>Ga0208299_1001425_pt1 | contig 17919 bp, 2 predicted proteins | sample 15_taG_FD_184089 | JGI IMG/M metagenome (GOLD analysis project Ga0208299, IMG submission 184089) | Marine viral communities from the Subarctic Pacific Ocean - 15_ETSP_OMZ_AT15312 metaG (SPAdes) (version 2) | ecosystem: Environmental > Aquatic > Marine > Oceanic | place: Pacific Ocean | collected...
TTTCTAAACTCTCTTCCTTTATATGTAACTTTTAAGTTATTTCCAGGATTAGTTAGCTTTTTTGCAAACTGTGATCCTTTACTTGAGATATTTTCAGATTTAGCCTCACTAGCTTGTTGTGTTGGTTGAATATTTAATTTACCAGTATCAAACCATTCTTTACTAAATATAACATTAGAAGGAATATTACCAGCATTGTTGAACATTTCTATAAGTTCTAAATTAGTATAACCATTGTTGTTTCTACCACTTCTATATGCAATTTTAAAATTCTTTGTAGGATTTTCTTCTGCTGTTGTATATAGTTTTTGTATATTATTTATTATTTGCTGAGGAGTTAAACTTCTTTTTTTACCTGGACCTGTAACAGTTACTAACCCATAAGCATTTCCTGAGTTTGATAATCTGTTATTCATTTTTTCCCCTTGTTCAACTCCAAATTGAGTTACAGCAACAGAAGCGGACATATTAGGATATTTTTTAGGATTACCGTTAATACCTAATGGATTACTTCCAAATACAAATACTGTATTAGGTGATGGAGTTATGTTACCTTCATAATAATTAACCTTACTACTTTGTTGGGCTGGTTTCCAAATACCAGAAGTTCCCTCTCTCGCGTATCCATTATTAGCCATATATTCAGCTAAAGCTAATTCACCGATATTATATCCCTTAGTACGTTTTAAATGTGCCTCAGTGTCCATAACAATAGTAGATCCTGCTTGTATAGCTAAATCTATATTCTTATATTCTCCTTGTAATACTCTATCTTTAACAGGATTAACTCTTCCACCCCTTTTCCCGTTAGAAGATACATATATTATATCAGAAGATGTATAGTTACCAGTATTAGCAACACCCTCTTCTGCATACATTTTTCTATATCTATCTGTAGAGGAATTGGGGCTACCATCTCCTATATATTGGGTAGCAATTTTAGTTTTTATAAGTTCTTTGGGGACATGTTTTTTAGCTGTAGGATTAGCTATTTTTGGAAGCTTTTCAGTCATTCTATTCTGCAACTCTTTCTCAACCTCACTACTTTGTTGTACTGATTGACTATAATCTTCAAACATTTCAGCAGTAAGTTCATCAGACATTTCTGCAAAGGCTTCACCTCTGAGTTGGTCTAAAGTTTTTGGTGGAATAGGTTCTTGTCCTTCAGGATAGTATACTTTCCTGTCTTTAGACCCTAATACAGAAACTTCAGCAGGTTCATATTTTAATTTGTTCACTCCTTTATAGGTGTCTTGTTCACCTTGTACAAGAAGATTAGGAACTGATTCATCATTCTTATCTCTTGTCCAGAATACTGCAAAATCTAATTTAGCTTCCGGTGATCCTACAATGACAGAGCCATAGAAAGTTTTAGTAGTGAATTCATCAAAACTTTTTTGTTGAGTCTTCAAGTACTTAAGATTGGTCTTATTTCTTTGAAATTGTTTTTCAAAGTTTGTGAACCACTTATTAAGTAATGCAGCATCTTGTGGTATTTGTTTCTTACCCTTGGAAAGGAGTCTGAATATTTCCTCAACAGGTACAATTTGTTGGAAAGAATTAGGTGCTGTAGTAAGTCCGTGTTGTAACAGGCTTATTTTAACAACCTGTTCTGCAAGAACTAGATCTACCATCTTAATCTTGTGAAAGTCTTCAAGAATAGCATTAATTTCTGCAGGTTTCTTACGCTTGTTAAACATCTTCAGGACATTCTCCTTCTCATTAATATCAGGAATAACCTCTTGTATAAATCTATTGTAGTGAAGAGGATGTTTACTATCCTTCTTAATATCTCTTAGAGCTTTAAATACAGGAGAATCATTTCCAATTAATCTATGACGATCATTAACATCAAGGATCAAGTTACCTGATTCATCTTTAAGTGTCATGATCATATACAAGAGAAAATCATCCTGTACTGCTTGATATGCATTATTCTTCTTATCTCCGTATTTATGAGTTGCAGCAACTTCCTTGAATTCCATCATACGATGGCCAAGTTGTTTTTGCATACTAAAGTATTGTGGAGAAAACATTGCATCAGTTTCTTTGACAATCTCTTCAAAACCACCAAGGAAGGTATGTGTGAACATTTTTTCTACAGATTCTGGATTAAAGAATCCATCATCAAGGATTTCTTGTTTCTGCTTTTGCTTCAATCTTGCATCCTCAATAGATTGTCCTACACCTTTGGTATTCAAGTTAGTTGCCTTAATAAGTTTGGAAAGATTCCTAGATTGTCTTGTATATTCAAGGAAGCTATCTAACATACGTATTTGTTGCACTGGTTTATCAGTTGCATTTTGAAGATCTTCAATAGACATGTTGCCTATTTTTTGACTATACTCCATAATCTTTTCCTCTATTGCAGAATTAAGTTTAGCAGACACACCACCTTGAGTTTTTTGTGTGGCTTTGGTATCTTGCATGGTGGAGAGCAGACTATCATAATCTATATCAAAGTCATTGACAATCAGACTACTAATGAGGTCCTTCTTGGTAGTAAGTAGTTTATCATCCTTTAATCCACGCCCTTTAAATATTTCAGCAGTTCTCTTACCCTCTTCTTTGATATATTTAGTAATCACAGGTTGAGCAGCAAAGTGTGCTAACCATACAGGATCCACTCCTAATCTAATCATATAGAAGATAGTATCTGCTACCTTATTGGTGAAATTCAGGTGGAAGATATAAGGCTCTTTGGCAATATCCACATAAGCAGTAAGAAATGCTGCCAGAGTTTCAGTAATCCTATTTTGATTTTGATCATGTATATGAGCCAAGGATGGTTTACCAGTTTCTGTAACATTATGCTTGAAGAAGAGTGGTATGTCTTCTTCTATATGTAGACCAGCAATCTGAGCAAGGACATTATTAGTACTTTGAAGGGCTGTTTGTGCAACACCCATCTTACCTGCTAAGAACTCATAGAACTTATCCATGTTCTTAGATGGTCTAATAAGGTCTGTAAATGAAGCATCTGGTTGTGGATGTAATTCTCCTGCAGTCTTTTTAAGAATTTGATCATCAATAGGAGCTGTCAATGCTCTAAAGTCTGCTTGTCTAATTAATTCTATCTGAGTTTGCAGCAGTTGGTTTTCAAGAGTTCTTACACCATCTCCATCATTTACATATGTTGGTATACCATTTTCGTCTATAGTAAAGTTTGCAAAATACATTGTGAGCTTATCCACATCAAAGTCACCACCTGTTTTAGCAACAATGTTTGAAGGTACTCTAATTACTTCTGCGCTTTGTGGTGGCAAAAATCCTGCAATTTCCATATACTCAATAGAGTTCATACCTTGTGTTGGAATACGGAAACCTACAAACTGCAATAATTCTTTTGGAAGCTTACTATTCCCAGCTTTAATAGCCTCATTAAGTTTTTCAAGGGTTCCATAATGTCTTTCCATGAAATCTATCCATTGAGTAGGAAGTGGTATTTCTATCTCCATTGGTAGAATTTTACCATTCTTTCGTCTATAGAACTTAAGATGATTGTCACCAGCAATATTACCTTTACCCCGTTTTTCAGAACCAGTGGTTGGTATTTGTACTAACATTCTTCCCGGCCTCTTCGCTCTTACAGCTCTTGCTTGCACAAGGGCAAAGATCAAGTTCTGAATCTTCCTGTGATTAGGAAGTTCATCAATCTTAGTATCATGACGCATTAGTGAGTTCAGAGCAGCGAGTACATTATCATCAGGATTTCTCTTTGTGAGTTCCTTTTTAATAAATTGTACAAACTTCTGCCTGTTACCTATTACATATTCAAATTGATCAGCTATAGGTGTAGACATTAGTTGTATATCAAAGTCTTCTTTGAGTTTATTAAAGTGATGTGCAAGTAGTTGCTTAGTTTGATCATGATAGCGTGTAAGGAGGTCCTCATTTTTAAGTGCACTGCCATTATTGTACATGTCTGCAATAACATGCATCATCGCTTGACTCCCGGGAGTAACTTCAGTTTTAACCTTGGGCGCCATTTTCTGTTGGATACCAAAGTATTTGTAATCAATCTTCTGGGTAATAACATCAAGATTGACAATAGTTTCCTTAATAGCATTACCATCACCATCTACAGTATCATGCTCTTTGTAGAATGATTGAAGTTCTCCATCATTTAAAATGGTTCCAAACTTGTTACCACTGATGAACTGTGCAATGCCAATTCCATTCTTTTGCATATGTTTGTAAAGAGGTTCAAGATTACTCCCTTTCACAAGTTGTGGATATATAGGCATGAGCACATGCTTATATCCAGCAGGTACATAGAGCCTATCTCGTTTATCATGAAGTGGTCCTGTGTATTGTGTTTTCTGTGGTTGAAAGTAATACATTTCACTTGGACGTAGAGGTTTACCCTCCATTATTTTTTGGTAAGCAGCTTCATGGCCATCTGTCCATTGTGCCCCTCTTTCAAGCAAGTGTCTGTATGCCTCAATACTAATTATTCCAAATGCATCTGCCTCATTAACACCTTCATATGCTTTCTCAAAATACTTTACTTTCGTCTTTCTATCAACTACTCTTCCTGTTATTTCTTCATCTTTGTCAAAGGAGTCATTGAAGCCTTTTACAAGTTCATCCATATATTCAGTAGGGAATTCATGGTCTGCATAAATGATAGTCTCAATAACACCATCAAGTACATTCTGTTCTACAGCTGCTTGTTGTTCTGCTGTATGGTATGGACGCCTGTTCACTAACCACTGATTGAAGGTTGCATCTGTTCTGGATACTTCTTTAGTACTGTTGAACATTGCATAACGTTTAAAGTTGTCACCAATGTTCTTGAAGTATGCAGGATCACCTACAAACAGTTTCATTTGCTCTATATAATGTGACATAGCATTCATAGTATAGAGTTCTACAATCCTCTCCTTACTACCAAACTTCTTCATATGTTCATCACTAATTCCTGCAAGGTGTGGGGTATTCTTACCATCCTTGTTGAAAGTATGAAAAACACGGAATATACCATGATCTTCTAAGTAGTCTGATTCTTCCTTGATAACCTTGTTCAACCAGTCTTCAATACCTTTCTGTACTACTCTTGATTTTGCAAAGTCATCTATACTTAATGTCTCATTTTCAATAGTTGTTTGTGCAACTTCTATTAATTCAGCAGGTAGGATATCTTTGAATATTCTTAATGTTTTACCAAACTCATTATAGTATCTTATGTCAGAGCCATTGTCATTAAGGATGAGATCTCTTGCTGTTGCCATTTCATCAATAAGATAACCAATCATTGTAATAATCATATCTCCTTTGGTAGTTACAAGGAAGTTGTCTCCTATTTTGAAGGCATCTTCTACACCTCTATCAGCTGCTCTTAAGAATGGAAAGGTATTTTCCATAGCACCATTGATAAACATTGTAAGCCTGTCAGGCATACTAAGCCCTTTTAGAGTTTCGCCTTCAGCTCCGGGAGTAACTAAGCGTATACCTTCTTGCTTGTTATGTTCAATCTTGATTCCTTCATTAACTACCCTGTCCCAAATTATACTGTGTACTTGATACTTGGTAAATAAGTATGGGAACTCAGTACGAAGAGCTTTCTCTCTAGCCTCTGCAGTAGGACTATTGTCAACGATTTCATTTATTCTTGATATAGTAGTGGTAATATTGGTATGTAATCCAAGGTTGTAAATAGTCTTTCCATCAGAAGATTGTGATTGAAGATCAATATGATTCTTATTATGGACTGCTTCTATTTGTGCAAGTTGTTTTAAACGTCCAGAAACACCGCCTTCTTCAAGTCTTTCATACAATTGATCAGCAGACATAGGCTTTCCAGCATTTAACATCTCTTGTACTGTAGTTGCAATATATTTGGTAAGTTCTAAAAGACTTAAATCATCAACACTTGTTTTAAATGCAAGATCAAAATTTGAAAACTCAATACCAAGAATGCTTAAACCATTTTTAATACTATTCTTTCTACCCTCAACATTCTCTTTAGCCTTAAGATCATGTTCTGCAATCATATCTACAAACTCTTGTTGAAGATCTGTTGAAAATTCAAGAGTACCTGTATCTGCTATAAGGTTTTGTTTAAAGTCTGCTTCCCAATTTGCAAGTATTAGTTTTTCTGTTCTTGCATTGTTAGTGTCAGCCGTGTATATCTTACCCTTGTCAATAAGTGTGGTCAGGAAAGTATTAAGGGCATTAGAGAACTCTACTGCAAATTGTGTGCGCAAACGTTCACCGTGATCATCATCATACTTTTTAAGTTTGGCAACAAACTCTCTGATAATAGGTTCATTCTGGAAGGTAGCTTCATTATCTATCCTTCTAAGCATGTCATCAAAATTACCAGTACTACCAGCGAGAATCTTTGCAAGCTTAATATACGTCTTTGCAAAGTCATTCATGATAGGTAATCCAAGATTATTCTTCTTATCTGTCTGAATACTAGCAATAAGCATTCTTATTGGCTTAGGTGTGTGATCTTTAGTATCATACTGTGCAGCAATATCATTAAATTGTTCTGTGCTTTGATTAGTATCCAATTCACCTGTTTCCTCTCCTACAAGCATCTCTGCTACCTTATCCCAATCCTTAATCTTATTAACAGCTTCTCCTACATCTATTCCAAATTGTGAAAGAAATTCATTGAACTCTGCTACAACATGTGTATAATGTTTTCTACTCTCTTTGGGGTCTGTTGTTTTTCTTAGGAGTGAGGTCTTGTTAAAAAGTATACGTTCAAGATTAGCATGTCCGGGAGGTACTTCAAGTCCTTTTTGTTTAAGACTCTTATTCTTTAATGCAAGAATATCTCTAAAGGCATCAAGGTTCCTATGTAATGTTTCTGTAAGCTTAGTACCACCTAAGAATAATGGTTTTGCAGTTTCCTGATCAAAGAGATTACTGAAAAGTTGTGCAGCCATCCCTTCAAAGAACTCATAAGTTGTTACATTATCTACAACAAGTGTCCCCTGTAAAGACAATACACGTCTATTTCTTACGGCATTAGGACTGGTTTCACGAGCATATACAGAAGAATTGATGTTACTGTATAGGTCTTCAATTGTCAGACGATTATCTTGCATGATTTTGAGAAAAGTTTTAACCTTATTCCATAACCATTGGTACCAAGTCTCATTCTTAGGAAACTTTGTTATACCTTCCAACATGAATGTTCTAAAATCCTCAGCAATTATTTCTTCAAGAGCATACTTATCAGCTTCCTCCTTGTTGAGTAACTTACCATCTGGGTTTAACCAACCATCATCCGTCTTGTCTAAGGCTTTCTCCCGCATGTCTGCAATCTCATCTGCACTAACCTTACTCCTTGCCTCACTAATTATATTATTGTACTGTTCTTTAGACAAGAACTTCCTAGCCACAAAGTGGATAGCCTCATGGAATTCACTGCCTTCTTCTGTGAGGGATGTAAACCTGAATAAGTTGTCTATCACCTCTGCAGCAGCACCTGCTTCCAAGAGGCTCTCTGCAAGCTCTACAGTGATGTTGTTTCCAAATACCTTCTTTAACCATGCTTCTGCTTTTGCAGTATTAAGAGGGACTGCTTTACCATCTTGAAGTACTAATCTTCTCTGATTAGTTGAGGGTGGTGGGTCTTTTATATCATTATCTTGATCAAATACAGTAGCCTTAGTCAGATTACTTTCAGCTCTAAAGAAATCTTCAGAATTTTCATCAATTTTTCCTGTGTAAAAATCATTGATGGCTTCTACATACTTTTGAACATATGGTAGTTGATCTTCAGGTATAACAGCTACATAACCAGCTGCCGTAATAAATTCTAGCGGACCACCTTCTTCATGAAGTTCCACATTCCCATTTTCGTCTTTAGTGACAAGAAATTTATTACCTGCTTCTGTGTGTAATAGATAGTTACCCGGTTTATCTAACTCTGTCAACTTCAAATCTTTCGTTGGAGTTTCTACAACAGTTACAGGAGGTGTAGGATTAGGTTGTGGTGGAGTATCAGCTGCAACATCACCTTCTGGTTCAGTTACTGTTTCAACTGGTGCTTCTTCAGCTGCTTTGATATTCCTTGTTTGTGTTACAGGGCTGAATATCATATACCTATTAAGGAACTGTGTAGGACTTTCAGGTACAAGATCAGTTGAGAGTATTCTAGTACTTTCAGTTAATAGATAACGTTCAAAACCAGATAGTGTGTTATGTGATTTGACAGTGTCATGTACAACAACAGTTCCATCATTAGTAACATTTTTTATAGGTGTATAATTAAGCTGTTTGTTGATTAACTTCTTATTAACATTCCTTCTAAGATTTTGAAGAAACTCTAACAGTTCTTGTGCTTCTTCTGTAGGATTACCTTTTTCATCAATAAGATTCTTAGGATCTACTTCTCCATAACCACCAAACCTTATAACTGGAGTTTCAGCAGTAGTATCATAGTAAATTTCAAAGGTCTCTTGATTACCTTCAGCATTTGGTTTTCTTTTACCAAAGTATATAAGGCTATCAATGAATCCAAGTCTATTGCCAACTCCTACAAAATCACCACCTTTTTCCCATTTCTTTCCCTTTGCCCATTGCACAGGAAGTTTTCCAAATCCACCTTTCTCACCACCTAATTTACCAAAGCCATGATAGAAGAGTTTCAGAAGTATCTTAGCTTCTCCGGGATTAATATTCCTTTGAAGAGCTTCAATAATTCTACCATCTTTAGTTTCAATGTAGACACTACCTCGTTTGAATGTCATATTAGGGGCTTGATCTACTTTTCTTCCAAAGTCATTTTCATCTTTTGGTATCCAGATTCTCCTAATTTTAGCATAGGGTATAGTATCAGTTATCTTCTTAGTTTGACGTACACCATCTTGTGCAGGAAGAAGGTTAGGGATTCCTTGTGAGATTCCTGTAATAGGCACAAAGGTAGCCTTATGTTCTCTACCATTCTTATAGGCAGTTGCCCTAAGAGTGTCTAGTACATCTGCATACTCTTTGATAGCAAGATCATAAAGTTCCTCTTCAGTATATTCTACAGTACCATCAGCAACAGGAACATCTATCTTACCTTCTTTACTATATTGAGTAAGCAGTCCACTATGTTGTGAAAATTTCTCCTGAATAAGGAGTTTTATAATTTCTGGCTTTGCTATTTTAGTTACAGACGCTCTTGAAGGGAGACGTGTAACAACAGGGCCACCGCCACCAGTTACATACTGCCCTGTCTTATTATAAAGGACAAGCTTCACTGATTTATGTCCCGGATTCTCTTTATTCCATGCTATCTCTCCTTTTGTGAAGAATTTTTCTGACGCAGGATCACCATCAATATATGGAACTATTCTAAATTCATACTTAGTAGGATCATCAATATGATTAAGAGCATTAAACCATCTTTCTTGTTCTGCAGTTAGGTCTGCATCCTCTACACCATCAACAGTTGCATCTAAGATTTGTACATTACCCTGCTCATCAAGATCATTAACTTCTACACCATCTACCCATTTAGTCTTTACCTGCTTACCTGCAGATTTGAGAGGAGTAATAGCTCTAGGAGGTTTATAACCTTCTTTAGTAGCTTTTTGATCTTGACTTTCTGGATTAGGTGGTGGAAATTCTTTGGGATCTCCCATGATACTATCAGCATTTTCTTTAGAATCTGCTTTAGTTCTCACCCTTTCTGCTGCTATTGCGTTTTCAGTAATAGCTGCTTCCATGATTTTATCAAGATTCTTTATACCATGTATAAGGTGACTTGCATATAAGAAGCTTTGTTTATCATCTTCAAGAAGTTCAAGTGTTTCTTGAAGATCATTAAGTTCTTCACGTAAAGCTGCTAAGGCATCAGGAATAAGATAGATATCATTCTGTGTTTTAACTCTTGCTTCATTATCCTTACGCCTTTTCTGCATAAGGTTAATATAGTCTGTAACATCCTGTGCAAAATTTGGGAAGAGTTTTAATCCTATCTGTGAAGTATTTGGGAGATCAGCTATGACATAGTTTACCTGTCTCAGAAGTTCAGCTTCTTCTGGCCATTTTTCTTTAAACCTATTAATGCGCTGAATTTCTTCTCTTATTGTTTCAAGAGTTTCAGTACTTGCAAGTATTGCTTCAAGCTTCTCTAACTTATTTTTAAGTTTAGTAATTTGCCCTTTGGTAGTAGCAATGCTCTTTTTAGTGTGAGTAATATATTTGTCAAAGTCTACCATAGTCTGGAGACCCTTTTCTCTCATTCTATCAAGAAATTCTTGGGCATCTTCTTGTAATTCCTGATAATCTACTAATACTTCTTTTTCTACCTTTGCTAATTGATCTGCTATAACAACTCTGATACCCGCAAGATCTTCTAATCTTGCTTTACTCTTAGCTATTTTTGCTTCTGCTTTTTCAATCTTCTCTTCTAAAGTTCTAATAAGGATTGCAAGTTGTGATTGACCATCCCTTAGAAAGCCTTTCTTCTTAATTTTAGCAATAGCTGCATTAAGTTTTTCAATATCATCCTCAAGAGTTTCACTTAACTCTTTAAGTTCTCTTGTTAGTTTTGCTTGATTATCATCTATGTCCTTCTTCAACTTATTAAGAACTCTTGCTCTCTCTTTCAACTCTGCTTTGACGGCTCTATTTTCACTTATCTTTTCCCAGTCTTCAGCAGAATGTGCGCTGTATGCATCAATGTTATCTTCAGTGAATACAACTTTTTGACCATTGGATTTGATAGTAAAGTACTCATCCTTTTCTTCATCATATTTGATATCACTTTCTTCTTTCTTATTACTCTTATTATTGTAAACCTTGCCTCCAGAATTTTGTGATTCAATAAGGTTATTAAGCTTATTTTTAAATTCCAATGGTTTACCAATAAGTTCTTGAATTTGGTCAAGAGCTTCATCCATAAGTTTCTTTTGCCCTTCATCAGACTTCAGTTCCTTCAGCTTTTCATCTAACTTGTTTATAGCTTCCTTCTTTCTTTCAATCTTTAACTCTAATCCCTTAGCATGTGCAACATCATCATCCTCAACAACCATTTCTGCTCTCTCTTTCTTAAGCTTTTCAAGGTCTTTCTTACCTTTAAGTTTTTCAGCCCTGTTGTTATAGATAGCTCGCATAGTAGGTCTTGCGAATTTCCCTGAATATGCATCATATTCATCAGCAAGTTCTTCAATATACTTGATTGCTTCTTGAGCTTTTTCCACGTAATCAGGACCAAAACCTTTTTCAATAGCCTTATCACTATCCATTTCTGCAATATCCTGATAGATACCAGTGAGATTATCTAAGCCACCTGTTTGTGAGAATTGCCAAACTTGTTCTTCAAGGACATTCTTCTTGGCCTTCTCTATAGTAGATTCTAAATCTGATTTAGATTGTTCCAGTAGATTCTTAAAATCATCTTTTCTATTTTTGAAATCTTCTGCAGATTCATCAACACCTTGTGTGATATCATTAGCAGCTTGATTAATAAGCTGTTTCCTTTCATCTGGTGAAAGATTAGGATCAGTAAGTTGTTCAGCTGTCTCTATAAATAGGGAACTATTAGTTTGTCTTTCTGCAGATAAGATATGTTCAAAGATCTGTTGATCATCTCCTCCCATAGCATCTTTAAAAGGCTTAATAGCTTCTTGTTGCTTTTGGTAGAGTTCCTCATGTTTGGCATTTGGGGATATCCATCTGGTAGATGTCTTTCCTGTTTCAGGATCAGTATACTGTTCAGGTCTCTTAATCATATTCATACCTGCAGTTCCCATAGTCATCCCTGCTCCACCTACGGCACCTAAGAGCATAGCTTCAGCGCCTTCCATAGTCATTACATCATCTGCAAAATTATTCATGAAGTTAGCAAAATAGGTACCAAAAGATCTATCAGACTTTTGTCCTTTAGAGATTTTATCAAAGTGTCTTTGACCTTCTTTTTCTGCCCATAAGTTTACACCTTCCTCAAGTGCTTCTTGTCCTGCTTCAAAGAGAGATTGCTTGAGAGTATTTAGTTTGGATAATTTCTTTGCTGCTTGTCTGCTTGCAGAAGGGGCCTTCATAATCTTACCTGCCATAGTCATGTTAAGTAAGAAATTCATCCTGTTAGAATTATAACTTACAGCTGCAGATTGTGCAGCATCCTGTCTTGCTTTCTCCTCATTACCATGTCTTTGCATTCCTTGCTCATAGGTATCCTTAAATACATCACGTGCTACAAGTGTAGATTCAATTTTTGTCATGGTGTATGCAGAACCTGCTTGTCCTACAAGTGCTTGTAACCTTTCTGAAGTTTTTGCCGCCATTCCCACTTTTTCAAGAACACCAATACCTCTTGCTCCCCATGCTGCTAATTTACCTACTGCAAATCCGGGAATATAAAAGGCTGGAAGCTCCTGCATTACAGCACTAGCAGAAGATAACCACCAAGCAGGGTCACCAATATCTAAGAATTGTTCTGGATTTTCTCTATAGATTGGAAGTTTCTTGTCTACTCCTTCAGCTATACCTAACATGGTGTCTGTCAACCAGTTAGTATATTCTTCTTCACGTCCACGTTCTCTATCAAGATCTATTGCTGCAGCTGTATAACCAATTGCTTTAGGTATGAAGTTACCCAAACGTAAAACAGCATTAGCTGCTTGTTGGCTATGAGGCTGTTGAATAGCACGTTGCTTTTGCAGTGTTGCATGATCAAGTGGTAGTTTATAATCCTGTATATAATCTGTAAAAGTAGAAACAGGTTCATCTGTCTGTAGAATAGTTCTACCAATAGCAGACTGACGTGCACCATATTCTTTTGGCATCTGTTTCATTTCTTGTGCTAGTGCATCAAGAGCAGAATTTTCGTTTGGCATAGTTATTATTTTTGACTTCTTTGTCTTACTGTTCTGTATATAGCTGCTAAAGCTGCTTGTGGACTACTGAAGGAAGTTGTACCTTTTTCTGGTTCTACAGGATTAGAATTTATAAGAGATGGGAGACTCGGCAATGCTCCTGTTTTTTCATCAATTTCATATGTAGTAACATTACCACTTGTATACTTTGTAATGTGTCCAATTAATCTATATTGATTATCGTAAAGTGGAAAAGGTTTTTCTGCGGGGAGTTGATTAATTATGTCTGGATTCCAATTTCCCATGAGGCGCGCACCCATATGTAATTCTGCATTATAGACTTGTTCGTCTGTTACTGTTCCTTCAGGAGCATCTAGTATGTCTGTCATAATCATTGATAATTCACCAGAAAGACCTTCAGTTTCTAATATTTTAGTTACATTTTTGTCTTTATTTACACCTTTTTTAATATCAGCTGTTACCATATAGCGTGGTGGATACCATCCCGGCATTAATTGTGCATTAAAATTTTCATAATCTGCCTTAGTAAAATGTCCTTGCTCGCCTTCAAATAGGTGTTGTGATAGTGTTCCAGTCTCCCCTATATGGTTAGTAAATTTTGTATTAGGATTAGCGACATGGGCTTCAAGATTTATAACTGATTTTCTAAAACCTTCATTGCCCCTGCTCACCTCAGAGAATGGCCATGTAACGTAGTTAGCAATAAATCCATCTTTCATTGGTTTTGCTATGGTTTCCTCATATTCTTTTGTAAAGTGTTGGTATGCTTCTCTTACTGCATTATCAAAATAGAAGTAGGGAGTTTGGTCTAAGCTTCCAAGAGGATCAATGGGGTGTTTAATACCTAAATATTCATGCCCTGCCATTTCATGTGCGAGTTCCACAGCATCTGATTCGCCTGAAAAAATATCATCCTCACTCTCTCTAGCGTATTTTAACATACCCGCTATAAACGTAGGATCTTTAAATACCTCTTTTAACTTTTCTACATTCTCTATATTAGCAGTCCCTACAGGTGGTACATTCTCTATATAGCTTTCTAATACGGGTGTTAGAAGGTTTTCATCTTTTAGTCCAGCTGCTTCAAGTAATGATTGATCCCATGCTTTATTTGCTGCAACAATTGCGTGGTCTCTGGATATATTCTTAGCATGTTCATAGGCTTGAGTTTTTTCTCTATCACTAAGATGTCCTAATTTCCCCTCTGGGTCTGCAAGAATTTCATAGACAGCATTTATATCTCCAGAAAACGCATAATCATCGTCTGTTTTTAATAGGTCTGTAAGTTCTTGAGTTCCAACTGTTATACCTTCTTCAAGATTCTTTGTTGCTTCATATTTTGAAGTGGGATCAAATGTAATATTATGGCCTGTGGATGTACCACTTACACCTGCTAATCCTCCTGCTGTTCTTCGAGCATTATTCTTATTTTCAACTATTCTTATTTCCTCATCATATCCAGTTCTAATATTTCCATAAATGTCCGCAGATCTGTTTGCGAGATCTGATAACATATCATTTCTATATTCTTCTGTATAGTTTGGATTAATCATTGATTGTGTATTATTCCAAGCTTGAAATTTTGGATCATGTATAATGCCAGTCATAAATGCATTATGCACACTTGCTTCTGGTACACCCCCAACAAACTTACTTGTTTTATAGAAGTTACCATCTTGTTTGTTATACCATGTTCCTGCAGCTACTTGTGTACCATCTGGAAGAGTAAAGGGTTGTGAGGTTTTGTATCCTATGAATTTCCCATCTTTCATCACTGGGTCCATATAGTTTTCAAACATATCCTCTTTGAAATCCTTAAACTGTTTTGAATATTCATCAAAGTCATAAGTATTTGCAATCTGTGACCAACTAAAAGGACTATACCTACCATATTCATCCCCTTCACCAATACCACCTTGATCCTCATATTGTTTTAGAAAGTGTTGCTTTGCCAACCTTACATCATTAGCTGTGATATGTCCTGCAGTGTGTTGTTCCTTTAACCATTCATCCATTTCTGCAGCACTTTTTACAGCAGCAGACATAGCACCAATATCTCCAGCAGGTCCAAATCTCTGAGCTACTTGTTTCTGTGCTCTTCTTAAACTTTCTTGTCCTTGTGAGAAATCACCATCAAAGTCATTGTAAACTACATCAGATAAACCTGCTTGCCATTGTCTAGCAGCATGTGCTTTAGGATCATCAGCAGTGAGATTCTGGAATTGTTTTAGAGCAAGTTCTTGGTAACCAGCTTCAGTTTCATCATAAGCACCTTGTCTGCTAGCTAAGGCTGCAGCCATTTGCTCAAAGGGTAATTGATAAAAGGAATCTCTGGTTACCAGTTGTGCTGGTACATCATATCTGTTAACTGGCATTATGAGTACTGTTTACGGTGAGTGACTTTACCATCATTCATGTAGAAGTTTCTGTAAAGATCATTAAGAACTGTAGAGAGTTGGTTATTATACAAGTTCTGATCCATAGCCTGTCCTGTGGAAACTCCAGCTTGATTAATGTTCTTCATTGCATTTGCAAGGAATTCTCTCTTACGTGCTAAGTTCATTGCATTAACATCTGCAACTCTTGTATCTTCAGTTGCTCTTTGTTGTCCAAGGTTATTAAGAGCATTAGCTTCAGCCATTCTATATTGATTATTCTGAACTGCACCTTGCATTTCTGCATTAGCCATTGCGTTAGCAGCAGTATTGAAACCTGCAAGCATTCTACTATTTCTTACACCTGCACCTGAAACTGCATTATTAACACTCCTGTTATAAGCATTACGTTGAAGGTTGATAGCATTCTTAGTTGCTTGGTTATTCCAACGTAAGTTAGCCATTAAGCTTCTAATTCTTCCCTCATGTGGATTATAATTAGGATCAGCAACATCAGGTTTCTTCAAACCCATTGCAAGGTTGTAGAGTGTTGGAGCTGCATATGAAGAAAGGGTTGCTATAGTCCCGGGAGTCATTCCATTTTTATTCATATTGTTTCCACCATCATCTCCACCTTTTTCCTCTGGGTCTGCTATATATTTTCTTTGTTCATTATTCTCAATATCATTACCAGTTGGATGCCATTCTCTTGTGTCTTTTGGTAATTTAAAAGGATCATATGCTGCAAAAGGAAGGGGGGAAGGTTGTTCAAACACAGGTCTATAAAGATCATTAGGAAACATATTATAATCCATAACAGATTCTTGTTGTATTGTGCGATAATCATCTAAAGTAGGATAATTATCTAACATTCCAATACCTGTTTGTGCCTTAGGAATACTTGCACCATACTGCGCTTGCATTGGTTGTGGTGCCTGTGGTAATACAGATTGGTTATCCATCTTTACACCTTCAACATTAGCCATAACAGTCTTCTTAGTAAATGGATCTCTCTTATCTTTCATAGTCTGCTTCATCTTTGCTACTGTATCTGAAAAAGAAACCTTAACCTTCTTATAATCATTTGTAGGCTCTCCTTTCTTATCATACCCCAAAGGAGGTCTTTCACTATCACCACCAGAGAATACCCAATCAGGAGTTGATATTTCCTTGGATTGTAACTCTACCATCTCACCATTAGGTGTCTTCTTAAAGTTATTACTATCAGGATTATTATGATTAGGTGCGTTAGCCATCACTAAACTATCAGGATCTACATTCTCAGGACCAAGAGGTCTACCATGTTGTGCTATGTTTCCATATGGATTAGTAGTATAAATGTTATCTCTACTTTGTGTAAAAGCTTCTCTTCCTGCTTTCTTTCCTAATCCACTTGTCAGGGCACCTACTCCTTTAAGAGCCCCTGATATAAGCGCCCCATATCCGGGAATCATAGCTGCTGCGTCCCCTGCTGCATTTATTCCTGTAGTAGCATTATTTAGTCTATTTGCTTTTTGAGTAAGATCTTTATCTTCTTTTATAGTATATCCTTCTTGGTCAACAAGTTGTGGATGATTTCTATCAACAATTGAATCACCAATAAGATTACCAATTGAAGAAACAGCTCCGGGAATTGCTCCCTTAACTCCATCCCAATTGTTTCCACCTGTAGTCCCCATCCCCATTTGTGGATCTGTTCCACTCATTCCTGTTGTATCCATCCATCCTCCTTCAGGGACTTCTTGGGTAAAAGACATTTGTGGATCTGTTCCCCAACCACCTCCGCCTTGATATATTTTGCCACCATATTGTGAAACATTCCCAAAAGGATTAGATGTATGTATGTCATTACGGGTTTGTGTAAAAGCGTCTTTTGCTGTTTTTTTACTAAAAGCTTTTGTTATGGCACCTGCGCCTGCCAAAATACCTGATGCAAGTGTACCAAAAACGGGTATTACAGAAGCGGCAGCGGCTGCTGCATTTAAACCTGTTGTTGCATGGCCTAATCTCTTTGATCTTGTAGTGAGTGCCTCATCTTCATGTGTTGTATATCCGGGCTTTTCACGAATTGTTCCTGGATTATTTTTATCTACAACAGCGTCACCAATGGCCCCACCAATAGAACTGACGGCTCCGGGAATGGCGCTTTTAAATGCATCCATACTCCCCCCTGTTGCTTCATTCCCCACCCCTCCATTAATTGTAGCGGAAGTGTCCATCCAACCATCTGTCGGAGATGGATCAGTAAAGGACATTTGAGGTGTTTGTGGATCTGTACTAAAACCATTAGCTCCACCTGTTTGGTAGAGTTTGCGATATCTTGCAGGTATTTTACGCTTGATGGATTTTTTCTTCTTTTTCATGATGTGTAAAATTAATGAATTAATTTTAAAAGTGAAGACTTTTCTGGATTTTATCTGAAGTCTTGTAGAATTGTTGTTTTACGAATGTCTGTAGTGATCTTATAATTGTCTCTTGGCTTGAAGAATAGTCTTACTCCTAACCACTTATCCTTAAGGCCAGAGAGTTGATATTGGTCTTTTCCATGATTTATCATATTGTTGTTCAGTACTTTATCAATCGGGTAATCAGGTCTTGTCATCGCCCAGTGTTTAGTAAAGAAGTTGTCTGTGTAGCTATATACATAGTCTCTTAGTTTGGACACTTTCCAGTTTCTATTAGTTCTCCTTGCATGAAGTGTGTCTCCTGAATAATCAATAAGTTTATAAGGCTCGTCATCATTCATTACATCT
>Ga0208299_1001426_pt1 | contig 17912 bp, 9 predicted proteins | sample 15_taG_FD_184089 | JGI IMG/M metagenome (GOLD analysis project Ga0208299, IMG submission 184089) | Marine viral communities from the Subarctic Pacific Ocean - 15_ETSP_OMZ_AT15312 metaG (SPAdes) (version 2) | ecosystem: Environmental > Aquatic > Marine > Oceanic | place: Pacific Ocean | collected...
TATGGGGCAAGGAAACAGGTGACTGCGATTATGACATGGGCCTTGCTTCCGCAGATATGCGGCACGCCTTTACCAAAGTTACAGCATTAACTCCGGCAAGTGAAAGCGCTGTCTTGTTAATTGGCGGTGATTTCTTCCATGCAGACGATAACCGCGCGGAAACGCCGCAATCAAAGCACAAGCTGGACGTTGACGGGCGACAATTCAAAGTCATTGATTCTGGCATCGCCCTAATATCAGAAGTAGTGGAGCGTCTACTTGAAAAGCACAATCATTTAACAATCAGAGTATTGCGCGGCAACCATGACGAACACGCACATATGGTGCTAACCTTTGCGCTATCTGAGCGATACCGGAATGAAACTCGCGTTACTATTGAGAAAGACCCGCGTGATTTGTTTATGATCCAATGGGGCAAGTGCCTTATATCTGCGCATCACGGCGATAGAGCAAAGCCGGAACGCCTCACGCTATATCTCAGCGACGTTTGCCCTTACTGGTCAGACACCCGCCATAGGTTCATGTTCACTGGCCATATCCACCACGATGCGGCTAAAGATGTCGGCCCTCTCAGGTGGGAGAGCCTACGCGCATTCTGCCCGCCCGATAGCTATGCGGCAGGCATGGGTTATGCCTCCCGACGTGCATTGCAAGCAATCACATTTCATAGACATGATGGATTGGTTTTACGGGCAGTTGATCCGATTGAGCGATTAAAAGAAAGTCCTTAAAAAATATGAGACATAGACCACCTTGGCGGCGTCAAGCTGAAATCCAGACTGTCGAATTTAACGGCGTCAAATATACACTTTGCGTGGGATATTATCAAAATGGCGATCCGGCAGAGGTGTTTATAGATGGGCCAGCAAAACACAGCGGCCACACATTGGATCGTGAAAGCGATGACACTTGTATACTGATTTCAGTTCTATTGCAGTGCGGGCGTAGCGCTCGCAAGATAGGCGAAAGTCTATCAACAGAACCAACATTTGAAGGCGACGAATCGCCAGCAACACTCGCCAAGTTGATCTGTGATCATTTAGCCGTACCAAACCTGCGCTTAAAAGAATGGTCAACTATTGATCATTAATGTCTTGCGTCGAAGGCATAACTCCAGCGAATTGTAAACCCTTTTTTTGGGTGAGATCTGCAGAAATTTATCTTGAACCGTACCAAGCCAAAGCATAGCGTACCACCTCACCTCTGGGAAAAATAATATGGAACTGACAAATTCAACAGGCATTAGTTTGCCTCTCGCCGTATGGCTCGCCAATGATAATTATGATTTTACTCCTGGCGATTTAGCTATTTCTGCAACATCATTAATGAAGCCAGTACGGCAAATCGTACTTGGCAATAGAATTACAGATGAAAAACGCCAGGCACCTGACGTATCTGATTTTTTAGCGGCTAGGCTTGGTAATTCTATTCACGACGGTATCGAGCAAGCCTGGAAATTTGGTTACAAGAAATCTCTGGCCAAACTTGGTTACCCTCAAGATGTTATAGATCGCATTCGCATTAATCCGGTGATGTCAGAACTGGAAGATAATCCGAACACATTGCCTGTATGGATTGAGCAACGTGCTGAACGTGAAATCATGGGATTCACTGTATCAGGTAAATTTGATCTCGTTCTCGGTGGTGTCCTTCAAGATTACAAATCAACATCTGTTTGGTCATGGATCATGGGCAATAAGGATAAAGAATACTCTCTCCAAGGATCGCTTTACCGGTGGCTTCACCCAGATAAAATCACCGGAGATTCTATCCATATTCAATTTATCTTCACAGACTGGTCTGCTGCGCAAGCTCGACAACAGCCTGATAAATATCCAGCACAACGTGTGAAACAACATATTGTTCCATTGATGTCGTTGGAAGAAACTGACGCTTGGATACGCGCAAAGATTACAGCTATCCAAGCAGCCACTCTTTTGTCTGAAGCCGAGATACCAGAATGTACCGACAAAGAGCTGTGGCGCAGCAATAGCATCTACAAATATTTTAAAGACCCCGCAAAAATCAACGGACGGTCAACTCGTAATTTTCCGAGTCTCGCTGAAGCAAATACTTTTCGAGCAGAGAAGGGCGTAGGAACTGTTCTAACCGTCAAAGGAAAAGTCAAAGCCTGTGGCTATTGTCCTGCTTTTGACATCTGCAAACAGAAAGATAAATATGACCTCGATTGATCTAAGTAACGTAAAACATCATCCTGTTATAGCAGAGATCTCACAAGCTTTATCTGAACGAACAAGAAATCCAGATCTCCCTTTTTTTAGAACTATCGCTGTTTATTTTACATCGGTTATAGCTTCTACAATGCGAGCAACACTTTTAACAAAAGATCGGGGAGAAATTCCCGTCAACGCCTATGTACTCGCTCTTAATTCAACAGGCACCGGAAAAGGCTATGCTGTTGGCATCACTGAAAACGAAATCTTAATGGGATTTCGAATGAACTTTACAGAGAATACACTTCCTGTCTTGGCAGAAATAAATCTTCGTAAATTAGCCAACAAAAGAGCAGCCCAAAACAATACAAACGAAGAGGATGTATATCTCGGCCTCAATAAAGAATATCAAAACTATGGGGCTTATCCGTTTGTTTTTGACAAAGCTTCCGATGTAGCCATCAAAGATGTTCGAAATAAGCTCCTGATGGCAGGTACTGGCTCCCTCAATCTTCAAATTGACGAAATCGGTTCTCACCTCTTAGGCGCAACAGATGCTTTAAATGCATATCTAGAACTATATGACCAAGGGATGATCCACGCAAAGATCACCAAAAATACTAATGAGAATAAGCGTACAACCGAAATCATTGGTAAAACCCCTGCAAATGGTCTGTTTTTTGGGACACCCTCCAAACTGTTAAACGGTGCTAAGATAGAACAGGAATTTTATGATTTTCTTGAAACAGGCTTTGCACGCCGTTTACTTTTTAGTGTGGGTGTTCCCGTACAAACCTCAGAAAAAGAATCTGCTGCAGATGTGTACGCTAGACTTTCTGATCCAAAAACCAAAAGTATAGTTAATAAATGGGCGACACATTTCACCAGTTTAGCGGATATTGCTAAACAAGATTGGGCAGTCGAAGTTCCCGATGACGTCGGAATTGAACTCATGGCTTACCGTTTGGATTGTGAAAAGCTTGCCAAAGCTATGCCTGAGCATGCCACTCTTCAAAAAGCTGAAATGATCCACCGATACACAAAAGTAACAAAACTAGCTGGAGTTTACGCATTTGTTGATGAAGATAGCACTCTCTCAATGTTCCAGCTGCATTCAGCAATGAAATTTGTGGAAGAATCCGGAGAAGCCTTCCAAGCTCTTCTTTCGCGTGAGAAGGCTTATATGAAGCTTGCACGCTATATAGCGGGTATTAAGACAGAAGTGACCCATGCTGATCTACTAGACGCCCTGCCCTTTTATAAATCCACCACAGCACAGAGAAATGAATTAATGACTCTGGCAATAGCCTGGGGCTCCAAACATCACATCATGATAAAGCGAACTATCAATGAATTTGGTATTGAGCTTTTTTCGGGAGAAACCCTGCAAGAAACTTCATTGGGAGCTATGAGACTGTCTTACTCCACTCACTTTGCAGAAAACTGGTCAGGAGAGACAGTACCTTTCTCGAAACTTTCTATCCTAACTCAAGCGCAAGGACATCATTGGTCAAACCACCATTTCCACTATGAACATCGGAAGGAAGAGAATGCCATCCCAGGCTTTAACATGGTGGTCATCGATGTAGATGATGGGAAAACTTCTATCAAAGCAGTGCAGGAACTCCTGAAAGACTATACCTGGCTCCTGCACACCACCAAACGATCCACAGAGAAAGCACCTCGTTTCAGACTTATTCTCCCAACGAATTATCATCTGAAGCTGGATTCAGATGACTACAAAGCATTCATGGAACAAGTCGCTGAATGGTTGCCATTTACTACTGACAGAGAGGCGCAGCAACGCTCTCGTAAATGGCTGTCAAACGACAAAGGCATCTTCATCGAGAATCTCGGTGGAAAGCTTTTGGACGTTTTACAGTTTGTCCCAAAGACAACCAAGAACGAGAACTACCGTAAAGAGATTATGAGTTTAGAATCCCTTGGTAATCTGGAACGGTGGTTCGCTCAAAGGTTCGTAAGTGGTAATCGCAACAATAATATGATAAAGTTTGCATTAGCCCTTATGGATTCTGGTTTGTCTTACGGAGAGATTGAGAACCGTGTTGTGGAATTTAATAAAACAATTCCCAACGGACTTTCCAAAGACGAACTTCAGAGCACTGTCCTCAAGACAGTCGCTTCTCGAATATCGAATATGCCATAATTGTTTTCTCCAAACTCGATTATGCGCATAGGTAGGGGACATGTACAGGTAATGCTGTTTGGTCCCCTATTTATAAAAATACCCCTCGGAATAGCGCTGTAAACGATCTTTCTAAACTGATCGGAAAGTAGGGTAATACACGCGGATCAGTTTTCTAACTTACTCTTTCAACAACAATAAGGACATTCATATATGCCCCAAGACATTAATGACCAACTGGCTCTTATCTCTGGAGCGAGTGCTTCAGGTAAATCAGCCTCTCTCATGAATCTCCGAAACCAAGAGAAAGTCTTGTATCTCAACTGTGAGGCAGGCAAACGTCTACCTTTCAAGAACAACTTCAAGAGCTTCACAATCACCGACCCCGGACAAGTCGTTGAAGCTCTTGAGCATGCGCAGGGTAACAATGACTATGATACTATTGTCATCGATACCATGACCTTCCTGATGGACATGTTTGAGAGCATCCACGTTATAGATTCTGCTAATACGATGGCAGCTTGGTCAAGGTACGCCCAATATTTCAAAAAGCTTATGCAAACGTATGTGGCAACTTCAGACAAATCCATTCTTTTTCTTGCTCATACAAGATCTGATTTGGACGATACAACCATGACCATGCGAACTGCAGTCCCGATCAAGGGAGCTCTACAGAACAATGGTATTGAAGCCTATTTCTCAACCATTGTAAGTGCAAAGACCGTGCCTCTGAAAACGCTAGAGAAATATGAATCAAATCTTCTCAACATCACTGAGCAAGATGAGCTTCTGGGACATAAATATGTATTTCAGACCCAACTAACTAAACAGACTGTCGGAGAACGTATCCGCTCACCTATGGGTATGTTTAACCAACAGCAGACTTTTATCGACAACGATGCACAATTGTTGCTCGATCACCTAAAAGCGTATTATGCTTAACAACACACCACACCAATTCAAATAACATGAAGGGATACCACATGGGTATTTTTGAAAACTTGACTACTGGTGGACTGAAAGAAACCGTTGACTCACTCGGCGGCTCTTTTGATCCAAAACCTTCTGCAGCTTACGACGCTGTAATCACAATGGCCTATGCCGGCAAATCTTCCCGGTCCAATGCTCAGAGCATCACCGTGCATGCCACGATTGATGGCGCCGAATTCAAGGAAACTATCTGGGTCACCAATACCAAAGGTGAAAACTTCTACTTGTCCAAGGACGGCAAGAAGACCAAGAATCCGCTTCCCGGCTTTACGACAGTGGAAGATCTCTGCCTATTAACAACTGGATCTCCCTTAGCAGAACAGCCAACTGAGGAAAAAGCTGTTAAGATATTCGACTATGACACTCGCAAAGAAATACCAAAGCAAGTCCAAGTACTCGTGGATCTTCTTGGTAAAGAGGTTAAACTTGGTGTTCTTCGTGAAATCGTAGATAAGACCCAACTGGCTGACTCTGGGCAATATCTTCCAACCGGTGAAACCCGGACTCAGAACGTAATCAACAAGGTTTTCCACGGAGAAACTGGACGAACTGTAAACGAGTATCGCCACGAGATTGCTGAACCGGACTTCCTAACAGCATGGAAACTCCGTAACGAGGGTAAAGATCGTAATCGAGCAAAAGGCGTTGCTGCAAATAGCGCAGGCATGTCCGGAACAGGACGTCCGACTGGCGCTGTCCCTGCCAAAAAACTATTCGGGTAGTTAACCTAGTATGTATTACCTTGGTTGTGATCCAGGATTTACTGGAGCACTGGCAGTATATCACCCCGCCACTGGCAATCTGAATATTACGGATATGCCAGTGGTAAAAAATAAAAAAGGAAGAACTGAGCTTAATCTACACGAGCTCTACTCGGTTCTTACCCCACCAAAAGGTGAGACAATTAAAGCAATGGTAGAACTCGTTGCAGCACGCCCTAAGCAGGGCGTCTCATCTGTATTTCGCTTTGGCCAAGGCTACGGTGCTTTACAGATGGCAATTGTCGCTCATCATATCCCTGTTGAATTTGTTACACCTGCAAAATGGAAAAAGTATTTTGGGTTGACCAGAGACAAAGGCGTAAGCCGAGGTCTCGCCAGTCAAATGTTTCCTGGAAACGCAAAATCATTTGTCAGAGCCAAAGATGATGGCCGTGCTGAAGCGGCCCTCATCGCACTTTACGCAAGCAAACAAGCAATCTAAAAAAAGGAAAATTCTATGCAAATTACGCTTCAAGAATCTGAAATTTTAGACGCACTCGAAGATTACGTTCGATCTAAAATTCAAATTTCGCAAAACCAACAAATCATCTTTGATCTTAAAGCTGGACGTGGTGAAAATGGATTTACCGCTACTTTGGTTATTGTTGCAAATGACGCGACAGAAACAACAAAATCCAAATCAGCGAACAAAACAATTTCCGCAAAGTCTGAAAAAAAGCCTAAATTGACTGATGATGGTCCACTTGACCTTACCGCTGAAGCAGAGCAGAGTTTCGATGCTGTTGAAGAAGAGACTTCGCCAAAAGTGTCTATTTTTGGTAAATCGGCATAATGGCCATTACAGTTGTGGCTATACTATATGCACTCTTGTTACTCACGCTTGCCATAAGTGTACTCAATGCTGCATTTATGTTAGCACTGCAATCGTTACTCTTACTGATAGTATCTTCTTTAGGTATCATTATTTTTTTGCGTTACCAAAAGTAAAAAGCCCTCCGGATCAATGAAAACCGGAGGGCAGTACAATGCAGGGAGGTACACTGCTTTTACTTACTACACATCAGAAGAATTTTGGGAAAACTGAAGACTGATATCTAGTATTAACTATGCTGTAACAGCATACCATACCACATCGCAAGTAATAATTAACGTATCCGTATACTTTAATTGTTTAGGTTGAAGAGCGGATGCAACGTCCAAGCATTCCTACCCATTTCTGTGCCTACAGAATACGCTGCATCGCCTGACACAATCGAACCGGGCAACGAAGATTCAACAACATTATCAATTTCGAAAATTGGGCCTACACCCCCTAGATAAAAAAGTGCGAGCAAAGGACGATCACGCATCGTCCGTAAAGCAATTTTTGTAATTCTGAGTTTGTAGTTGTAAAACCACAATAGCCCATGCGATTCAAGACCTTCACGAACACGCCCAGATTGTTTATTATAATTAACATACTGTTCGGCAACAATGTCCAGCGCAGCTTGTTTTTCCATTTTCTTTTTATCGCGCAAATGATCATATAAGATAGCTTTTGCTAAAAAATCTCCATATTGAAGGGCCCTATTAAGTGCCTGATAAGTAGCTGTTTCTTTTGTTATAAGCAGCTGTTTGCCAGCTTCTCTTACTCCACTGGGAATATTCTTATTTTCTAATATACTATCGAGGCGCGCTAAAAGACGCCCTTCCCGAATAGCCAAATCATCCTCTGTTAAGCCTTCGGCTATGGTGTTGAATTCATACGCATCAATCAAGGGTGAGATCGATAGATCTTTGTTGGCATCTTCTAGAATTTTAATCTGCGCCAAATATTTTCTTGACGCCACTGGATCTGTAAAATTTGCAGCGTAAAGAACATTTAATTTAGTAATTTTTTCGAAATTCTTTTGGTAGTTCGAAAGCTCCACAAATTTATTTTTAAACTGCTTTGGCAAAGTCAGGGGATTGATACCCCAACTTGCGAGATCGAGAACATTTGCTTGCAGGTTATTCACAATGACACTGACAGATTTAATTAAAATAAATTCTTTGGCCATACGGACAAAATCAGTGACAGTTGTCTGAGCCATCGCCGTATATTTATAGGCATCTTTGCCAAGCGGCCCCAGTAAAACATTCGCTGTATCTCGAATCCCTTTTTGGACTTTGGGACTCAATCGACTAATGCCTGTCCAGGCATCCGTAATTCCTGCCGCTCTGAATCCGACCATGTCATCAAGCTCGATACGCCGAATGGGAAAGAAATTTATCTCACCGAAAGTGTCAGCGGCGTCTTGCTTGATTGTCCAATCTAGCGTCTCCCAGATATCTTTTTGCACTGCATCTGTCTGTTTTGGATCTGCCAGATTGATAAACTCTTCCGGATCATTCACTGGATCATCATACTGCGCTTTTAGAACTTGCAACAATTCTTTGTTAATATCACGCGCTAGACTTTCTTCTACATTTCTGCCTGTCCAGGCGCCCAGCATTGTAAAAATATCTTCTGATGCATTGAGCCCAACCATGTGTTCCGAGCTAATAGGTCTCTCATACCCAATAACTTGTTTTGTCTCAGGATTGAAAATGGGGATCAAATATTCTCCCGGAGACAGGTCATCTCGCAAATTTTGACGATTTCGGTGTAAGTGACTCGTAATTTTACGCGCATTCCCCCCCAAAACGGCCCCAGAGACCTCGTGAGAGCGTGTAAGACCTGTTTTGGCATCAACCCCCATAAAAGTGTTATGCACGGTCTGTGCGACCCCTGAGCGGTATTTGTTTCGCTGAGGTACGTGAGAAAAGTAAACACCTCTGGTGCCACTATATCTCTCATTTGCGTCTCCCGTATAATCAGCGGTACGTGTGTAGCCCATTTTTTCTAGATCACGACGTAAACTGTCATCCGCTATTCGGAGAGAGGCATTTGAGTGAACAACGGAAGGCACATAGCCCTTCCAACCATTATAATATCCAAAAGTTTCTTCCGGAGTTGCACCGAGCTTTTGCTCTTCCATGGATTTCGCACTTTGAGCGTAACCTACCAAAAGCTTCATACCGTTGTTTTCGTCTGCAACCAGAGTTTTCATTACTTCCTTGGTCTCTGGGCTGGTCTTTTCAAAAGCATAAAGACTTGTGAGGCGGTCAATCGCTGCGTGCACCCCTGCCCTATTATCTGGTATAGCCGTTAAGGTCAGATCGGTAATGGCATTCGTATTTCTAAGCAGACCAGCGTTAGAGATGTTTTCACGATGAACCATGAAATGCGCTAATGCTTTGGCCTTCAGTTTAAATTTATTCGCATTAGCGGAACCAACCAGATCACTCAGTGTCTTTTCTTCTTGGGCAATTTTAGTGTGGACAGTCTGAGGATCCGCCAACAAGCGCATGGTCTCATGTTCACCGATAGCCAGAAGATCTGTACGGGTGAGCCCAGTAAATAAGTGAGCTATCTTGCTTTTAGAAAGCACATCCTTAGTAAACTCTTCTTTCAAAATTTTAGGAATAGCTGTCTGGAAGCTTGTACGCAGACGATCAATCGTTTGTTTGGATTTATTTACCAAACGTGCGCTGTCTTTGGAGAATTGGTTATCTCCGACAAAATCCCTAACCAATGCTCTAATAGGATCTAGCAAAGGATGGTTTGATTTGTTTAGCATTTTGATCAGACTAAGGCTGTAAGCCTTAGTTTCTTTTTCGGAACCAAGAGCTGAAATAATCTGCAAGGCCGTTAAAGATTTTTTCGCAACAGGATTACTGGCTTTGTCTCGTGCCTCTCCAGCTTTCTTGACGGCCTTCTCCGCATACTCAGCTAGTTTTCCTTTGATAAGAGCGTTCCCAGCATCCACGTTTGCACCAAGAGCTTCAGCTGCTGCCCAGTGGCGTTTGCTCTCAACTTCCGAAAGTACTTCTGCTAATGAAGCAATTTGTGTCGCTGCATCCTGACCAATTTTACTATCGCGCAAAGATAAATTCACAATTTTGTTAATCGCTAAATTACCGACAGTACTGATCCAACCGTTGATGCCGCCTTCACTATTCTCTGCTGCTTTTGGAAGCGCCATACTTGCCAAAGCTTTTTGCATTTCCGGATTGACGAGACTAAGCGCAAAGAATGTGGCCAGAAGATCCGACTTCCCAGACGCATTTATTCGCAGGTTAGACATATTGGAGAGCTGCTGCACTTTTTTCTTAGCAGCTTGCTTTTCATTAAATGTCGCAGTTTTAGGATCATCCAAGAAATCTTTTTCAGTAAGTTTCTCCAATGCCTGTATATGAATTTCTTGTGCTTTTTTCAAAGCTGCTGGATCTAACGACAGACCAGATTGTAACGTTGCGTGCATAGCCCTGAAGATTTCAATCTCACGGGCATTTAATGTGAAACCGGCGCTAGTAACTTCATTAACAGCAGCCGTAGCTTCGTTCAGTAAAGCATCTCTTTTTTGTTCCAGTTTTTGCGTAGGTGCGTTGTTTGTGTCAGCTGCAGCCAAACGAAGCTGCAAATTGTTAAGGAGTTTGACTTCAAGCGCATCAAGAGACTCGTTCGGTCCAAATAGCTGATTGAATATTTTCCTCGTTTGAGTTTCTTGAGCAACAGTTTTTGCATGCGGTGCTGGTGCAATGGCAATCTGCATATTGAACCGCACTTGAGTAAACAGATCATTCGCTGGAAATTGTAATTTTTTAAGTCCCAGCATTTCTTTCAATTCATGGAGGGCTTTCCGAACCAGTTTCACCAATGGGCTGAACACCCGTATACGCTTACCCGTCTCAATGAGAGTTTGCTGGGTTAAGGAGTAAGCCAGAAATTCGTGCATCTTTTCTTCTGTGCTGTTTTTTGGATTGTTTAGAATACTCTGAAGTCCTTCGGCAGCAGCTTTTGTCTTTGGCGTCTCATGCGAGAAGTCCATAGTGCTGAAGTTTTCCATCAGAATGTTTAAACGACCCACAGCATCTTTTACATGCTGGGGAGACTGACTTGGATCAGTGTAGTACTGAGATAGCAAATCTGCCACGCGAGCATGAATAAGCTCATGCAGAACAGTTTCCGGAGACGTGTTTACAATCAGACCAAGTTTGATACCAGGATAGTACCTGCCCAATTTCAGGGGATTTCTGTTTAAACCTGGATACTTACTTTCTGCATAGATAACCTCTCTGGCTTTTGCCAGATCCTTCGCAGAACCGAACATAAACGTGGTATCTTCAAAACCATGGTTTTCAGTGAGGGCATATAGAACTGATCTTTGCTCTTTGGACATATCGTTATTCTTGGTAGCCTTGAGCATCTTACCGATGTCGGCGCCTTGAACCAAGACAACATCTACGTCTTCCAAACCTTCAAATTGTGAGAGGTTGGTTTTACCAAACTTCTTCAACAGATCCATAAACGCTTTACTTGGTTTACTCCCTGTTGCAGGAGCAGCCTCTTTACTGGCAATGGCGCTATCCAGCTTGGTCAGCTCTTCTTCGTAAAACACATTCAGCTGCTCTACGATCTCTTGTGGTGTTGGTCCTGTTTCTGGATCGCTGGCTTTAAGCATTTCGCCTTTTGCCTCGTAAGGCACCATGGCAGAGGCCATGTGGTCTACCCACATTTTTACACGCGCTAGAGCTTTCTTGCGGGCAGTGGATTCGTTTGCCATTTGTCGCAAGGTATTCCTGAGAGGAATAATTATTGACCTTGCGCTAATCTCAGGCTGTTCTTTTGGAAACCCAAAGTTCAATCTTGTAAGATCTTTGATCTGTGCTTTTGTAAGCTCGGAAAAGACATCTGTTTTTTCCAGTAACGGTACAAGACGTTCATAGCCTTCCGCCAAAGCTTGGAAGATGTTTCCTTGCATCCATCCATCATAGACAGCTTTGTTTACATCCGGAGCACCCTTCTCGATCTTGTCTATTGAAAGCTCAATGCCATCATAAACCTGCAGCGACGTATCAAATGTCCCGTCGTTATTGGCGTAGATGTTCATGACCATACGGCCATCACCAGAGCCAATGACCATATAGGGAGATACCCTTTGTCCAGCATCACTTGCAGTCGGTTCTATGAGGGGAATCCGGTATTGCCCTGTTAGGCTAGAGCCAGCTTTAGCATTGCTCCCTGCCCTTCTCTCTTTGCCGGAGATATGGAAATCCTGCCCTTCGGTTTCATAGATCGGTGCAATTTCTTGGGCTGCCAGAAACACTTCCATCATCTCGTTTTCGGACATGCTCAAGGGGTGCTTCGGTATACTACGCTTTGGGTTGCTTTGCTTTATCTTCGCCCACTTCGCCTCATGCGCCTTCTGGCGTTTTTCGTTAGCCTCTCTGAGTAGTTTGTTAAAATGTGCCTGGAATAGAATAGTCTGGGTCTTTGCCGCTCTCTGTGCTGTTTCCATATTTTCAGACAAACCACCAGTTGCGATATTTACCGCAGACTTAATCTCATCTCCTATGAGTAGTTTGATAGCATTCGTCATGTTCTCAACTGACTTACGAGAGAGAGTAAAATCTTTGAGCAACCGTGCATTGGTGGGAAGTTTCTGTTGCCCTTGTATTGTTCTTTCAAAGACGAGTTTGCCGTAAGTTTTTTCAACCGTGAATCCGATAAGATTGTTAAGGTCTTGCATAAGCGTAGGGTGTTGCTCAAACAGGTTATTTTTATCCCCCTGCATAATGTTTGAGAATTCTTTATAGAGCACTGTGAGCATTCCCTCACTGGACCCGCCAGTTAGAAGCTTACCTGCTATACCGCCAACACCAGACCCGTAGACGTAAACCATCAAAGGATCTTTGGTGACGTTCCTACTGATTTCAAAATCTAGTGGATCACCCTCTTTTCCATCCTCAATGACTTGGAAGTCATCTTTAATATCACTCCCGGTAATGGAAAATCCTGGGAGCAGCGCATCCATAACACGCAACATTGCAAGAAATGCTTTTCGCTCGTTGCCTGATTGATGACTAAGTTTTTTAAGCTTTGCTTGGAGGAGCCCTGTCAGCACTTTAGCTGCTGCAGCGTAGAGATCTTGGTTCCCATTACTGAGGAACTCATTGATCGTCGTGTTCGCAGGATCAAATGAGACGCCACCTTGTTGCATGGCCATGATTTGGCTAACTGAGAAATGCCCTGTGGACATATGCACACTAGCATTTATAGGACCATCTGAGACCCCATCCACTTCCAGAGCCAAACTGGTCTCAAAGGCCGAGTAAGCTTTGCCCCCTTGTTCCAGAGCAATATTTAATCGAGCCATATCTACAACAGCATGGATCAAATTAGGTGTTATCTCGATAGATTTACCGTTCTGGTCCACAGCATTCCGGAAAGCATCTACAAGAGCTTGTCTGTTGTCAGCATCTTCTAGGATAGATGGGTCTTTGAGATAATCTTCTACCAAAAACATCGCTGGTGTCAGGGATCTAGGATTTTCAAACAACTGATCCACTTCTGCAAGAGAAGTTTCATGTGACTGCTTGTCCACACCGATGCCCACGTTCTGTGCAACAGTTAGTTTAAACCATTTCTGAACATCCGGATCTCGCATATCCAAGATAGCATTGGTTGCAGCGATCAGGTTCCTTGTGACCTTATTGGCCTGCGGTGTTACTGGGCCTTGCTGCATTGTCCGACCTGTTGAAACAACAACATTCGGGAAGAAGATGGGGACTTTACCAACCTCGCCTTTCCCCGCGTCAACTTCCCGCGCTTCCTGCAGGTAACCACGAGCACCTTCAAGATCCTGAATAACGCTGTCATTCCGACTATGTTGGGTCTCATAGTCATTGACGTTCATATTGGCTTCATCAAGCTCTACGACGTTTAGAAGCTCATATGCATGATCATCTCCGAGATCATTGAAGAGATCAAACATGGGCATGTTCAAATTGAACGGTGTCTGGGCCATCTCTTCTTGGGCTTTACGCGCAAGGGGTTTCAGCGGATTATTCTTGTTTCGTAGAACTGTTTGGTTCAGCCCCTTTGGAGGGGGTGTCCCTACATATCTCTGTTTTACCGCATCAGGTACAAAAGCCAGAGTGAAAGGATCATAGAGACCTTTCATTGGTTCGATACTTTTTTGCATCTGGGCGTTTTGAGATGTCCGGATAGCCTTATACGTTTTAACAGTTTTATTCCCGTTACTCGGAGTTACGTAAACATCTATTTTGTTGTGCTTTTCAAAGAGAGCCAGAACATTACCGGCCATCGCATTAGATAGCCCTTGGACGATATTTGCAGGAGCATTCCTGTTTGGAATAACCCCAAGAAGTGCCTCAAAGCGTTTTGCGATAATCTGGGTTGCAGCTGCACTTTCGCTACCATGACGCAATACTTTATACATTTCTTTGGTAACTTCGTCTTCTCTTACCCCAAAGGTTTTCGCAATAGCTTTGCGGTTTTTCCCTCCCGGTTTAAGATTACCTTCTAAAGTCAGCCACTCCATTCCAGCAAAGAAAGCCGCTGTCGCTACACGTTTATCAAACTCGTATGTGCCATCTTCCTTTTTTACAAGGAAGTTCATCGACAGAAGTCTTTCGTATGCCAGAGCGAATTCGTTGTTTTCCAGACTGTCGATATCCTTCTTTTGCAGAAGGTCATTCATGGCTTTAGCAAAACTTGGGAGGCTTACAGTGATCTCCTCTTTGATCCAAGCAATCTGCTCTGGACTCAGATCTCTCCCGTAAGGTCCATCTGTGCCACTGAGCTTTTCAATGTTCTGAACCAGCCATTCCGCAGGCGAGACGTGCTGGAGTACGCCCGTATCTTCCGCCTTTAGCTTGAATGCTTCCAAGAGCCACTGTGTGCCATTGTTGATTGCTTTGACCAGATTGGGAAAAGTTTCTTTAAGCGTTGCTGGTTTCTCGGTCTTTTCTACTGGGGCTTCAGCTTTGGTTTCAGAAGCTGCTTTTTCCGCAAGGTCTGCGGTTGTTTCTGCTTCAGCCGTCTTTGCTTCAACCTTCTTTGCTTCAACTTTCTTCGGTTTGGTTTGCTTTACAGATGGATCAGCTTTAGTCTCTTTTTTCTTGCGAGCAATGTCTGTTTCTATTACGGAACGCAAAATAGGAAGATCATCCGGGAAAGCTTTTTGAAGATCTTCGTTTAACTGGGCAGCTTTGATCTGCTCGACTTTACCGCCAGCTTCCTTAACTTCTTTTGCCAGGTAGTTATGGAAGGCTACCAGGCTTTCAGTTTCCGCCTGTACATACTTGGCGTTTAGCACTGACCGCCTTGAGCCCTTGTTAGCGTAAACTGGGTTCTTAGCATCGTGTGGACCCATAGGACCGAAAGCTTTAAAACCTACTTGGTTATCCTTTGGGTCCAGCTTCGAAGACTTGTTGTAAGCCTCGATCTTGTTATTCTGGCTTTTGATAAAATCGCGCATATATTCTAGCGCAACTTGTGCTCCCTGAACATCTTTTCGAAGCAAGGCGTTCCGAACTTCTCTGGTATGCTCTGCCAAAGACGGCATAGAATTATTAACATTGCCAGTATTCAGAACCTGATTACGAACCTGCTCCCAATTATTTTTTGTTTTCTCTGTTGAAGTTGCTGAGGTTTCCTCAACAATCTTATCCCCAGTTTCTGTAATATCCCGCAGAGCGTTTATGATTTTCACCATATCCTGCGTGATCGACATCAATTGGTGTGAGCGGTTTCCACCTTCTGAGGAAGAATGCTCCAAAGAGAGCTCTGCGAATTGCGCAGGAATGGCTTCCACATTGTAAATCGATAGCATCTCTAAAGTTTTCAAACTTTCTTGAGCTGCCTGGGTATCTATCTTCCCGGAGACGATATCTTGGAACCCTTGGGTTTGAGCGATACTGTCAGCTGTCGTACTTTCGATAAGCTTGACTGCTTCTTTTAATGTGGGAGAGCTGTCAAAGACCTTGACTGCATCTCTTACACTAGCCGCACGTTTGCTCTGCGCGTTATCTTTACCCAGTTCTTTAACAGTACTTTCAACAGCAGATGAGTTTACTCTTGAAAGCAGACTTTGTTGATACAAAAGTTCAGACGCAATATTCAGCCTATTATTTGCATCTTTTTCCGTTTCAAGCGCTTTTGTGAGTAAATCAATATAATCTACTCTGTCGGGCACCCCAAGGGTGTCTCCTCTTATTTTTCTTAGGCTCTCGGCTTCTTCTTGCGGAAGGGTAATCGCTGCTTCCAGCTCATCAGCAATGAGCTTTTCTCCTGATACGGGGATATTACCGTCATCGTTTTGCGTTGATGAGGTTTTTGCCGCAATCGTACTTTCGGCCACAATTTCTGCAATATTTTCTCCCGCTGTTTTTCTCTCATTTGCGCTTGCATCGTTATCTTTCGCGGTTTGTGTAGCATCTTTCCTAGCAGCCGCTCTCCCTATTTCTCTGCCGGCTAATCTGGCTCCACCTGCTACGCCTTTACCAGTAAGCTTCAACGTCTGTCCTGTAGCGTTTAAGGCTATTCCTGGTGCTTGGGCTCCACCTGAGACCATGGCGCCTGCCAGCGCGCCCTCACCTATACCGGCAGCAACATCTCGATCCAGTGCAACTTTTCTACCAGCAACTGTCTGACCCACGTTTACGCCAAATTGAGAGGCACCCCCTTGAATACCTTCTTCGAGAGTTTCAGAAAGAATATTTCTTGCGCCTGCGACAACTCGCTTAGCCGTGTTTGCACCACTAGCACGCAAAGGACTCGCTTCGAACGCTGGTACTATTTTACCAGTGGTGTACCCAGTAACGGCGCCAATGGCGGCAGATATTGCACCAGCTTTTGAAGCCATATCCACTTGAGCTTGCTCATGGCTCCAGCCGTTTTCTCGGAGTGTCTTATAAGCATCGACCTCGTAGAGTTCTTCCTCGGACATCCCAAGAATTTCCTGTTGGGATTGAGAGAATGATCCACTGCCTTCAAAAACAGCGTTAATCATCGGAATGGCTGCGGCAGATTCTTTACGAATTAGGTCTTTGCCGGCAGCAGTTTTCAATTTCTTTCTAGCCGCCGCTAGAGATATTTCCTTTGTTGCGCCTGCAGCCATGCCTTCAGCGACAAATTGTTTGAGCGCAGCTGCTTTGCCTAACTTGCTCGCAATACCCACAAAAGGCACTAGAGATGCAGCCCCCTGGACACCCAGTTCACCCATCATCATTGGGTCATCTAAATAATTGGTAGCTGCGTCCAGCATATTTGTACGGAATTTCTTGCTATAAGCGAGATTCTTGCTCATCCCATTAGCGAGATCCTTACGGTATTGGCTCTCTGCATCTGTGGCATCCAGCATCTTCTCGATCTGATGCTGTTCTTTGCGTTCTTTTAGGATCTTGGATTTATTGGATTCAGCAAACTCGCTTAAATCTCCAGACCATTCTGAAAGGATAGGGGCTAACTGCCCGTCGAAATTAAAGTCAGTACCCAATACAGCATTAATACCTTTTCCAACCCATCTCTTTGGTTGATCCAATCCATAGGCAGCCATGGCTCCAACGTCGAGAGCCATGGTTCCCAGCGTTTGCCCAGTAGTAATAGCAGCATCAGTTGCGGCTACACCGTCAGTGCGTGTAGCCGCTTTAAGGTCTGTAACTCGCCTGTACGCATCATTGAAGTTATAGACCCCAGCTGTATTTTCAGCACCGTATTTGGATTTGAAAGCCACTGGGTTGAACTTGGCAATGTCTTCCATAAGCTCTGTTTGGCCCATGTCATTACCTTGGATACGGGCTGTTGCTGCTACACGCTGACTTTCAGGAGACCCAAACAATAAGGCTTTGGCCTTGGCGGCGCGTTCGATACTTGCCTGTTTCCTGGCAATTTCTGGAGAGAAGGTTGGAGTAATTTCCTCACTCCCAGAAGAATATCCACTTAGAGAATCATAATTTGTTCGCGGAGTATCAGCCATGTTCGTCACTTATATAGATGTGCAGTGATTAGCA
>Ga0208299_1001427_pt1 | contig 17912 bp, 19 predicted proteins | sample 15_taG_FD_184089 | JGI IMG/M metagenome (GOLD analysis project Ga0208299, IMG submission 184089) | Marine viral communities from the Subarctic Pacific Ocean - 15_ETSP_OMZ_AT15312 metaG (SPAdes) (version 2) | ecosystem: Environmental > Aquatic > Marine > Oceanic | place: Pacific Ocean | collected...
TAGCTGCTTGTTCTTTAGAAAACTGTCTACTTCCACCTTCAGAACCTAATATATCTGCCTGCGCTCCGATTAATGTTTTAAACATATCTGATTCACTTGCATATTCTTGTAGGTCTGCTTCTTGTTTACGCTCCATGAATCTTGAGTAAGGTTCCTTGGCTGATGTTGCAACTTGTTGAAATATGTTTCCTGATTTTGGTCTTGATACTAAATCCAATCCCATCTCAGTCATGAAATCATAGATGTTAGTTCCTCGTGGTTTGTAAGCCATAGTACCAGCTAATTCCTTTAACTGTCCTATGTTCATATTTCTTATGTCACCAAGTTTATTTACTCTTTGATCAGATGCATTACCTGTTCCTTTATATCCCTGTCTCGATAACCCTGAAGTAATTCCTTCAGCGCTACCACCCATTCTAAACATTGGTCTTCTTAAAGTTCGGTTCATTATTAATCCGTATATTTAGGTGATCTCACTGGTCCCATTACATTCCCATAGATACCACCCATTGTAGTTCCTATTCCAAGAGCCGTGGCTAATGGACTAGGGTTTGGTTGAGTACCGAATTGATACTGTGGTCCCATACCTTGCATTAAGCCAGATAAACCAGATCCAATATAACCCATTCTTTCCATTGGTTCATACAACATCATTCTATTAGCTTCTCTTTTAGCATCTTCAACAGCTTGATTGTAAGCTTGATCCATTGCGCCCACTTGACCCGCTCTAGCAATATCTGTTCCTTGGAAGCCTTGTAATGCTCCTGCTTGACCTAATTCATATTGGCCTAAACCTAATTGTGCTTGACCTAATGCAGCTCTTTGACCCGCTGTACCTGCCTGTTGACCTGCAACACCAGCCATTAATTGTCCTGGTGCTAAGTATCCTTGTGCTAAAGCGCCCATTCCTTGTGCATATTGTTGTTGTGCTCCACCAATTCCCAATCTAGATGCAAGATCTGCCTGTCTTGCAGCTTGAGCTTGGCTGAATCCTTGTTGTTGTAATTGTGCCTGTAGTGCAGCTCTGTTTCTATCTGATTGAGTTTGGTATTCTGCTTGCATAACACCTTCACGACCACCACCATAGCCACCTACTGCAACTGCTGCATCCGATATACCTTGTTGTCTCATCGCTGCTTGTCTGTCAAATTCTGCGAGTGTTGTATCTATAACTTGTGATTGGTACGGAGACATGTAAGAAGCAATTGATCCAGCTCCAGTCCCTGCTCCGGTGCCCGTTAATCCTGCAGCACCTGTAATGTATGGAGAAACTCCAGCCATTTGTGTTTGTGCTTGTCCTAAATCATACGTTGTTTGCGCTGCGTATGGAGCTATGCCAGCTAATCCTGTTTGTGCTGCTGTAAGTTGTGTTCCAGCATCACCTAATGCTGCTCCCGCTGCTGTTCCAGCTTGACCTGCTGCTGTAACATATGGCGAATAAGCACCTATACCTTGACCTGTTAATTGTGTAGCTTGTTGTTGTAACGCTGTTTGCGGCGCAACGGTTGGAGCTATCCCAGTTATTTCTGCTTTTGTAAATGGATCTGCACCTATTTTTCCTAGAGCTGTTCCATATTGAGTAGCGAGTGCTTCTATCTGTGGGTTATATAGTTGTCGTTGTTCTGTTACAGCCATTATAATACTCCTTCTAATCTCTGTGCTGTGGCGAACATATTTCTTGCTCCTTCTAATCCTTGTGACTCTTCAGATACTTGTCCACCTTGTTCTAAATTTTCCATGACATTCTCCATGACTTCTGCTCCTCTGTCGATGTCTCCACCTCCAGCAGCTCTTACAGCATCCGCTGTAAATACAAATTCATTTTTACTTAATCTTGCTGGTACATCATCTGCTCGTTCTTGTCCACCAATAGGTACAAACCCACCTTCTTCTCTGTAATCTTTTTCCATGCCACCTAAATCCATTAAGCCACCTTCTTGAGCTTCCTTTCTTTTAGGCATAATTCCATACAGTTGATTTAACTGTTGTAGATATGCTGTTCTGTGTGGTAAAACTTTTTTTCCTTCATCATACCCAATTCTTCCGCCTTGAGCTGCTTTCATAATTCCTGTATCAGTTACAGGACCTTTAGCTTGATCAAATCCTAATTCAACTCTTCTTCTTATATCTTCTTTGTCATAAATACCCATATTCTCAAAGTCGGAAAAACCCCAATCATCTTCAATTGCTTGATCCCATTTATCTTCTAAAGCTTTTATAGTTTCTTCCATTGATAAATTGTCTTCATATTTATATTTTTGAATTTCGTCTATCATGCTCCAACCTTGATCCTTATCCACAGGATACTTACCTTCATATCCTCCTATAAATGGAATCATATCAAACCATCCAGGATTTAATTCATTGTCCATTCCTTTTTGCACCTCTTCAGCATCTTTTATAACTGGTCCTGCATCAGCATACCCAATTCTTCCGCCATCTTTAATTCCTTGATAAACAAATTGACTTGGATCTAAAGTTCCAGCCATAGCATCTCTTCTAATTTTCATAATTTCATTTAGGTACGCTTGTTTTGCTCCTTCGTAATCGAAAGGTACATCTCCTTCTTCTTCTTCTTTTCCACTACCCATTAAGAATGGCGCTAATGTAGCTGCACCAATTCCTATTTTCCATGGACTAAATTTTGTCGGGTCATCTTTTTGCATGAAAAGATTTTTTAATATACCGGCTTTCCAATTATCTCCTCCCGCCATAGTTCTTAAACCTTCAATTCCTCCCATTTTACCAAGTCCCCAATATCCAAGTCCACCTATCAACGCAGCTTTACCAATTGGACTCTTAATAACTTTCTTCGCAGCTCTTCCTATCTTCTTAACTATCTTACCTAAAAAATATCTTTGTCTGATTGGTCCACCATCAGCCCATGTAGTTCTGTACATAGTTCTTGGGTCCACATTAAACTGTTGTCCCCATGCTAAGTTAGCAGCTGTTGGATCAGCTCCCACATAATAAGGAGAGATTCCTTGTGCTATTCCAGTATTTAATGATTGTTGAAATGGTGATATAGTTTGAGTTGGTGTAACTGGTGTAGTTGTTCCTCCGCCACCGCCACCGCCTTGTGCGGCTAGCCATGCTGCATGACTAGGATAACCTTGTTGCATCCACCAAGGTTGACCACCTTCTCCTCCTGGTTCTTTTACAACTGTTCTTCCATAAGCATCTATAGTACCGCTACCTCTAGCGCTAAGATAATCTTTTAATGCTTTTTCTTGTTCTACAGGTGACAGACCATAAAATTCGTCTTCACTAATCCCCTCATAATATCCTTTACCTAAAACCTCATCTATAAAGAAATCTCTATTGTTAAATGGTCCAAACATTTTGTTAAAAGTGCTAATGTAAGGTAAATTTTTTACAAATTTATCAAAAGGATTATTAAAATTTTTAGCTCTAAAGACTTCTACTCTTTCTTCTCGTTTTTCTTCTTCGTTTCTTCTTGCAAGATCACGTAATTCTTTTTTTGTTTCTCCTCTTTTAACAGCTTCTCTAACTTCTTGTTCAGTCCAACCTTCTTGTGGTCCTTTTCGTGTATGAGTTGTAGTTGTCTTGGTTGTTTTAGGCCCATGTTTATCTAAATCATCTCTTGGTCCTCTTGTGCTTCGGCTTTCAGAAGCAGCATAAGCAGGATCACCCATACCAGGTGGATAAGCTGGTATACCTTCAGGTGTCATAGTTTTTTGACCACCTAGTTTCTGTAATGTATTAGCTTCACCAGGTGTAATATATGCCAACATATGTGGTTGGCCTTTAATTTTTTTAGTGTTTGTTATTCCACCTTCATTTTTTTGAATTCTACTTCCATAGGTATCGGTCCAGTCTCTTGCGATCTCTGGCTCGTTAGCCCATAAATATCTTCTTTGTTTTTCTGATTTAAAAGGCATTAAATAGTCTCCCTTAAACTTTCAATCCCTACTACTTCCTCATCCATGTTCCGTGGTCCAAGACTCCCGATGCCTTGTTGTTCTTGCATCTCATCTTGTTGTGCTTGTTGTAGTATTTGTTTCCAAACACCACTTCTAAAGAACTCATCAAAGTTAGAAAACTGACCTTTTTCTTCAGGACCCATAGCATCCCATACTTGTTTAGCTATCATCATTTCTTCTTGTGATTGTGCTGGTGGTCTTGGTCCTTCTTTTCCTCTATATTTAATAGAAGGAGCTCCTGTTTCTAATTCTTCTGAAATTTGTATATCTGTTATTGCCATAATTTTGTCTTATTTTATTGCTGAAGCAGGGGTATATTTCCTGAGCTTATACTTTACTTTGTTTTTGCAAACAAATCAAGTGCTGGCATAATGACTTTTACATCTCTTCGAATGTCTTTTTCATCAATACCTTTTGCTTTCCATTCCTCCTCTGTTTTATATACTTCCCCTGTTTTAAGGTTAGAAATAGTAGTTATAATCTCTTTGGGTTCTATAGTTCTCATTATGTTGTTACCTCTTTTTTAATGTTTAAATAGCTCACAGCAACATCAAAGGAATCTGTACTGCCAGCTTTAATTGTAAGGGTTTTTCCACCCTCTACTATTAATGGTTGGGTTAATAATTCTTTAGTAGTATCTGCAGTTAAAGCTGCTGATTTAATAGTTGTAATAGAGTTATTAGTAACAATAGGACTAGGTGTACCAGCCGAAGTTACTAAAATAGATTTAACAACATATGTTTCACTCACTAAAGGATTACCAGAACCAAAAGGATTTAGTTCTCCATTAGTTGTGTCATTATCTATCCCAACAAATTTATATTGATTTACTACAGCCATTATTCTAAAAAGAAACTTCTAGCTTCTATCTCCTGTTTTAATTCTTCTTGAAAAGTTGTATTTAATTTTTCGAGTACGGCGTCTAAGTCTCGCACAAGTGATTGCGCTATGTCTTGGCTATAATCTTCACTAGCTCTGGTTAAAGTTTGAACTATCTTTGCCATTATCTTCTTCCTCCTGCGTGTACATCTAATCTAAAAGTTCCTAATTTCCAGTTAGAATCTACTGCTGTATTTGCTATCTTAACGGCAACAGCTCTACCCCTAGCTCTACAAGATTTATATTGAGTAGAAGAGGTAATGGTAAATGGTCCTAATGTAGAACTTGCCGCTGTGTCATTTGGAAAATCTCTCAAATTTAATGTAACAGTTGTATTACCTGCTTGAGTTATAAAGTCTGGTAAAAATCTACTGACTCTCATTATATATTCTCCATCTCCTCTAAAAGTAATTCCTTGTCTTTGATCTTGTGTAATATCAAAATCTCCAGATAAAATATTAGCAGGTATTGCGCTTGTTGTTCCAATCTTAATTTGATTAACTCCAGTTTCATGTTCATAGTAATAAGTTACTCCATCAAAATTTCCAGTTACATCAAAAGATGTATCTGTATCAGCATCATAATATGTTGCATGAGGTAAACCAAAAATAGCTGAGTCAATCCAAGTGGTTCGTGGAAAAAGAGAATTAGCATTTGTATACCATATAGGTCTATTAATTGTAGAATCTAAATAACTATAAACTACACATCTATTGTTAACATTAGAATCAGCCGTAGGATAAAACCACATTACTTCCCCAAATAAGTTATTTAATCCACAGTAAATCATTTGATTAGATGTTTTATTAAGATCATCATAAACATAGTCTTCCACTAAACAGTCCATTGATTCTAGTTTACCAGTAAATCTAAAGAAACCATTTTCAGACATCCAGTATGCTGCACCATCAACTTCTACTGCTGCATTTTTTCCAATCAAACCACAGTTAGTACCTACTTGCTCATAGGCGAAAGTAAATGGTTGACCAACAAAACGCATGGTAAATAATGAGGTATCTGTCCAAATGTAAATTGTGTTTCTACCTAGTTTTGCTCCCATGATCCGTGATCCGGCAGCCAATCTTTGTGTACCAGCACTATTAGTGGCCGTTGGTGTCCAAGTGTTTATATCCTCTTGAGAAGAAAATCTTATAAACATATCATCTTGAGTTGATGTAGTTCCAATTGTTGTTTCAGTTCCAAATAAAACTAAGTGACGATCAGGTGTTGATACTAACATATCTCTAGACGCTGTCGGTGCTCCACTGACAATAGTTGCTCTTGTTCCTGTTGCATTTGTTGCATCTGCATCCCATTCAAATACGGCTCCATTAACAATTAAAGCAATAACAGTAGTACCTAAATTATCTATTGACCATAAACCTGGTTCAGCTACTTTATCGGTTGTCGCTGCAGCTTGGCCCCAAGCCGCATAGTCACTGGTATTAGTTACCGTGGCTCCATCTGAGTGAGCCGCTCTAGTTGTTCCTCTAACTGCTCTGGTAATTCCTGTTAAAGTTGTGGTTCCTGAAACCCCTGTATAAGAAATTTCTTCAGTTCCAACTAAAATATAATTCGTTCCTGTTGTTGGAAATCCTGTAATAGAATCTAAAACAATACTGGTTCCTGATCCACCAGTTCCATAAACATTGTCACCTAAAGCTCCATCTAAAGTATTAGTTTGTGGGTTTGTTACGGTACCACCGAACTGAGATATACCCCAACCAAATACGCCCACCTGGTCAGCTGGACCTACATGGTAATATTGATAATAAGTTATTCCTCCAGAAGTTGTTGCTCCTGAATCAGTTTCAGTAGCCCCGGCATTAATAGTAATAGTGCTAGGAGTGGGTACTGATAACACCATAAATTTTTTATCGCAAAAAGTATTAGCATCAAAAACAGAGTCAGTAATAGAACTAAAAGTAGAACTATCACCAAAGAAAATTATATCTCCGGCTTGAAAAGAATGAGAAGAAGGAAAAGTTATTGTAACAGTTGTATCACCATTAGTAGTAGTAAATGCACTGGTAAGTGCTGTACCTGACGGATTAACTAAAGGATGAATGTCATAATAAACTCCTCCAGAATAAGCATATAAAATTCTATTGGTTCCTAAAAGAGAATATTTAACACCATCTTTATTAACCATATGATGAAGAGCTCGTGTGGGACCTGTTAATTTCTTATCTCCTAACGATGCCCAACCACCTACTTTTTCAGGAGTACCATATCTAAAACGTACATTTTCACCACCAGTCCATTGAGCTTCAGCTCCGGTAGGGGTAATTTGTTTATTAAATCCTGGTAAAAATCCTATTTTTTGTAGCATATATTACCTACTATATTATATTTTTTACTTTTTTAACAGCTTTCCTTGCTGCACAAAATAGATAGCATTTAATTTACTATTATTTAAAACGTTTATAGCATCATCTACAGTATGAACAAGAGGTTCTCCAGCTAAATTAAAGCTAGTATTTAAAAGAACGGGGCAATTATTTCTTTTATTAAATAAGGATAGGATATTAAATAGCTCACCTTTTTCTACTGTTTGGAGTCTAGAAGTACCATCCTCATGGATGATTCCTGGAAATAAAGAAGGTGTTTTACATTTAAAATTAATAGTCATGTAGGGGGATTCTTCAATAGGCAGTTTGACAAAATGATTATATAAATATTTTTTTAAAATAGTTCCCGCAAAGGGTCTATACCATTCTCGGTTTTTAATTTTATTTATTATTTCTTTACCTTTTTTAATTCTAGGATCAAATAGTATACTCCTATGACCCAAAGCTCTAGGCCCTGCTTCAGGATTTCCGTCAAAAATAGCCACGCTTTTTTTATTTTCAAGCAATTTACATACATCTAAAGCAGTAGCATTTTCTCCTAATATTTTTGTATTCTCTTTTTTATAGTAATGATAAAAATTATTTTTAAGGGGAAGTGGATTAGTCTTAGTAGTCTCTTTCCATTTTAACATAGCTGCCCCAATAGATACCCCTGCATCATCAGCAACTGGTTCAAAATAAAAGTTAATAAAAGGAATAGTTTCCAGATAATATTGATTAGCTATTACATTAAGACCATATCCACCCACAATACAAACATTATTAATTCCAGTGTTTTTAACATACGTACTAATTAAATTTCCTACTTCTTTTTGAGTTTCTATCTGTACTAACTTAGCTTTATTAGCATAGTAAGAATAATTATCTTTTGTGATGTTATTGGTTATTTTTGATTCTTCATCATAAAAACAGGTAACGCGATCTTTGTTATTAAGGTGAATAAATTTATTAGTAATAGGGGAGCTATCTAAAAATAATTTATGCTTATCTGTAAAATAATTTGCACTCATACCATAAGCAGATAGACCCATAGTCTTTCCATTCTCTAAAGGATTTTGACCAATTAAAGTAGTAGCAGCTTCATAAACTTTAACAATTCCTAAATTACTTCTAACTTTTATTTTACAATTTGGATAGTAATTTGTAATTGCATTTAACATTTGTTGTCTATTTGTTTCTTGATTAGGAAGGTTCCAAAAATTTTTATACACAGGTTTTATATCTTTATCACAAACAAAAACAGATTCGCTTTCTCGAGCCATGCACTGACCTTTTATAAAAAACATACTGCCATTTCTATCTATTACAAATACTAAAGCTTTTTTAAAACCACTATTATAATAAGCTAATGCTGCATGACATTTATGATGAGATAAAACTGAATAGTTTTCCATTTCAATATTAAACTTTTTACGAATATAATTTCTATAAAAGAATTCAGAAGATGCTTCATCGTTAGAGGGAGTATGATAAAGAAAATGATCTATCTTTCCTAAATTTAAAGAGCCATAAAGTTCTAAAGATTTAAAAGGATTTTTATCTCTTTTTATTCTAGTAAGTCTTTCTTCTTTACAAAAAAATTCTATTTTTTTGTTATATATACTACATACAGAACTGTCGTGAGCCGTATTAAAAGCTATTATTCTCATTAGGTTTTGACAAAATCAAAATTAGCAGCGATAGATATTCTTTCTTTTTTAGTTTTAGCGGCAGAAGAATAAGACGCTACAAAATGATATAAGTTGTAAGGGAACATATAAAAATCTCCCTCTTCAGGAGCTTCATGAATCATGTTTACTGCATAGTCAGTGTCACCATTCATCATAAAACTAATAGAACCAGGACCTCCTCCATTACCTACAAATTTTTCTTGTTGTTTTTTTAATTCGGGTGGCACTTGTGTATAGAGGACACTTGAAAATTGACAATTAGTATGAAGATGAGGGGGATTGCATTCACCAGGTTTCATATAATTTACCCAAACAATATGAGTCTCTAATTTTTTACCTAATTCTTTTCCATAAAATCTAGGAAAAATTTGAGTACTGTACGCTTCTAAATAAGGAGAAATAATACGTTCATAAGCATGTTTATTAATAACATACTCTCCTTCAATCACTCCAGCTAATTCTTTTCGATGGTCATATATCTTTCCTTTTTTACATAACTTTCTTAATTGATTTAATTCTTCTGGTAAAAGTTTAAACTTGCATAACAAGGGACCCCAGTGGTAAAATTTATATGGTATTTTAATTTCTTTCATAATTTATATTAATTAACATTCTAAATTTTTTATTTGTACAAGAAGTGCTTTGGTGAGATATGTTGCCTTTAAACATCAATAACCTATTTCTTTTACTTTTAATAAAAGTTTTTTCTTCTAAAACAGTACCTCCATCACAAGTATTCATATATAATATTGCCGCTTCACTTGGAAACGTTGTATCTACATGACGGTCAAATTTTATTAATTCAAACGTAGGATAAAATAAGTTAATTTTAGCTCTAATTAGTTTTTTTATCTTTAATTTCTTAAACAAAGGTTCAAGTAATTTAATATATGAACTTTGAACTGTTTTATTATTATAGAAAGTATGGATAAAATAACTAAAATAAAAGTTATCAACTTCATAATTACTTCCTATAACTTTGGAATAATACCATGGAAATTTTCCATATTCTTTTTCTATAACTACATCTTCTATTTTTTTAAATGCTTCTTCATCTAAAAAATTATCTATAATTTTATATTTTGGCTTTCTATTCGACATTGACAGTTACCACGATATCCTATATATCTAAAAAGTCAATACAGAAATGAGCAATAATAAACCACAAAAATATGATTATTGGTTATGGAAAAATTACTTTAACCCAGTGCAGGTTAAAGAATTTGTAAAATTAATTGAATCCAATATTCATTCTGATGAACCCAAAGATAAAGCAGCTTTTAATTTAAAAGGAAAGCCTTTAAAATTTTTAAAGACACGTTTAGTATATATAAGACATTTACATAAATTTTTACAACCAGTTTTAAATAGCGTTTATTATATAAATGATAAAGAGTTTCAGTGGGATTTATTCCGTAGCTTTGATAATTTTGAATTGGCTAATTGGAATATTTATTCCTCAAAAACAAAAGACCGTTATCACTGGCATGTAGATTCTACAGATGGGTCTTCTAAATACGACACTAAGTTTACTGTATTAATTAACCTTTCTGAAAAACCATATAAAGGTGGAGAATTTAAATATTTTCGACACGAAGCTATATCCATACCAGATTTTAAAAACCCTGGCGCTGTCTTAATGTTTAAATCTCACTTAAACCATCAGGTTACTCCAGTGACTTCTGGGATAAGAAAAACTTTAACTCTTTTTATGCATGGCCCAAAATTTAGATAATAAATTTATTCTAGGAATTCAGATAGGACACAAGTCTTCTGTAGCTCTTTATAAAAATAAAGACTTACTTTATTATAATCAAGAAGAAAGATTAAGTTTAATAAAACGAGATAGTTCTTTGCCTATTAGATGTATAGATCAAATTAAAAATATAACCAATAAAATAGACGTAGCTTTAGTTACTGGATATGATGGTGGTCATTTTGCTTCTAGTATTAGAGATTATTTATTAGGTCAAAACTTAATTTCTAAAAATCAATTAGTTTTTTATTTACATAAAACTCATCATATGACTCATGCCGTAAAATCTTATTTTAGTTCTGGTTTTAAAAATTCCTTAATTTTTGTGGTGGATGGAAGAGGGTCTTATTATAATATATCGAATGGGGGATTAGGTTATGAAACCGCATCTGTTTATCACATAAAAAATAACAAACAATTTAACTGTATTTATAAAAGAATTTTTACTGGAGAACAAAATATAAAAGATGTAAAAATAAGAACTGATATAGATTATCCCCAAGTAGAATCTATTAATGTCCCCTCTATTAATAAAGATACTCAAGTTGAAATTTTTAACACTCACACATTAGCTCATCATTACACCAGTATTTGTAATTTTTTTTCATGGCCCGAAGAGGAAGGAAAACTTATGGGTTTAAGTGCTTATGGTAAACCAAATAAAATAGTTAAAGATTTATTAAATAAAAAAGATTTTATTCTTACTCCTTCATTTACAGTTAACAAACAAAAATATCCACAAATTACTGATCATATGGAAGACTTAGCTTTTGAAACTCAACAAAAATTTGAAGAAGATTATTTTAAATTAATAAAAAAATTTATAGATAAACATCCTAATACTAAAAATATTATTTTAACCGGAGGTACGGCTTTAAATGTGGTTAATAATTTTAAACTTTTAAAAAAATTAAAACATTACAAAATATATGTTGACCCAATGTGTGGCGATGAAGGTAATAGTATAGGAGCATGCCAACAATTTATGCATGTTACAAAACAAAAATTTAATCCTCTTCGTACTATTTATTTAGGACCAACGTATGACCTTAAATTAAATTTACAAAATAATGAAGTAAAACATGTGGGTATTAATTATATAATAAAATTATTAAGAGACAATAATATTATAGGCATTTATCAAAGTAAGGGAGAAGCGGGACCGCGAGCTTTAGGTAATCGAAGTTTTATAATGGATCCTCGGGTTATAAAAGCAAATGACATAATGAACGATCTTAAAGGAAGAGAGTTTTTTAGACCATTAGCTTGTTGTGTATTAGAAGAACACGCTGATAAATGGTTTGATATTAAACCTTTAAAAAATTCCCCTTATATGATGTACGCTGTTCCAGCTAAATCTAAAACTAAAAAATTATTTCCATCCATTGTCCATAAAGATAATACTTGTAGGATTCAAACTATTTCAAAAAAAGATAATAAGTTTATGTACGACTTATTACAATCTTTTTATAAAAAAACTAAAGTTCCGATATTGATGAATACTTCCTTTAATTTAAAAGGAAAACCTTTGGTGGAGCAACCTCAACACGCTTTAGATATATTAAAACAATGCGCTGGTACTAATTATTTTTTTAAACATATTTATTTTCCTGAAACAGAAGAATTAATTAGCACTGAAGAGGCAGCAGAAGTTCAAGAAGCAGCAGAAGAAATTCAAGAAGTTAGTTATCAAAAATAGCTTTAAATTTACCTTCAGCATCATATGGAGGATACCCTATATATTCTCTACGATCATACATTCTTTCTTTAGTTCCTTTGGTTTTTTTATTGCTATAATGTAAAAATACTTGTGCACATTCTTTACCAGTAAATTTTTCTCGCCAATGTTCTACAATATTTCCTTTGTATATAACCATGTCTCCAGCCTTTAGAATTATTTTTTTGTTTCCTAAATATATTGGCCACTGATCTCCTCCTAAATTTAAAGTTGTAGAAATTTCACAGGCAGGTCTATCTTTATGTTTTTTTAATACATCATTAGTTTTATAAAATCTAAAATAACTATAATTCATATAAAGTTTTAAAGACGTATGTTTTTCTACTAATGGTTTAAGTTTTTTTAATAACGTTTCAAAGGCTATATCTGAATAATGACAATAAGTGTTGGGCACTTGTGTATCGTTCCAATGCCCTAAAATAAAAAGATCAGGAACAGTGTAATATGCATTATATAAATCTTTAACTACTCTTCTTTTTAAAGAAATATAGTCAAATAAAAAAGATGCCATTTCTTTAGAAATAGCTTGTTTAATAACAACATGATTATTTTTTTTAAAACTCATTTAAAATTAGGTCCTGTTATCCATCCTACTAAAGAATTACGTTCTCCTTTAGTAACTGGAGTCACGTTATGTAATATAAAACTGGGAAAAGCAATTAAACTTCCTTGTTTATGATTAGGTATTTTAAATTTTTTTGTAGATTCCTGTATACATAATTCTCCTCCAGAAAATGTTTCAGGATTATTTAGTAAGAGACTAAAAGATAGTTTTCTAACCTGAGTATTTAAACCACGATCAGTATGAGAATCATAATATTGTGCAGGAGCTGTATAGTTAGTAAATTGAAATCCTTCTGTAAATCCAAATAAATCAAAATTAAAAAATTTTAAATTTAAATTCATAATACATCCTGTAATTCTAGAAAATATCCAATGATTATTTTGAGAAGAGGGGTATATCCAAGATACTTTATTATTTCTTATTGTTTTATCTATGCGATCCTGAAGCTTAGCATTTTTTAGTTTTTGTGCTTTACCTAATTTAATAATCTTCTCGCACTCTTGAGGAGTAAAAATATTTTCTTGGTAAGCATAAGAATGAACAGTATCTAATGTAAATGGCCAAATACCATTTTGGTTTTTATCTTTCATAATAGGAATATATCATGAAAAAATTACTTGTAAAGAATTAGAGAATTAAATTAAATCCCACGTTTCTGTGCTGCTGTTCCAATAATAAATAAACTCACTAAGGCCTGGAGAAGTATGTGGCCAAGTTATAGAGCCTACCCATCTTACATTATCATCATCAAATGTAGTTTTTACTGCAGTTTCATTAATTTCCCATTTAGTAGGTAAAGGAACAGGAGATTGCCATTGTCCATTATCATCATAACTATCCCAACTAGAATAAGGTTTAGGTCCTACAAAAATATCTTTAACAGAATCATAATGTCCACCAGCACTTGCAAAATTTCCTCTGAAAGCTTTTGATTGATCAGCAGAAGGGGTTCTTACACGATCTTCTCCTTCAGTGTAATGAACGCCAGCATAAGTATTAAAAGATGTTTGTTTCCAAATAGTATTATTTTCTTTATATAATTCATGTAAAAAAGCTATTCCAGCCTCTTCCGTAGGAGCTGTTTCGTTATTTACAACTACCACTCTAAGAACGCTTCCGTTTTCATTTAATTGTGCAAAATGTGCCATTACCCTGTTATACTCCCTGATCCAGTAAATTTTATAATAGTATCAGTTCCACTTGTAGTAACTTGAGGGCTTCCAGTAGTTTGGCTCGTATAATTGGCTGTAGGCATTCTTATGATAACTACACCACTGCCTCCACCTCCACCTGTTGAATTTTGTCCTGGGCCAGCGCCAGTTCCACCGCCGCCGCTACCGCTGTTAGCGTCTCCTGCAGTTCCACCACTAGTGCTTCCACCGTTTCCTCCGCCGCCAGTTCCACCTGGTTGAGCAGGTTGTGCTCCTCCACCGCCTCCAGCTAAACCTACACCGGATCCAGTAATAGTAGAAGTAAGTCCATCTCCACCTTCTCCTCTTGCGTCAGTACCACCAGCTTCTCCTGCGCCACCGCCGCCATTTGATTGACCGCTAGGGCCCGTTCCTGCAGCAGCACCTCCATCATAACCTTGATTAGCCGTGCCTTGTCCACCAGATCCTTGTCTAAAATTTTCTGCTCCTCCTCCGGAGCCTCCGTCGATACCATCATCTCCAGCACTCCAATAACTTTCACCCATACCTCCTCCGACAGAAGTTACGGATACACCTGATCCACTAATAACTGAATCTTGACCTGCTGTTGAACCTGAGCCACCACCGCCGCCAGTACCTGTACCAGCTGCTCCACCACTACCTACGGTAATTGTATATGCTGCTCCTACTACGAATTCTATATTTGATTCGGTTGAACCACCGCCTCCAGATGCATCAGTACTATAGGAAGTTCTATATCCTCCAGCACCACCTCCGCCAGAGTAAGTTTGCGCAGGTGAACCACCTCCGCCTCCGCCGCCTCCGGCAACGCAAAGAAAGTCAACCTCGTATGTTGCTAATCCCCCTGCTCCGAAACCAAGAACTTGATATCCAAATGAAGTCATATCCTATCTCCTTATGCGTCGTTTGCTGCGTCAGTCGTATAGAATAATTTAAGTCCTATTAATCTTGCTGCAGCTGTTTGTGTATCTCCTGATACATCTCTATATATTTGAAAAAAACATAAATCCCCGGCTGCTGGTGAACCACCTATTGTTACTGCGCCACTTTCAACATTAACCATTAAATCATTTGCTGTTCCACTTGCTGCTAGCGCTGTGTTAGTGACAGCAGTTCCAAAAGCTCCACCAATAGCATCATCACTTGATGCTGCTTTACCTTGTAAAGCAAATTGGACTGTACCTGTATTCGTTCCTGTAACTGACCAATATGTTTGAAAAGTTACTGTGCTTTCATTCCATGATTTAGGCATTGCTATAGAAAATTGTGCAAAATCATCAGCACCATCTGCAAAATCTAATGATTTCACTTCTGGTTCATTAGCTGAAATTTCTACTTGATTAGGACCACTAGCTCCATTAGTAGTTGTTGCATACATAGAAGTAGCTGGCACCCATATCGTTTCTTTTCCTGCAATTTTAACTGCGGCAACTGTTCCACCACCATCTTCAGCTTTAATAACTCCACTTCCTTTAGTGATTAAAGAAATACCTACATTAGTATCTCCCCCTGAAGCTGTTAGAGTTGGGTTATCTCCTGTCGCTGCGTTAGCATAAGTAATCTCATTAACAGCAGAACTTGTTGCTGTTAATAAAAATAATTCATTTCCGTTAGTATCTAAAATTGAAGTTCCAATTTTAGGGGATGTTAAAGTTTTGTTTGTTAAAGTTTGAGTTCCAGTTAATGTAACATCACCAAATCCCATATCAACTAAGTTTGGATTTGATCCTGATCCTGTTCCATAAATAAATTTTGTCGAAGTATCTCCACCAGCAAAAGTAACACTACTTCCAGTACCACTTACATATTTAAATGTTACAGCTTGTGAACCTGTTGTAGAATTTTTAACTGCGTACATTTGCTGTACATCAATAGGGATAGTTACATTTCTTGCACCTGTAAGTGCTCCAGTTAATTCAATTACTCTGTGAGCAAGAGTTGCTCCTGTTCCACCATCAGTAACTGAAAGATCTGTATCTCCAGAATCAGAAACTGCTTGAGCGCTATAACCACCAGCATATTGCTCAATAATTTCTAAGTTTGTATTAGTTTTTGTTCCCCATGTACCAGCATTTTCACCGGTTGCCATTTTTTCAACACCTAAAGGTGTATATGTTGATGCCATAATTTACTCCTTAAGAATACTTTATTAATACTTAATTCCTTTTTTATGTAATGTCAATATCATATTATGGTGGTGTAACTTTTGACCAACTACCTCCTTGTGTAGCGGTTTTTTTACTCCAACTACCACCTTGTGAAGGAGTATATTTTTTCCAAGCTATTGGACCACCTATTTGACCTAAACTAACAGTTGCGGATAAACCTGTCAATCCTATTGTCATTTCTGTAGGAGAAATTGATCCTACTCCCGTAGTTGCTACTCCGGCAGTGGATAACCCTATAGCCATTTCTGTAGGAGAAATGGATCCTACAGATGCTGTGGCACCTACTCCAGTTATATCTATTAATTCAACAGAAGCTACTGTTACTTCTCCTACCGAAGCAGTGACACTTACTCCAGTTAATCCCATTACATCAGCTGGCGCAATAGCTCCAACAGCCGAAGTAACACCTTGTCCTGTTAGTCCTACCACAAATTCAGTAGGCGTAATTGCTCCAACTGATGAAGTAGCAGATTGTCCTGAAAGAGTTCCAGTAAAATCAGAAATAGCTGTTGGTGAACCAACACTTGCCGTGGCACCAACTCCTGTAAGACCCATTACATCTGCAGGATCTAAACAATATTCTCCACCCCATTTATCTGCGCCCCAAGTTTGATCTCCCCAACCTACAGCTGGAAGACTTGCAGTAAGACCATCGGGAGCAGTTAGTTCTATAGTTAATCCTGATTGACCCCAGTTTTCAACTCCCCAAGCATCTTGACCCCAACCAACATTTATTTCTGTTGAGACTGTTATAGATCCAAGAGAAGATGTTAATCCAAAACCTGTTAAAGAAACGTCTAGAGCGCTTTCTCCCCAATTTTCTGCACCCCACGTATCACTGCCCCATCCTTGTTCAGGATAAGCTTGAACTTCACCAATAGATGAAGTTAAAGTTGATGGCGCTGTTATGTCAAGAGGAAAAGTATTAGATTGCCAAGAGTTAACTCCCCAGGCTACTGAAGGACTATCACCACCCCAAATAGATGCCATAAGGACTTCCTCCCTATGCTATACGAATTATCGCTGTGGTTGCTGCTGCTGCAGGGAATTGAATTGTAAATGTTCCACTAGATACAGTTTTGTCTCCACCAAAAGCTACTGCACAAACTGATGCATCTGTTGAATGTGAATCATTAAAAATTAAACATCCGTTAGCTGTGAATGAAGCTGATGTCCAAGAGACATCTGAAAAATCACAAACTGCAGTTGATGAATCTAAAGTTGGGGTTACACTTGTTAAAGCTTTTCCTTTTGCAGAGTATGCTGTTCCTGAAGTATTTGTAATTTCATTAGAACTTGAGTAAGCAGTTGTCGACGCCCCTAAAGTTGCAGAACTCGTGTATAGAGCTAAATTAAAAGTGTTTCCAGTAGAAGCTGTAAAGTTATGTTCTGCTTCTAAGATTTCTTGCTTAAAGCTATTACAAATTGCCGATGTTATTGCCATGTTTTATCTCCTATTACTGAGGCGGCGACTCGATTGGTATACGAATAGTACCATCCGTATAATCGTCTCGTCTTCGTCTCCCAATTTGCACACTTGCAAATTTTTGTAATTCTTGTTTATATTTATTTTCATATAATGTCAACATATCCATTGGTCCTTTTAAATACCCATAGGCTTCCACGAGAGAAGCATAAAGTAGTCCTTGAGGGAAGTATTTACTTATAT
>Ga0208299_1001428_pt1 | contig 17911 bp, 6 predicted proteins | sample 15_taG_FD_184089 | JGI IMG/M metagenome (GOLD analysis project Ga0208299, IMG submission 184089) | Marine viral communities from the Subarctic Pacific Ocean - 15_ETSP_OMZ_AT15312 metaG (SPAdes) (version 2) | ecosystem: Environmental > Aquatic > Marine > Oceanic | place: Pacific Ocean | collected...
TTCGCTGCTATACACATCTACTTCGTAACCTTCTTGTAACGCTAAATAAGTATAATGTAAACTACCATTATCTAATAACCATTCTTCTAGTGGATCATATCCATACGGCTCTGACATTCTTTGAACCGCACCTATGTTAAGTGATAGTTTACCTATATTATATCTATATCTCTGTGAGGTTTCAAAGTATTCAATATCTGCAAAACCATCTTGTAAATATTCACCTTTTAATATATACCAATTACCCACGTATCTAATGAAGTGATGTTGGTCTGTATAATCTACACCCTCTTGTCTTTTTATATCTGTTTCAAATAAAAATTCTAAACCTTTTACTTTACCTATACTAGCACCATCAGACCATGAAGTTTCTGTACCATCATAAAATGTATTTGCTCTATTTTCATATCCAAATCTAGCTATTTTTCTAATACCAAAAGCCAAATTATAATCGAATGGAGTTTGAATAGTCGATGTCTCTAATCCATTTGTAACAGAGAATACATCTACATCTGATAAAGACGTACCTCCACTAGCCGCCGCATAGAATGTAGAGAATTTAAATAGTTTTTTAACACCTTGAGCCGCGGCTAAATTTGATATTAATAAAAATAGTATTATTAGTTTTTTCATATTAGTGATAAGTTTTTCTTGGTACTCTTTTCTTTTTATATTTCTTTTTCTTCGAATCCCTTTTAATTTGTTCTACTTTTTCATTCTTAATACCAAGATTATATTGACTCCAACCTAAAAACATAAGAATCCTTTGCCACGCTGCATGTTCATTGTTTAAGCTTTGTCTTACGTTTTGTGTTTTCTTATATAATCTATTTACAGGTACGTTTGTTATTCCTTCAATATAATTAGTTACAGCTGACCACATTGGATTATCAATATCAAAAGTTTCCATTTCCTTTATAACTTTCTTATTATAGTTAAGTGTTTTTTCAGCGTTACTAATTTCTCTACCTTTAATACCTATAACTGGAGAAACATTTAACATTTCCATTAAAACACCACTCTCATCAGGATTATAACCAACTTTTCTTTGTTGAGCAAACTTTCTTGCCATATTTTTTAATGTAGCAATTACAGCGCCGTGCCATCCAGTTCCTCTTAAAATACTGTCAATACTTCCGTGTATCATTCTTTCTTTTTTCTTAGTAAGGAATTTTTCATCTTCTTCATCACCATCAAATATAGCGGCAAACAACGCTGTTTGTAAACCGTAGAATATCATATTTTGTACTGCAAAATAATACATTATTCTAGACGCATTAGATATATCACTTTGTAATTGAGTTTTGTTAGGCGGTGTTATTCTTCTATTAAATATATCTAAAAAAGCTTTTTTACCAAATCTATTATATTGAGATGTTATATTTTGGAAGTTTAAAATAAATTTACCAATCGGTGAAGCTTGTTGTTGTGATACCATATCAGGTCTAGCTGACTGCTGAGTAGATTGTGTTATATCTTGAAAATCAATCCAAGCTTTTGACTCAGCTTCTTTTTGACTTAAACCTTCTTTTAAATACGTTTTAATTCTATTTCTATAAAACGTAGCGCCACCTGTTGCGATTGCTATACTATCTCCAATTTGTGTTGGTGTAAATCCTAATTGCAATAGTTTTGACACTAAAACTCTACCTGGAAATCTAGATTCTTTAAGAGTATCTACAAGATCAGCAGCGTTTACATCTGTTTTAATTCCACCACGCCTTTGTTTTAGCATGTCTGAGTTAAATATGTATGCCCAATCTGTCCAATATTGTTTTTGATTAAGGAAAGCTTTACCAGCAGCAAATATATTATTATCTGCAAAGTTCAAATAGTTAACGTTAGATAGTTGTTGAAGAACAGCTGATCTCATATTTAAAAACATCACAACCCCAACAGAACCGTTTAAATAGTTAACAAACATATTTACAGCCTTATTGTTTCCTTTAGGTCTATTTTTACCTGTTTTAATTCTATAAAGCACGTCTTCTAAAGCTTCTCTAACACCTTCGCCGTATATAGCCTCTATTTTATTTAAGTTTTCTTTAGAAAACAATATATCCGCGTTTTCATTAAACTCAGCAAAATAATCAGATCTACCAATTCTTCCAGTAGCATCATCTAAATCTACTCGTATATCTCCAGAATCCCAACCCTCGGTAGGGCTTACATAATCTTCTCTTTTAGATATTATATTTAATGTTTCTGCATAAGCCTGTAGTTCAGCATCTTCCATTACATAATCAACTAATTTTTGTTGATCAGCTTTAGATAATCCAGGTATATTATGACCATGCTTATCCCATAAATATACTCTTATTGCATCTTGAACCGTATAATCTTCATCAATTTTATGATTAAAATCATCTTTAACACCTGGAAACTCTTTATTTAATGATTTATAATCATTAGCTACACTTTGTTTAGCTGTATCAAGTTCTCTAAAAGCCCTATTCAAAGGTCTTATTAAAACTCTTTCAAAAAAGTTTCTATGAGCATCACCTTTTTTACCTTTACCCATAAAGTTATATAATAATCCTGCAAAGTCTTCGTGTGATGGTGGTATAAAAAATCTCCACTTACCTTTTTTAGCCCCACGTTTTCTAGCTTTAGTAGCGGAGAATCTCTTTTTAGATTCCATACCAGTTGCTTCTTCTAATATATCGTTAAACTCAGAATTAAAATCCTTAGATTGTTTTGAACGAGCTTGTTGAACTTTGCTTTTAACATCAAATTGGTCTAACATGTTCTTAACAGCTTGTACGTTTTGTAAAGCGTCATCTGCAAAATAGAAATCATTATATCCCTCCCCAACTTTTTTCGCTATCCATAACGCTTTAGCTTCTGCTGTAGAATTTCCTAAAGCAGATATATTTTTCAATGGTATATTTAACCCACTAGCTTTTAAGAAATCATATATAGCTTGTTGAGCAGCTTCTGGTCTTGCTGTTAGTATAAACATATTTTCAGGACCGAACTTCTTTTGTAGTTTTAAAGCTTTATTAAATAGCGGTGCTAGAGTTGGGTTAACAACCTTATCGAATTCTGCAAAATCAAACTTAGCTCCTTGAGCTGATAAATCCTGATATTGAGCAGCATATTCACTCGCGTTTAATTTACCTTTATAATACCCAGCTAGATATTTAAATAGTGGATTTGTTAAAGTTTTAGGCATTGGATCTCCTTTTTTCAAATTGTCAGTGTTAACTTCAGTGAAATTTTTACCAAACAATTTTTTATAAGCTTCTTTATTTTCCATTACTCTTTTTCGAGTATTCTCTATAGTAGATTTTGGAAGAGATCTTTCTTTTCTAGCTTTATTCCTTGCAATAGCAACATCTGTAGAAGCTTCAACAAATATCATCCCCACATCATACCCCATTCTCTGATAGTTTTTAACCTGCCATTCTAACCCTTTCCTTGTGGCACCAGTACCATCGACAATAACTCCAACACCCTTTTTTTGGTATGCTCTTTCCTGTTCTCCAGTTATAACATTTGCTTCACCCATTAATTCCTGAAGTTTCTTCTTTTGTTTCGGGGTTAGGTTTTTCATATCAGCCGGTATACCAGCTTTTTTTATTAATCTTTGTAAAACTACATCTGATTCAACTACCTTAAACCGATTACCTAATCCCAATTGTTTTATAACATTAGATTTTCCAGAACCAGGAGGACCAGCCATAAATATAACTTTTAATTTAGCGTTTTCCTCAGAAACAAAAGTTGAACCCGGGTAATGAGTTGGATTTGGTAACCTATATATAACATTAGATTTAGTTGTAGCTAGTGTGTCGTCAAAATCTAAAACAGTGATACCTTGGGTGGGTTTATTTGTTGTTCTAGCATTAAATACAGCTTTGTTAAAATCACGAGCTTGTTTCATATTAGCAGATACCGCGTTAGTAGCTTTAGTAGCCGCTACAGATTTCGGTTCAAGTTTACCAGTAGTAAGATCTATTAATTCTAAACTAATATCACCAAACGTGAACATATTAAAATATCTTTCTAAAGGATTTTTTCCAATAACCCAAGTTTTTGGCATCGCATGTTTAAAGAATTTATCAACTATTTTCGCTTGATCTTTAGGTATTATAGCTACAGTAAAATCATTTAGTAAAGCATCAATGTCTGATTCGCTAGTTTTACCAATAGCATAACTCGCTAAATGTAATCCAATTGTTTTTCTAGTTATTAAATGCTCATATATATGGGTGACAGATGACTTCTTGCCATCATTGGATACGTATTTAACCTCTGCCGCTGCCCCTAAAGGTGTTTTCATATTATCAGCTAACGCCATCATCACCATACCTATATCGTTCTTTGTTATACCTTTCTTTGGATCTTTTTGGTTTTCTCTCTCTAACTCACCCATAATCTCCATAAGTTCTTTTAAAAACACTTTATTTCTTTTAGCAGATTTTAAATTACCTTCTACATTGAAACCTTTTTGATTAACAACAGATACGCTTTGCGCCGCATCTGCTTCTATCTTACTTCGATATTTAGTTTTATAACCTTTTAATTTAGAAAGAACAAAGTTATCAATATCACTTTGCCCAGCAAACAAACCGTATCTTAAAGTCTCTAACTCATGATAAATTTTTTGTTCTAACTTAGCTAATTCATTTTTTATTTTATTAATCTCTTTAGCTGACCTTTTTTCTTTTTTAGCTACAGCTAGTTCACCTTCTTTCTCTGCTATTTTTAATTGTAATTTTTTAGTAGTTACATCATACCATTGTGTTTCCTCATTCCATTCTAACGTTTGGTATGCCCCAATTTTCCCAGAAGCATATAAGAATCTTAAAAATCTCTCTGCTTTTTCTATACCTAGTTTTTCAGCTATTTTTATAACTGCCAATCTACCACTATGTAATTGATCTATGTCCCTATCATTTATACTCTTGCTATCAAGTCCTAATATATCTCTCATAGTTACGTCTAAACTAGCCATTGCAGTTTGATCTACAACAAATTGTCCTAATGTTCTTGGAACTTTTAAACCCGCTTTGTCATATCTTTTTTTAATAGCAGCATAATCATCTAGATTTTTTTGTATATCCTTTATAATGGCATCTCTTTTACCACCAAAAGTTTCTCCAGGATATATATAGTTAAATGCACTTTCTACGGTTTCACCTGGACGCATTAATCGTTTACCTAGTTTTATTAACGTTTTACTATTTTTACCAAAGAAGGTTTTTTTGTCTACAGCACTTAATCCGTTAATATCTTTAGCCCACTTAACTTCATCAAACTTACTTTCTTCCCCTTTCTTTTTATCTAATTGGTTGCCAATATCTTTAATTTCATTTTGAACGCCAACAATAGAAGAAAACCCAGCAATATCTTGCATCTCTTCAATTCTAGCAATAACATCTGGATCCTTAGCTAATTCGTACGCAGCGTCTTTAGCTAATGATTGTGCTATCTCAGCAGCTAATGATCTTTGTCTAGCTCTTAATGTTGTTAGTTTACCATTTAAAAAGTAACTAGCAAATTTAGCTTTACTTATTGGTTTTATATTAAACACAGGATTACCTTGTGGTGTTAATTCTCTACCAACCTTAACAATATTAAATAATTTATTATACTTCTTTTTAATTGTTGCTATAGGCAAACCTTTCCATATTATATCAAAGTTATTATCAAAGAAACTTTTATATTCTTCACTTGGAATAACTCTATCTCCTTCTGAGTGTATCTCACCCATCTCAGCTAGAATAATTTTAGAATATTCGTTTTCAATTTCAGTTTCTATAGTATTCAAAACATCTTCAGCTGCTTTAGTAGGATCTAACACCAACGCACGAGTAATAGTTTCTTTAAGTTTTCTTGTTATCTTTTTTATAACACTCTCTGTAACTATATCTATTTCATTTAAGTTTCTTTGTTCTCTAGGTTTGTATTGTTCTTTAGGTTTAGTTTCTGTCTTTGCTTCTAAGTTTTTTAATGTAGTTATATCTTCAGCATAATACGCGTCTAAATTAGGTATTGCTTTAACACCAAATTCTATCATACGTTGAGGTAATAAACCATTTAAATATCTAGCAGGTGTTCTACCTTCTCCTGGCGTATATATTACTTTGTTAGGCTTGTTAGCGTCTGGTAATAAAGATCCTTTGATACCACGAGAACTATGTATTGCCTCAAATATAAAAGTATCTATTTCATCTTTACCAAACGTTATATTATTCTCATTTTCAAATTGTCGAATAGCATTTTTAAACATAGGTTTATATTCTTCACCTATTATTTGCAACATCTCCCAAGAACCTATTTTACCCGAAGTATAATCGTTGTAAGCGTTATTAACTTTTGTAGCGGCAGCTTTTCTAGTTTGTTCTTTAGCTTCAGTAACAATATTTCTAGCAGATGTAGAAAGCATATCCATAGCTTGCTTACTTAGAATATCAAATTCTTTCTCTGTTTGTTTTTCAGGAGTTATATCTTCTGCTACTTCTACTTTACCTCTAATTAATTTTTCTGTAGTAGAACTCACTTGTCCACCACGCTTATCTAGACCTTTACCATAATCCTCAATTATATTTAACATGTCTTGAGCATCTCGTATTAGCACGTTTTCATTTTCTTTACCGATACCTATAGCTCTTAATCCAGCTTTTAATCCAGTTTTTATTCGACGTGTTAACTCCGGATTATTACGTATAAAATTCCTTCTCATACCGTCAGAAATAGCCATAAGAACTTCTTCATAATATGCTTCTGTTGGGTTCCCGTCAGCATCCATATAAGATACCATCCTACCTTCTCCTTGAGGATCTTCATAAACTCTTTTCTTACCTTTTGCTGTTCTCTTTGTTATCTCTCCCATTAACCACTCAAAGCCCTTTGAATCTCTATGGCTTATTCTATTTAGCAACGCTTCAGCCATTGGTTTAAACCCTTTACCAGAAGCTTTAAACGCTTTCCAAACTATAGCGTGGAAAATATCATGCCCTCTCGATGTCCATTGTGCAGGATCTATAGCTGATTTTTGTGCGTTAACGACAACTATTTGATGCTTGTCAAATTCATGTGTATCAGGATTAACTTCTTTACCTTGTACTTTGGGTTGGAATATAGCAGCGGTACCCGTTTTCCAACCTTTCTTTAAATCGTCAACATGTTTTTTTATCTCTGGTTTTGATATACCTTTATCCTTGAGATTTTGTTCTAACCATTCTACAGCTTGTTCTAACGTTGATCCTTCAAACTTTTCAATAGGTTTATTTGGGTCTATTTCGTTTATATTGTTAATTAGAACATCTGAAGCTGTTTTACGTAATTGATCTTTTAAAAAGTTTTTAGCCTCATTAACTTTAGCATCTGATTCATAGTTACCTTCATCAAATATTCTTTCCGCTTCTTTTTCAATTTGTTCTTGGGTAGGTGTTTTACCTTTACTTTTTTCTTTTAAATTACTTAAAGCTTGCTTTTCTAAACTATTTATTCTGTTACCATGCTCTAACTTATATTTATTTTTATTATCTATAAGTGCAGATTTTTTATCTTCTACAGCTTGGAATTCTTTTTCAAGTCCTGCTAGTATCTTTTTCTTTTCACCATTACTTAGGTTTTCATCTTTTTTAACCTCTCTAGCTTTTAATCTTAAAGCTCCACTTTGTTTAGCTAGTGTTCTTAGTTTACTTATTCCAGCCACACTCATTTCCCCAAAACGGTTAAATATATTCCAATATATTTCACTAGCTGCATCAGCAGTTTCATCACGTTGTCTTCTTAACTCATCTAATTTTGCTTCTAAAGCTTTTTTCTTATTAGCGTCTTTTTCAACTGCTATTTCGTTTCTCAATTGTTCTACACCTTTTTCTATCTGAAGCAATTTTGCTGAATTTTCATTCATTGCCTCTTGATCAGATTCAAGATACATACCTTTTGACATCATTAACATGCCAGATAACGCTCTAGGTCCTGTATAGAAACCAGCAGTTGCACCAATTGTTTTAATGAAGAAGTCAGCGTTTAACCCGTCAGCTAAATGTACATTTTCTTTTCCTAATATAAATTTATCTGTAGCATTTTGACCAATTTGAGTTGCAACTTCTTGACTTATTTCAAGTGATTGCGCTCCAGTAAAACCTGTTATAGATCTTCCAATTTTATGATAAGGAGTAATTCCACCAACTACATCTCCTTTTGAACCTTTAAATTTACCATAACCTTTAAACGCTCCTCTAAGCATTAGTGTTTCTGGTATCATAGTTATAGATTCAAATGCTCCGTGAGCAAGAGGCGCTAATATCATTTGTTCTGGTGTATAATGATATTTTCCTGATTTAACTTCTTGCTCCATTCTATAGTGTTTATCACCGGCTCCAGACACACCGTATATAGCCATAGAAGCGTAAATTGAACCACCACCAGTATAAGCTGCTAAAACTACCTGTGGTAAGTTTTCAAAGACTCCAAGTAAACCTTTTTCGGCAGCATCAAAAAAGTTAACATACCCTTTGGTTGTTATTTTTTTATGTCCTTCCCAATCATCTTGAACACCTTTTAAATAGTCACCAAGCATATTAAGACCCGTTTCACTCATCATTGCCCCCTTGTACCATTTGCTTTCTTTAACAATATCTGGATCTGCTCCGCTTATAGCGCTTAAAGCAGGTATAACCACACGTTCTTGAGCGTAATTAACCATCATCTCTCTAAAGTGTAAACCGCTACCTCCTAAACCAACAATCGTCGTACCAGCTGCTAAAAGCATGTTTAACCCAGTATGATTAACATTATCAAGATAATCATTTTCATAAAGAGCGTCTTGTTGCTTTATAAATAAGTCAGCAATTGGTTCTTTTAACTTATTTAAAAAATCTCTTTTCTCTCTTAACGCTAAACTAGCATTATCTAACAAACCAACCACAGATTGCGAAACTTCTTCTCCATTCGCTATTCTTCTAAGTATACTCCCGTATAAATCATTATACTCTTGAATATCCATAGTGTACGTATCTTCTAATACTTTAATCTTTTGGATATTTTTATCGTTAGCTTTTATTTGGGTATTTATATTCTTTAAATTTTCAGCAGCTATATTTTCATAGTAATCATGTGTATTCCAAGAAAGATCAGATAAATGCTTATTAGTTTTTCCTATAACGATATTATTTCTTTCCTCTTTTATTTTAAGCTCCCTAATTTTTTCCGTCACCATTTCTTCTGTCACTATTAGATCTGGGTCTTTACGCTTTTCATTCTCCCAATATCTAGCAGCTTGGGCAATTACTTCAGAGTTTGGATCGACACCGGTACCTATAAAATCAAATAACCAACTAATAGCATCACCTACAAAACCCATTTCTTCAGGTTTTTGTTCGGCGTGAAGTTTAAAAAAGTCTGAAATTTTTGACTGAGTATTTGTACGTTCTAAATCTGCGGTAACAGCTTGATTAACATTATTTTCTTCTTCAAGCGTTAATGGTTCATCTCTTAGTTTTATTATCTCACCAACTCGTTCGTGATGTTTATGAGTTTTCTTTATATCTTCTTTTGTAGCGTACTTACTCCACTCAGTTAAGTAGGTATTTATTTTACTTTTAATTCTTTCGTTACCTATAGATGTCCATTGGTCTACAGGTATAGTAACACCTTTTCCTGAATCATCTTTATGTTTTACATGTATATAGTCACCTAAACCAGTTTGTTTAAACTTGAACCCTAAATGACCGTACATATTATTTAATTCTGGAGCTAGAGCTTCTTCATTTATATTCATGATTTCAGTATCTCCAACTGGTCTTATTGTAGTATAATCTGTATCGTCTTCAACAAAGTCAATAGCCCCAGCAGAAGGTCTTTCAACAGTCATTGTAGCGTCATCTGTACTGAAAGTTTGGCTGCTAGGAATATTTGGATCATAATCTAATGGCGTAAAGTCACGCTCAAAACGACCAAAATCGCCGGTAAAATCTCCAACATCAAATAATCCATCGTACAGTTTTCTTCTGTATATAGGGTCACTCATTTGAGCTTTGAATTCTTCAAGAGATTTAGTATAACGACCATCATCAAACAGTCCTTGATATAGTAATTCTAATTTATTCATTGTAGATTATCGAATTGGCCTCCACCTGCGGTTTTTCCACTACCAATATTTATTTGTCTTAAACGTTTCTCTGTCATATTTGTATTGATAGGTTTTAGAATCTCTTCACCATACGGATCGAGTGGTTCATTTCCTTGCTTGTTGTTTTTTAACCACGTTAATAATTTCAAGTAATGCGCTTCGCTATAATACCTGTTATATGTTCCATCTTGATTTCTTACTAACCATCCGAATGTGCCTTGGAATTGTGAGTCTTTATCTCTGAAAGCCCTATCGATTTCCTCTTTTTGCTCTCTTGTAACTGGTTTCTTCATTCCATCATTGTTAATCTGTACTGTTTCTATGAACCTATGTTCTGTTGTTTTTATTTTCTTCCCTTCATTTATAATTTGTACGTCTGATATTGTATTTCCATGAGTACTTGCAGTCATCTCATTTTTATTATGCGCGTTAATACCGTGATGTAAAGCATCTGCTTCACCTTTGTAAATAGCAAAACCTTGATTAGTTATATAATCAACAGCTATTTCAGTTGAAAATTCTTCATTATAATTTTCATTTTTATAATCTGTAACCGCGGCTATTATAAGTTTTTTATCATTTTCATCTAAATTTGTCCACCATGCCCCATCACCATCTCCCTCCCCTGGAACCGCAAGAGGATTACCATTTTTATCTTTTAAATCGGCATAGGATAAGTTCATTAAATCTGGATGAGTGAGCAGGTGTTCTTGAAAGTTAACGTCTCCTAACCAATGACGTAAATTATTTCGTGCTGCAACTGTACCTACACTTAGCACATCATTCTTAACCCTGCTCTTTATTGCCGCGCGTAGATTTTTACGCCCCTCATCACCAGTTCCATATTGATTACCATCTCCTTTAGTTGAACCTTCTGTTTTTAAATCATTTAGAAGTTTTTCATGATTTTTTTCACTATCTTGTGGGTATAATACGGTATTATTAAAATCATCTACGTTATATTCTACCCCGTCAATTGTCCAAATATATGCCATTTCCCCAGCTGTACCATGTCTACCGTCCACACCATTATTACTTTCAGTTAAAAGTCTAAACTCAATACCTTCTCCATCAACCATTCTATTACGAAGTAAAACGTCTGCGTCACTTTGATTATTAGAAATACACCTTTTTGGGTCAATAGCACGTCCTTCTAGTCCTTGGCAATATTTAGCGTTTTCCTGGTGAATATCTAACATAGATTGATAATTCTTTACGACTGCATTTACTTGCTGTACTTGCATATTGGTTTTAGATTCTTTTTCACCATCACCGTCCACGCCAGCGGTTACAGCAGCGTCTCTTATCGCTTTAACTTTATCTTCAACAGCATTATAAAAATTCGTTCCATGCTCAGGCATTAATAATTTATTATTAAACTTTTCTTTTTCTCTCTCTCGTTTTGCTTTTTCTTTTTCTTCTTTTATTCGCTGTTCTTCTACTGCTTTAATAACTATATCCCCAGATTGTTTCATTATATCAGTCCAAGTATCCATACCTGTTGGTACCATACTAGCACCCACATCGCCAGCGCCTTTAATTAAATCTCCGTAATACATGCTTCCTTTTGCCATATTTATGTTTTTATAAAATTAATGTCGATTTTACTATCCTGGATATTTATCCATTACTGGACCTTGAATACCACGACCAGGGATATGCTGTTCCCCGTAGTTAAGATCCGCACCTCCTCATGTTCCACCTTGTGCTAATTTTGCCGAGGCTATCGTACCACCTGTACTAACCATTCCACCAAAAACGCTCATTAGATTTTGTGTAGCTTGTTGTCTTGCCATGTTTGCAGCTGCAGTTCGTTGTTGGGCCATACCAAGAATTGTTGCTTGTTTGTCAGATTCCATTTGCATTAACCATTGTTCTCCAGCAGATTTCTGTGTCTGTAATTGTGTTGCTCCAGTAGCTTTTCTTTGTGCTAATCTTTCAGCACCTGCTGCTTGTGCTAATTGGTTTCTAGCTTCTTGAGAACCTATACTTGCCGATATACGTTGAGTTTGTAGCGCACCTTGATTTGCTAAAGCTTGGGCTAAACCAGCAATACCACTACCACCAGTAGCCGCTCTTAAATTTTGCATAACATTAGCTCTTTGCTGCGCGGCTTGTTGAGATTCAAATTGGGCTTGCTGTTGATTTATAGTTAAATCTTCAAAAGTATCTTGTAACCCAGCGTAAAAATCTTTATTATATTTATATGGATTAACAGTTCTTAAATCTTTAAACTTTTCCTTTTCTTTTTTTAGTTCATCTTGCGCTAGTCTCTGTTCTTCTCTTCTAGCTCCACTACCTGCGCTAGCGGTTGCAATACCCCCTATGGCCCCAACGGCCCCTATTATTATGGCTGCTGTAAACGACATAATTTTCTTTTTTAATTAATATTCTTTAGTAGTTTAATATCTTCCAAGGTAATTTCTGGATCATTGAAATCTTTTGCTATAACCTCTTCCTCTATTTCTTGTATATCTGTATTCTCTGTAGCGTGTACAGTTACGAACACACAATCTGTGTGTGTATATATTGCTCTTTTTGTACCTGGTTTTGTTATACCATGATAAGGAGCCTCTATATGTTTAACACCATCTTCTGTCAATATAGACATTTTACCCTCCATTAGAAAAAATGGATGTTCTTTTTTATGTATTTTTGTTATTATTAGTTCATTAGCTGGATTAAATATTTCTCTAATATAACATCCGTCCGCAAAACTATGTTTAACAGGGTTGGTTTTTTCCATCTCTTCACCAACTATAACACCTTCAAAATTTGTAACTTGTTTCTCTAAATCTGTAATTCGTTCTCTAAAATCTTTACGCTTTTTTAATTGTTCACCTATTTCCCAAGCTTCGTCGAAATTAAAGCTATGTTTTAATCCAAGTTTTTCTGTTTGCTCTATAAATTGTTTACGACTCTCCTCTTTTGTTAAAGGTTCTTTTTCAATTTGTTTATCTATATATCCACTGTTCATTTTATTTAATTTAGTATATTTATAGTTACAGTTTTTACACTTTTTTTACTTCTCTATGCTACTATCAAAAAGTTATCTAGATTTAATGTTGTAGTGAAATCATCACTACCAATCGTATATACTCTAATTGTACCAGATATAGTTGCTGTATTACTACTGCCAGTAATTGTTAAAACTTGATCGTCTTCTATTGTTTGAGCGGCATTTAAAGTTAAATTTAATGAAGAAATTCCATCTATAAAAGGATCTGAGCTAGAATTATCAATACCTATACCACTAACAATACTATTAGCAAACTTAAGAGTTATACCGTCAGCAAATGTTTGTGCTCTACTAAGCGTTATAACTTTTGTTGTTGAGTTTATAGCAGTTATGGTAGGTGTTCCAGTTAACGTTCCCGACGATATAGACATTAAGGTTTGCCCAACCCAACAACCAGTAACACTATCTAAAGTTACCGTTGTAGAAGCTGTAGTAGCCCCATCGACTGTTTGGGTCGTGTCAACTTTTAGACCAGCCGCGCTGTTTACAGGTACAGTAGTGCTACTGCTAACGGCGGCGGTTAATTGTGGTGTCATGTCTGTTAATTTACAAGCAAAGTTATTATTACCAGTAGTAGAACTTACAACATCAAACGATGTTTTGTATATACTTTCTGTTGCGTCAGTTCCAGTACCAGTGAAGGTTAATACTGTATCTTGTGATATACTATGGTTTCCACTGGGTGTTGTAAGAACTATCGTTTTTATATCGTCATCTGACTGATATTTAGTTAATGGATATGTTTCTGCCACTTCTTTATCTGTTGGTGGATTAATCTGTGATATGGTTGGTGAACCAGCAATACCACTTCCACTAACATCCATACCAACAAATATATTCCGAACATTATTCATCACAAAAGTATCACCTACAGTATCAATACCAACATGTGTTTTTGTAGTTGTTGTCTCAAAATCAGAAACAAGAGGTTGTCTAAGTAACGTGAAAACACCACTAGTAGTAACTTCCCAATCTATAGTTGCAGTAGTAAATTCATTGTCATTACGAATTGTATTTCTTGGTGTCGAAATAGTTATATTACTTGGTTCAGTAACTGTACCACTAGAATGTAATAAGGAAAACGTTAATGTAGTGTCTGTGAATTGTTGAATAGTAAAATCTTCCTCTTCATTTCCAAGTTTAACAATACTACCGCCACCTAAAACATCACTTAGTTTAGTGTTAGAATGGGATTCTGCTTGTAAGTAGATAGTATATTGATCATCATCTGTAACAGCTGGAAAAACTATTATTCCTTGATATCTTCCTTCTGCATTTATTTCTATATTACGCAATTTTTCATTTGCGTCATTTTCAAAAGTAGAATTAACAAAGTTATAATTATAATTATCCTCATTAATAACCCAAAGCGTAAATACAGCTCCAGGATCTCCAGATACAGTAAAACTCCTACTTGTTTGTGCAGCTGGTAAAGCGCTAATATCCATATTAAAACTTCGAATTTCTTTACCTGTACCAATTAATCCTAACTTAGGAGATGCAGTTGGGTCATCAGATGATATAACTGGTGAGAATTGGGCTAAACCTTCTGGAATAAAAAATCCAGATGTTCCTGTAGATTGTATAACTGGAGTGTCACAAAGAGTTGTAGTACTAGGCCAATTATAATATGGGTATGTTGCTAGTAACTTGGTGAGGGGATATACTAATACTACCTTAGCGCGCACAGGGATATGGGGCACGTTTGGCCCGCCTGGCTGGTGTGGCCAGTTGTGATAAACATTCGCTTCAAAAATATCACCAACCACTGGATCTCGACCGTCTATAGTCATATTGAACATTTCAGGAGTATTAGCCCCATGACCCGTATATGGCCAATGTGTCTGTCCTTTACAATAAACTACTACTACCATTTTTGCCATATTAATTACTATTTATTGTTATATCAGAACCAACTGAAAATAATTCTATTTCTTTACTGGAATCGTTAACCATTTTGACATTAGCATAATAACCAGATACCCCAGAGGTATTTGCCGCTTTGTTTTTAGAAAACATAATAAAGTCTCCCGGATTAACAGTGGCAGACGTTGTTTGTTCAACACGTATTTCTATAGGATCTGATTGAGTACCGTCTCTATTACTAAACGCATCTATATACCCAATTTCTCTAGCGTTATTTAAATTGTTATGTTGAAAACCCCCAGCTTGTGTAAAATTACTTATAGCAAAAACAATATCACCAGTTTGAACTGATTCGTTAATGGGATTTTGAAAAGTTAGTATTACAATCATATTTATAAATTTATATTATTAGCAACCGCAATCTGCATATTGCCCTGTAGGACAACAATTGTGAAGCAAGTGCCAAGGCGCTTTACCACCAGGATTAATAGTACTACTTGTAGAATGAACCCCTCCCCAAGTAGGAGGAACGTGAGTATTACACCAGTTACTATTTGTACTTACGTGATACATACACAATTCCGCATCGTTATTACCAGTGGCACGAGGATTAAAGTTATCTGCACACGGATCTTTGCAACCATCTTCGTAAATACAACAATCATCATTACCACCTGTTCCTGAATTTATAAAACTCCAAGTAGTTGTAAGTTGTTGTTGACCAGCAGGATTTGGAACAACATTACCTGGATCAAGATATCCATCTTGATTTGTAAAATAATTGAACGGATTAGCACTAGAAGCACCGGAAGAAATACAATCTGCACAAGTATTACCTCCATTTAGAGCAACAGGTAAACCTGAAGTTCCCCAATTACTTCCAACTTGTATACCGTTCCCAGGATTAGTTCCACTTGCAGTACCAGTAATAGTAAGACCGTAGACGTTAATTAAATCACCATAGCAATCATCTACGATACCACCAGTATTATTCATAAAGTTTATGCATCCCGTAGAATTTAAATTTGAATTTGCAACTAGTTGGGCATTTGCAGGAATAACATTGAAGTAATTAGGCATTATACAACCTTCTTGAACACAACAAGAACCATCATCTACATTTGCATTAATATTAAAATTAATCATAGTTGGGTCTGTGCATCCATAAACTGGCTGTATACAAGTAGTGCCATCGTGTGTATTTGCTCCTCCCATTCCAAGTTGATTAGATTCCGCATAAGTTTGATCCCAAGGTTGTGTAACACCACTCCAACCACGTTTAACAGATTGTCCAAAATTAGTATTACTTTGGCTAGGACCAAAGCCACTACCAACTTCATATGCCCCGTGATTCAACATGTTAGTATCAATACAGCCAAGCACTTCAGGTACACAAGTACTAACATCATGTGTGGATGCGCAAGGATCGTAATTAAAAGTGTTTGCCGTTACAGTTGTTGGGTTAGTTGGGTGTGGAACTGGGAAACTATGCTGTTGAACTTTACAACCGGTTGTTGCTGAAGTATGACAACAAGTATAATTTGTTCCACCAACAACTCCAACACAATCAATACCAGCAGCTGCTGCGCCTGGATCGAAATTATTCACTTCCCAACCTTCGCCTGGATTACAACTAGGTTGACCTATAGTATTACCAGTGGAATTATTTCCCCAGCAACGTCCGTTTATATCTGGATAACATCCTGCGGCTGGGTTCGTACAACCTGCCATAACACAAGAACCATCATCAAGATTTGCACAAGGATCAAAGTTAGATGCTAAAGGATCTATACAACCTGGGTATACGCACGTGCTATCATTGCAAGTAGCTAATGGATCAATGTTTATCGCACCGCTTGGATATGAAGTAGAACAATTAACACCAGTTGTACCATTCCAAGTATGTGCTGGGTTAAGTGTGCCATCGGTGTCCATACATCCGTAAATACAAGTTATACAAGAACAATCATCAACAGTTGCGGTAGGATCATAATTAGTAGTTGACACACTGTTAATCGATTGGAAAGTACAACCAGGAATAACGTTTTGATTAAAGTTATATGTATAGTTTTGTACAGGTAAAAGATTAGGCCAATTAAATGTTACGTTAGCGGTATAATTACCGTTAATAACAGTAGCGCAAGGAACTATAAATTGTTGAACACCACTAACTGCTGTATATGTTTGTTGTCCTATGACAAAAGTACCACTTGGATCAAATATTTCAGCTATAAATTCTCCTCCTGCTAAAGCGCTTGTATGAGGTATTATTTCTAAAACTAATTGGTAGTTTGCGTTGATATAAAAAGTAGCTGTATGAGTATCATACGTACAACTTCCATCATCAATATTTGCAGCAGAATTATGGTTATTAGCATTTGGATCTGTACATCCATTAATAAAAGGAACACACGGGATGCTAATAGATGGCGTGTTGCAACCAGGACAATAATTAAACATTGTTGGGTCGATACATCCAAAGACAATAGGAACACAACATCCAGGACCAGTCCCAGACCAAGGACCATTACAATTTGGAGGAATACATCCCGAAGGTCCACTACAGGTTGCATTAGCTAAAGCAGAATAATTAAATTGAGTATTATCTGTACAACCATAAATAGTGGTAATACAACTAGTATTAGCTTGAGGATTACCTGCAGTTGCTGCAGAATTATAATTTTGAGCATTGGGATTTGTACAACCAAGTATCACACAGCTTCCGTCGTCAATAGTTATACCCTCATTACAACTATAACTTCCAGGCGGGGGAAAAGTACCAGGTTTGCAATCAAAATTAGAAGTACAATTAGTAGTAAGGAAAGGACCACATTTACTACCACTCATACAACCGTAAATATGCAACGTAAGACATGATCCATCATCTTGTGTTGCAAGTGGATTGTATTCTTGATATGCTGGATCTGTACAAC
>Ga0208299_1001429_pt1 | contig 17904 bp, 28 predicted proteins | sample 15_taG_FD_184089 | JGI IMG/M metagenome (GOLD analysis project Ga0208299, IMG submission 184089) | Marine viral communities from the Subarctic Pacific Ocean - 15_ETSP_OMZ_AT15312 metaG (SPAdes) (version 2) | ecosystem: Environmental > Aquatic > Marine > Oceanic | place: Pacific Ocean | collected...
TAAGAAGCTAGAGAAACTACTTAATGAAAAGGTAAACATCTATCTCTCTGCCGAAGAAGCAGTTAGGTATGGTCTTGCCGACGAGATAATGTAAGGAGCGGTTATGTCTGATAATTTGTTAACGCTTCTCGAAATGATCGAGGAAGAGGTGACTCGTTCTGTGCAGTTCCAAGCACCACCTACCCAGGATGGTGAAGAAATTGGTTACATGAAAAGTAAAGGGGGGGCTCCACAAGTAAGTGCTGGTCCTCTAAATGTTAAGAGAATTGTTGATGCAATTGTTTCAACAACAGAGTCCGAAACAGCAGATAAGGATCGAAGTATTAGCGAGAGTTTCAATATTCTCCGATCTTTCAATCAAGACAAACTTAACAATATTAGCAACGCTCAGACTCTTAACGATGCGCTTGTATCTTTTTACCAGAACACCTCAAACGAACTTGAGCCAAATTGTCGTGATTTTTCAACTATTACAAAACGTGCGTTGATTAATGCTGCCTATTCGAAGATTCTAAATGATTTCAATGCTTCGGCTGCTGGTTTTGTAAATGAGGCTTATCTGGCTAACCTTCTGGGTGAGGAGGCGTCAACAGTTCCAGCAGGTAGCAGCAAGATTGATGGTCAAGCAGGGGGTAGGGCTTTTAACAACATCGCTGACCTAGAAATTGATAGGGTAGGCATTTCCCTAAAGACAAAGCAAAAAGGTGTATCTGGCTCTTTAAGTGATTTGTTGGTGACACTGGGGTTGCCATTTGACATAGGAGGAAGGGTATCTGTTCTAGATGAGCCAAGATATAGTAGCTTGTATTATGTATTCTTTGGAAAGGCAGGTAAAAATCAAAAGTATTTTGATATTTCAACTGCCAAGATTACTCCCGAAGCGATTGTTTCTTACATACTAAAAACAAATCGTGGTGAAGTAAGAGATGAAAGGCTGATCATTTCGCGCGAGGACGCGAAAGCATTAGAAAAAGATACAAGCTTTTTGTTGGGTGCTGGTAGACAATACAAGAACTTTAGTGAAATTGGAGGTATAGGTGAGTTCGCAAACAAAGTATTGGAATTCGAGCCTACCACTGAGTTCAATAACCAACAGGCTGAAAAACTAGGTGCAGAGCTTACTCGAACCCTTAATACTCTTAACTCTTATATTTCACAAATAGAAAAGACCATCGTTCAGTACTCTGCCGAACCAACAGTAAACAATTTAGAGATATTGCAAAAATCTCTAGAGATGTTGTCTAATTTTGAAATTGGTTCCCTTATTTCTTGCTAAGGAAAAATATGCCAAATACACTAAAAACATTGATAGAAATGATTGAACAAGAACTTGAACAACAAGATCTTCTTCAGTCTATTGAGAATATTGTATCTTCCGCTGGTGGTGGAATAGTCAAGACTTCCAAGGGCAACATTTACAAAATTGTTTCCGATGATCGCATGGCTCTTGAAAAAGTCTTAACACCTCAGTTTGCAGAGCTAGGTATGGTATGGGAACCTAATGCTCCCGGCGCAGGATTTGGTAGATACAAGTTGCCAAGAACCCGCCGCGAAGGTGGTAGTGTCTATTTTCTCATGAAGCCCCGAAGTGGCGGCGCAGCCCGTGCTGGCGCTCAATACGAAGAGAGGTTGGTAGAAATTATGAAACAATTGCTTCCAAGCTACAATGTAGATTCGGCTGGTTCAGGTCCCGGCTCAGATCTAGTGATTGCTGACGATAATTCATCACTCCAGATAGAACTCAAGACTAGTTCAGGCGCTGATTTTGGTCAGTTCAAGATGGCTTATCAAATAGGAAAAAGGCAATGGACTCCTGTAGAAACTAAAGGGTACTTAAAGAACGAGCAGTTATATTCTGGTATCTTTCAGAGTGCCATAAAACCAGCGATGGCAAACAAACACATAGATATCAAAAGGTATCCAAAATCTAACTTGAACATAAAAGATAATATTGTTTATGGATTACGCAGAGCGTCACATACCGGTGCAGTAAAGATAGATCTGCAACAAAGATGGTTTGGTGACAGGACTGATATGAATCTACCCGTCGATGGTGCCCTTATTCAAAATTATTATGCTCTTAAGGGTGACGAGCTTATTCAAATTCAAGGTAAGGGGGTTTATGCTCTTACACCAAGGGCAGCCTCTTACTTTGAGATACCAGAACTAAAGGACAATGTAAAGAAATCACAAGTAAGAATAAGAATTAAGCCCCACAGCAGCACGGATGGTGTACATTCGTTTACTTGCGCTCTTAAACTTGGGTTATCAAAGAGCGGAGTTGACTTGACAGATGAGCAGTTTCTTGTTAAGATAAAGGCATACTTGGAGGAAACTTGAAATCACCACTACGTTATCCCGGTGGCAAAACACGCGCAATAAAGCACCTGCTCCCGCACATTCCAGAGGGGGATATTTGTTCCCCGTTCTTGGGCGGTGGCTCTCTGGAGTTGGTGCTTGCCGAAGATAGAAAGGTCTACGCTTACGATGCGTTCTATCCTCTCTACAACTTTTGGAACTGCCTGCTCACAGATCGCGACCAGTTGGTCGCAGAGGTCCGCAAGCTACACCCACTAGATAAACCTGGGTTCAAGGCACTACGAGAGCTTCTAAAGGCATACAACAGCAACCACGGACAATCTTACGTTGCGGCTGCTGCTTACTTTGCGATTAATCGCTCCTCGTTCTCAGGCGCAACACTATCGGGTGGATACTCCAAGCAAGCAGCCGAAGGTCGCTTCAACGAGAACAGCATCAAAAGGCTTGAGAATTTTGACGCACCCAATCTAAAAGTAGGGTTTCTGGGCTTTGAGGAGTCCATACAGCAGCACCAAAATAAGTTCCTATATCTTGACCCCCCTTACTTTTTGGAATCCAAGAGCAAGCTCTATGGAAAGAACGGCGACATGCATGAAGGATTTGATCACGAAATGTTACATTTCCTCTTGACAAATCGCCAGAACTGGTTATTATGTTATAATGATTGTGAGTTTATTCGCAAGCACTACTCTGACTATGAAATAGTCCCAGCCGAGTGGGCTTACGGAATGAACAAAAGCAAGAAGTCAAACGAAGTATTTATCATTTCACGAGGTTAAAATGACAAACAAAATGGTGTTCGCAAACAACGAAGAGTTGCGACAGAAGATTTTAAATGGAGCAAACACTCTCGCAGACTATGTTTCCTCCACTCTCGGACCAAAGGGTCGTACCGTGCTCCTAAAGGAGCAAGACAAGACAGCGTTCGCAACCAAGGACGGAGTAACTGTAGCCCAATTCGTCAACCTTGAAGACGAGTTTGAGAATGCAGGCGCACAGATTATCCGCCAAGCAGCAAACGAAACCAACACAAGCGCAGGTGACGGAACTACCACAGCCACCGTCCTTGCGAGAGCAATCCTGAACGAAGCCCAGCGCCACATCGTAGCTGGTGTCTCACCGATCGAACTACAAAGGGGGATAGATGCGACAGTCTCAGAAATCTGCAACAACCTTACGGAGATGGCGCGACCGGTTACAAGCATTGATGATGTCAAGCACATCGCTACCATTTCTGCCAACAATGATTCTACTATTGGCGATCTCATCGCTTTGGCTGTTGATAAAGTTGGGCAGGACGGGTCTATAACAATCGAAGAGTCTCGATCTATGGACACCTCGATTGATGTTACTGAGGGTTTTCGATTCTCCGCTGGCTATTGCGCCTCTGCTTTTGTTAATGACGAGCGCCGCAATGTAATGCATTATGAAGAGCCGCTTGTAATGGTCACAGACTACAAGATTACACAGGTCGAGCAGATCCTACCCATCCTTGAGTTGGTAGCACGGGAGGCTCGCCCGCTTGTTATCGTAGCAGAGGACATTGAGGGGCAAGCCCTCGCTGCTATGATTATGAACGCTATGCGTGGGTCTCTAAAGATTGCTGGTATCAAGGCTCCATTCTACGGAGAGGAGCGCCGTCACCTCTTGTCTGACCTTGCTATGTCTACAGGTGCCACATTCATCACCAGAGAGTCAGGACAGAAGCTACAGACGACCACCCTCGACCAGCTTGGCACAGCTAAGTCAGTTGAGAGCACAAAGGTTGGAACAATCCTTGTAGGGGGCAACTGCGACTACGAAGGAGTGGAGGCTCGCATCGAGAGCTTAAAGAACGAGATCGCAAGCACAGATGACTTCGCAGAATGCGAGCGCATCCAAGGACGAATTGTTCGCCTATCATCTGGTGTGGCTGTTATTCACGTCGGCGGCGCAACCCAAGTTGAGATGACAGAGAAGAAGCACCGAATTGAGGATGCCCTTGAAGCTGTGCGTTCAGCACAAGAAGAGGGCGTGATTGGTGGAGGAGGCACCGCTCTGCTGCGTGCAAGTCATTCTATTGCCATCGTAACAGACCACGATGAGCAGGCAATTGGCATGACCATAGTTAAGAGAGCGTGCCAAGCGCCATTCCGACAGATGTGTAGAAACGGAGCAAAGAGTGAAGATTTGCTACTAGCGCATGTTCTCGACCAGCCTGATGAAATGGGTTATGACTTCCGCACAGGAACCTTGACAAACCTCTATGAGCGTGGTATATTAGATCCAGTGAGAGTTACAAAGTCAGCACTGAAGAACGCAGCGTCTTGTGCTGGGACACTCATCACAACTAACTATGGAATCATACAGGTGCCACAATGATTAGAGGTGACTTAGTTCACATCCCGCAAGGGGCACTTTTGTTGAGAGACAAGAATAAAATAGAGAGCGGTGATGGTTATTTGAGATGCCAAAAGCCCATCCGTGCTTTATTCTGGGAGGCGGATAGTAAAGAGCCCAGGTGGGGGTGTGTCTATTACAGACAAAAGTTATGGAGCATTAGAATGAGGGAAATTTTTCCAATTACACAGGAGTTTGAAGATGCTAGTTAGACTAACTGAGATTTGTGGAACAGGCGCAGTTACAACTGGTCGCCGCTATTCACTGCGAGAAGTGTTTGTAAACCCCGAGCACGTTGTCATGGTGAGAGAGGAGCATGGTCTCCGAAATCTAAATGAAAATGGGTTACTTACTGAGGGGCTAGATAAAGAGCACCGCTTCTCAAAGATTACAATCGACAAGGGAACAACTGGTACCGAGATCACGGTAATCGGCGACCCCGACACGGTTGAGACAGCACTAAACAAGCGCAATTACATCCTAAAGGGGTAATAATGGGACAAAGAGTAAACATTCAGTATTCTGTAGAACTTACTGATCTCGATGAAGAGGTCGCGAGACTCTTTAAAAAAGCAGTCACACAACTTGAAGACATTGGTTCCGGTTGGGGGAGTGGCTACGTCCCCTTAGATCTCGAAGGGTTACGAATGGTTGACGAGCTTCGACAAAATCTCGCCCGCATAGACATAGCCCTGGGTGATGTGCAAAACATAGTGCAAGGCTATGTTAACTATAAGTCAACACCACCCCAGCAGGAGCAACCTGATTCTCCGAGCCCCACAGAAGAGATGGAGATAGAGCAGCTAGAAGATAGAATAGCAATGTTCAAGGAGATGATAGATGCGCAGCCCAATCAAGAACCTGAAGAAAACAACGAATAGCCTCTCGGCAATCAAAGAGATAATTCCAAAGGGCTCGATTGTGGAGAGTCATTTGTTTTATGATGGCTCTCTTGAGTTCAATCTTGCAGAAGACGACAGGTTTGTTGTCGCTAACGCCTCGAAATACGTCGTTTATGAGTTTTGGGCTTGTGCTATGGAAAATCCAAAGAGAATAGCCGAAATAGCAAACCATCTGTTCCCTTCTTTGAGTGAACAGACTTTCGACATTCTACAGAAAGACTGGGCACGTTACAAAGATCCTTATGTTCGGTCTGCGTTCTTCTTTCTCCTCAATAGATGTAGTGCTCTTGGGATGATCACACACGGAGAGTTCGACACCAAGAATTACAATCCGTTTGCAACCAATGATTTGCGCCAGTTTGCTCCAAAAAACTTTCACCTAATCGGTAGTCCAACTAAAAAAATGGAGGAAACAGTGGGTGTTGTAGAGGAGGCAACACACATCTTTCTTCACGCTGGTAAGTTCTCTTTTAACTTGTTTGAGCACGGAGCGACAGAATCTTTGGAGGAAACGAAGTTTAACCACAATAATCTACTTGAAGTCCTATCTACAAGTGAAAAAACTATCGTAGTTGTTTACGATTTTCATCCGAGACTGAAAACCTATAGAAGCAAATTTAATTTGACTTTCTTAGACGAATCAGGTAGGATAACAACCGAAGACAACGCAAAGGAAATAATTTTACATAATGCTTAACAAACTTCTACTTGCGACTGCACTCTTTGTTGTAGGACAGACCATAACTTGGTTCTCATCCTATGGGCAATTCGTTTGGGTCTGGGCAAAAGAAAACCCCTTGCTTATTGCTATGCTCACAGCAATCCCAGCGCAGTTATGTTTCATTTATGGTGTTAGATACGCTTATGATTTTTTTGAGAATGGGTGGGGTCCGAGGTTCTACATCTTCTCTCTTTCTTTTGTTGTTATGCCAGTTCTTTTCTGGCACTTTATGGGAGAACAATTCTTCACAACAAAAAATATGGTTTCAGTCGCCCTCGCCACTGCTATCATCTACATTCAAATGAGGTTCAAATGAGAAAAGTAGAAAAGAAATGGGGTCACGAGTTGATCTGGGCAGAAACTGACGATTATGTTGGTAAATTACTCCACATCAACGCCGGGCACCGACTATCACTTCAATACCACGAGATAAAAGAAGAGACGGTCTATGTGCTCTCGGGCACTCTTTACGTTTATGATGGAAAAGGTGGGATAACCAAGCTTTCCCCTGGTCAGAGCTTTCACGTAATTCCGCTACAAGTCCATCGTTTTGGGGCAAACGAGAGCGATGTTGAGATTATGGAAGTCAGCACCCCACACCTTGACGATGTTGTGAGATTAGAAGATGACTATGGTAGGAAATAGAAAAAACAAAACTATTTATATCGTTATTGGAGAAAATAATGTCTTTTGCGACTGATAAATGGTTTAAACACATAAGAGAAGAGGTACTCACCGAAGGCTTAGCCGACATTGGATTGGATGAAGTGATCCAAAAAGAGATTGAGGCTAAGATGCCCGAAGCAAGCGAGAAAGGTCGCATGTGGGTTGGTGCTGCCTGGAAGTCTCTTGATGGCAATAGAGTTTCCAACTATGGATGGTTTGAGAGCCACCTTATAAGAACGCTCGGCTCGAAAGTCAAAAACTTCCAGCACGGCGACAACAATGTCTTGCTTGACCTGATAAATGCCTACACAACTCAGCCCGCTGGTAAGTGGCCAAAGGCAAAGCGCAAGTTCGCCAAAAATGTGCTGAAATTTAATTTTCCCGATGACGTAGCCAAACAATTGCTGATTGATTTTAAAGTTCTTGAAAAGAGAACTTGGAACTGGTTTATCAGTCGCATTGAGAATGTTATCGTTACTCTCAACCAGAACCCAAACAATTATCAGTTAATCAAAGACATTCCTTCCAGCGATTATCAACAAGCTGAAAACGAGTGTTTTGATTTCCAGAAAACACAGGAAGACCCTGATAAGATTATGCATGTATTTGACGATGGCTCATACTGGTATGACCTCGACACTTACCAGTGCAATATGGAAGGCGATAGAATGGGTCACTGCGGCAGAGATGAACAAGGCTCGCTTTACTCACTACGCAAGAAAGATCCGGGCAAGAAAGCCTCTAAGTCTTACATTACTATTTCCTATAACACCGAAGACAAAACCATCTACCAAATCAAGGGTCGCCAGAACACTTGTCCGCCCCGAGAACTATGGAATCACGTTGCAAAGTTCATCGAAATTACAGGCGCAACGAATTTAGAAGAAATTGGTCAGTATTCTAATCAAGAAGCCAAGTTTGAAGAACTCGGACAATGGCTTGCATCCAACTCCCGTATTTCTTTCGAGGGAACATTAGAGAAAAGGATGGATGAATTCAGACAAGAAGTGCTGATCCGCGAAGACCAATGGAAGATTTCAAAGTATTCCTTTCAGGTAGATTATGATGGTGCCTCGGTTGGTACACTAGAAGATGGCGACGGCTACCGACCTGTTTGGCGTGCTAGCGTAAGCTCCATTGCCGCCAAACTACCATTTGATTTGACCGAAGAAGCAATGCTTACTTTTTACGCCGTTGGTTCCCCCGACCCCCAAGACCTTGCCCTTAGTGACGAGATAGAAGAAGCAATAATGGAGATCTTCGAGGAAGAAGATAGAAACTTCATTATAAAAGACGCGCACCATTACCATCAGGCTTATGCTTACTTGGTCAAGGCAGACAACTACGAACAGGCATTCCTCAAAGCCGATAATATGATGAGACTAATGAGAGAAGACCGAGAGCAATTGGCGATAGGTTCTCATGCCTATGTTGTTATTTGGGACATTGGTCGTTTGTTTGAAGACTACGTTAAAAAAACAACCGGAATTGATAAAAATGAAGCAAGTGGAATTTGGCAATTCTATACAGCCGTCAACGAATTGGTTACCGATCTTAACGACTCGCTTGACGCAATCGAAGATCTTCTAGTCTCAAAAAAACTTGCAAAAATTTCAGATCTCAATGGCTACATTAGCAAAGTCGAAGAAGAGTTTAATAATTTTACAGCTTTGCCACGCGACTCTAAACGATGGAAGAAGCTTAGGTTACAAGCTTCTGGTGTTTTGTTCAAAGTAACTAAACCACAAGTACAGGCTTTAAAACAGATTGGCTTAGCGCCGCATCCCTCGATGTTGGTGAGTGATGCAGGTTATTACGGAGGTTGGACGTTGAACAACTACTTCTGGGAATCTATTTTTGAGCACACTCGCCAAGCATTGGCTTTTGCCAAACAACAGAAAAAACTGAACTTTGGGGCTAAATTCAAAGAGCCAGACGATCCTAATCTTGATGATTTGTTTGATACGTTCGAAAGGAACAGCACAATAGCAACTGCTTACAAAAATTTCAATAAAATCGATCAGAACGTTCAATACGCCAAGATCAACGATCCAACAATTGATTATAAAATTACAACTTCTATAGATAGGGACGATTTATCAATTCTTGGACCTTATCTTGAATACTTTGACAACAATTTTGATATAATAATAAAAGCCTTCGAGAGAGGCTTTAGAGAAGAGATAAAAAGAGCAGAAAAAGAATTCAGTCAGAAGACAGGTAGCGACACAAATCTTCCTGTCGAGGAGGGAAAACTAATCACAGAAGGCTTAGCCGACATCGGACTGCCCGATGACTTGGTTGGTCTGATTAGGGAGTTCCTGCCCACCGCAAGCGAGAAAGGTCGTGTTTGGTCCGGCAATGCTTTTAAAAAATACGCCATCTTAGGTCCCGCCAGAGATCGGATGCTAGCAGAACTTATTACTCTTGTTCAAGACCACCACAAACTCTTTCAGTTTGGGGACAATCCCGAAGCGAATTCTCTTTTCAATCTTGATCGTGCCCTTCGCACGGGAAACATAAAACAAGTTATTAAGGCTCGCAAGTCTTTCGTAAAAGCAGCGAGCAAGCTCGGTGTTGAGCAGACAATAACAAATAAGATTCTACAATTAGTTGATAGAGGACTGAAAGGGGCTTTGATATACTTTCTCAAAGAAAGAATAAACAGCGTGGTCACCACTCTAAATCAAAACCCCAACAACTACGAAATGATAAAAGACTTCCCCGACTGGGATTGGTCTGCGGCGAACGAGGCAATGGAGGAATACCAAGGAAAAATCGAAAACCCAGACCAGATTATCCACAGATTTGATGACGGATCTTACTGGTATGATCTCAAGACTTCAAGGTGTAAAAACGAGGGCGAGAGGATGGGGCACTGCGGTATAGATATGTATGGGAATCTCTACTCACTCCGAAAGAAAGACGAGGGCAAAAAAGAATCTAGGTCTTATGTAACAATTTCTTACAATCCAGAAGACAAAACAATCTACCAAATCAAAGGGCGCGCCAACGAGGCTCCATTAGAGCAGTTTTGGAAACACATCGTAGAGTTTGTGAATCTAACTGGAGCCGCTCATAATGATGAACTTGGAAAACACAGCAAATCGAAAGAGTCTTTCGAGAAGTTAGCAAACTACCTCTCACAAGAGACGGGGATCACCAGCGATCTTGTAGATTACAACTTACCAGAAGCAAAAGAAGAATTACGAGTTGCTTGTAATGAGAAACTACAGAAATTCAATGAAGTTTATGGAGAAAACACTCCAACCCACCGCCTGCTGGTAGGTGGTGAGGTGGTGAGACATCAGCCCAGAGTCTTCTGGCAACAGGAAACTGATATGATTGCAATAGAATTGCCATTTAAGCCAAGTAAGGAACAACTGATCTGGTCCGGCTCCGATCAGAACAACTCCGACACGCAGATCATTCTGGAATTGATAAAAACAGCAGACTCGTCTGAGTTACTATCAACTAAAAATCCTAATTTGGACATCTCCTTTGTCGCAGCCGGCGATGCTAGTAGAGCTATCCGCGTCCTCGGTGGCGGGCGAAGCGCGAGGATCGACTCTGCCAAGAAGGCAGATTCAAGGTTCTGGATGATAGTGGATGGATTGAATCCCTCATTTGTTGACTTTATAAATTCAGCAGTAGTTCTCAACCCAGAAATTACTCGTGAAAGCGCAGAAGGCTACGCTAATTTCCTACAACGTCTAGGTATGTTGATCGAAACTATGAAAAAAGCAGTCGCAGGACCAATCAAAGATCAGCTAGCCAAGTGGGATGCTGAAGATCGAGGAGAGTCGCTACAAGAAGCAGACAATCCGCTTGATGTGAGACTCTACGAGATCGACTATGTTATGTCTTACCCTCTCGGACAGGGGTTTGAAATTACCGACATTCACAACATTATCCGTGCGATCCCTGATGTAACGACTGTTAGAACCGTTGGTAACGCAAAGAGATCGCAAGGCAATAGAACAATATCACTCCAGCGCCTAAAGTTTGCTCTCCGTGGACAAAAGAACAGATTAGAGTGGGTCAGACAGATACTTCTGCCACAAATACGCAAGATTAGTTCAAAAATTCGCATCCACAAGGTAGACCGAGCCGAATTGATTTCTTCAAGCAGACAGTCACTTGGAGAATCTTACTACAACTCGACGATGAGGCAGTCCCCCGGCAGAACAACTCCGCTCCCATCTATTCAAAACCTGATAGATGACTGGGTTGAGGGTGGGGTTATGTATGATCAGCCAACAAACCACAACCTAACGCGATACAGCGTAATGATGCCTGTTGAGGACTTGAAGCATCTCTGCGGCAGAGAGCCCCGCAAGCACGGACATCATTTTGATGCAGGATACCAGAATTTTATTCAGAATGGTACTCGCGACCCTATTTACTTAGCGATCGGCAAAAACGGGAGAGCAAAGATAACTGGAAATGAAGACGATTTGCGTTACGCAATCAAGGCAGGAGTAGAAGAAGTCCCAGTTTTCATCTCTTATCAAAGGCAGGTCTAGGAGAGTAGATGAAGAAATTAATCCGTAGCTTAGGAACCATAATCTTGGGTGCTATCTTTGGATTGTTTCTCATAACCTTGCTCTCTCTACATCCACAGCCACAGAGTCCCCATAGTTACCAAACTGTCTCAAAACATTACGACATAAGCCAGAAGCAGGCAATCACCAGATCAGTAAACTCTGCTGTCCGTGTTGTCTCTATGGATCTTAAGAGTGGCAGAGTCTCTTCCCTCAGTGGCACTTACTTTGTTTTCGATAACAAGTATTATGTCCTAACTTCTGCTCATGGAATCATTGGTGATTGTGATAGCTTGGTTATTTTCCACATAAAAGATTACAAAACTTGCACAAGAATCGTAAAGATCAATCGCGATTCAGACTATGCAATCTTTGAAGTTGAAGAGATGCCTACAAGAACAGCAATCAAAGTCCCACGCGCAATTGGTTCTTGGAAGAAGAGTTACAATCTCCTTGACAAGACTTACTACACGGGTTATCCTAATAGTATAGGACCTACCACTTGGACTGGAAACATCTCTGGCTTCACTGGAGACTATTTAGTGGTGCAAACTTACGCTTGGTCTGGAGCATCTGGCTCTGGCGTGTTTGACGAAAGAGGAGAACTAATCGGAATTATCATGGCGCTGGATGTAGGAGCAAATGAGTATGGCTATCAAGTTCTAAACAACTTTGTAATCGTAGTCCCCATCTGGCAGGTTGATTTCGGTTCCTTAATGGAGTAAAAATGTCAAAAGAAGATAAGAAGGAAAGTCCCTACGAGCAAGTAGAGGGCAAATTGGACACTATTGATTTGTGCCTACACAACGCACAAAAAGAAATAGCAGAACTGGTCAGGAGGATGAAAGAATCACCTGAAGTCTGTCCTGACGAACAAGACGGCGACAAGGCAATACAGGATGCCCTCGACAACTTTTTCATAAACGATTTATTAAAGCAAAAACCAATAGGAGATGCTTGATGTCAGAAGCAGCAGAGGTAGTTAGCACCGAGATCGAAGATCTCAAGCCCAAAAAGCTAACCAACAAAGCCCAACAGGGTATGACAACCTTCACCGTGTGTCGTCAAAGCGACGAGACGGGGATTTCGGGAGAGGGAATTGTTATAGAGGGCTGCGTGTTTGCTACAGGACACACCGTCATCCATTGGCTGACGCCAGCCCCAAGAGGAAGCATCGCATTCTTTGATAATTTTGATGACTTTATCAAGATTCACGTTAGTTCTCACCCAACCAATGGCACAATTATCACCTATGATGATGGGCGACAGACTATTTATACAGCAACAGGCGAGGTAAAGAATAATGAGCCAGAAGAAAGTAGATCAGCGTAAGCAACCACCCCCCTCACAAATAATGGGGAACGACGCCCAACGCGGACTGAAGAATCAACGTAAGAAGAACGGCAAAATGTATACCCAAGCTAAGGGCATCAAAGGTCAGATAGCCAGCGATCCCTACAAAGGCAAGGTTTCATTTGGAACCGACAAGTATCGTTTTGAGGAGGTTCTTGAGGTTGATCCCGAGGGATTCCAAATCAACGATCAGTTAGAGCCACGCATCTGGAAAGATGAAAAGCTGCGCCCATTCATTGGAAAGAAACTAACAGAGATCGCAAATGATTTCATTGATGGGCTGCCTTTTAACGCAACAATCCAAGATCTCAGGTTCACAGGTTCGCTCGCAAACTACAATTGGTCAAAGTATTCCGACATAGACCTCCACATCGTTATAGACTTTGAAGAGTTGGACGACAACAAAGAGTTGGTGAAGGAAATGTTTGATGCCAAGCGCTTGCGTTGGAATGAACATCACGACATAACCATCAAAGGTTATGAAGTAGAGCTTTATGTTGAGGATGTTGGCGAGGAGCATTCGTCCTCTGGTGTCTACTCTGTTATGGATGATGAATGGATAAACCATCCCGAACAAATAGACCGCTCGGTCGATCTCGACACAGCCAAGAAGAAAGCCTCAGACATAGAGCAGCAAATAGCCTCCATAGACGCTATGTTTGACCGAGGTCAGTTTGAAAAAGTGATTAGGCATGTTGACCGCTTGAAGAAAAAGATTCGCACCATGAGGCAAGCAGGGCTCGACACGGAGGATATGGAGTTTAGCCCCGAGAACATCGCATTTAAGTTGTTGCGCCGTAACGATCTCCTTGATACATTAACTAAGTTGAAATACAAAGCCTATGACCAATCTATGACCCTGGATGACTGATGGAGTTCTACGACATTACTGAGGATGCTTATCCTCACCCTGGCGAATACATCCTCTATGTCCCCTCGCAGGCTATCGTGCTGTGTGGTGCCTACACGGGCACACACATCAAGGCGCTCCACAACGGAAAGGTGTTGAAGGATCGTGTCGAGAACTTCAAGAAGATCAAGATTGGTATGAAGGAGAGAAAAGCCAAGTTTGTTTCCAAATGTAAAGCGTGTGGTAAATGACCAAGATTTATACTTACTGCCTGTTCGACACTGACGACACCTTCCACGGGGTCTACTCTTCACTCTCCGCAGCCTATCGTGATGCGATCAAACTCGCAAACCGAGGTCAAAGCAGGGTTATGCTCCAGACCGAAGATGGATGGGTCGATCCTGACTTGACAAAGCTCCGCAACGTGTTATATTCTAAGTGTGATGTGGTAGTCGTGCTGCGAGGCGGACGCCACAGAGCGAAAATCCTGAAAACCAAACTCAAGGAATAGCAATGACTGACAACGACCATAACGCCTTCCTCTCTATGCACGGAGAGATTGATTGCGAGAACCCATTTGACGAGGTAATGTTTGAGTGGGACGATTGGGAAGATGAAGAGCACTCCCGTTACTGGTGGGTGTGATGTATATGATTTACGGGGTGAGCGATTGCCCCCACTGCCTACGCGCACAGGCGTTATGTATGGAAAAGGATGTTGACTACGCTTGGGTGATGATGGACTGGTCAAAAGAATACCGCGAATACATCAAAGGTAGTTGGAAATGGAAGACCTATCCAATCATTACAAAAATGTCTTTTGACGAAGATGGTTCAGAGGAATTCATTGTCGGCGGCTTTGACGAACTACAGTTAGAGTTGCTTTCAACCGAAGAGTAGCATACTTACTATGTGGATGACCTCTCCCCCGGCGACCTTGTAAGATGGATTACAGATTACAGAGTCTTTGAAGCCAAGAATAATGGAGAGGTGTTCCCCATAGACGCCGTGTGGGCATACGGAATAATCATCGAAGTTTCGGGGTCAGATCCCCTTTCAGTCGTGCTGGTGAGACTGGACACAAGCACACACCAGATATTACACATGATTCACGACGGGTTTGAACTCGTCAGCAAAGCCAACGGAGATTAGGATGGCAAACAAAATCAAGGCAGGCTCACTTGTTTGTATGAAGAACAGGAAGGTCGGTGGACAAGGTTTGGTGCTGGATAGGATCAAAGACATCAATCAGTATACCGAATTCGATCTATCGACCGCGTGGCTACAACTTTATGATAAGTCCCGCGAGGACTACCAATTCAAGCTCGTGGGACCTTACAGTTCCTTATGGGCTATGCGTGATGATATAAAACGCTCTATCAAACAAACAATTTATGAGAATCATACCAACTTGGATAAGCAACTCATTAATGAGTTTTTCAGTTGGAATGCTGCCTATCGTTGCCTCAAGGAAGGGAATAAGGTTCTTGATCCAAACATAGATTTCTGTCTTGTGAGGTGGTGGAAGAACCCCTCTGACCATACCTCAGAGCCAGCGACGTATTACAAAGGTAAGACTTTCTGGACTTGCTCAGGTTTACTCAAAAATCTCTAAGATTACCCCTTGACAACAGGCGATCACTCCGTTAGATTATGGGTGTAGGAGAGAGAATGTCCAACCCACCTTGCGAATACTCCACGGGTCCGCTCACCGAGCGGCTTATGTCTTACAGAGGAAGGAACTCCCGCTACTTCAACATCGCCCGCAAGTCTGCGCTCTGCTCAGAGCAGAGTGACTACAAGCACGGCGCTGTCTTGGTAAAGGGCGGTTCTGTCATCAACACAAGTTGTAACAAGAACCGATTGGTTTCATTTGGTTCTCGTTTTTGTAAAGACCACGATGGCATCGCAACACTCCACGCCGAGTTGGGCGCAATTCTTGGGCTTGATCGCACTGTCACAGAGGGTGCAACCGTTTATGTTGCGCGCGTAGGCAAAGATGGTGGCTTTCGGCTTTCAAAGCCTTGTGCGATGTGTCACGCAGCAATGCAGCACGTCGGCATCAAGCGCGTCTACTGGACTATTGATGATCATAGCTGCGCGATGGGGAAACTATAATGCGTAAATGCGGATCCTGCGGCGAGATCGGTCATAACCGACGCACCTGCCCGACTGCCAGCAAGAAAAAAGAAACAACAATTGTAGAAGAAGAGATCAGCACTGCCGAGATTCGTTGCGACAGCAATTGGAATCCGATCACAACCAAGAAGAAGGTGATGATCTGCCGCTCTTGTGGTGAGAAAGATGACCACACCGCAAAGAACTGCCCTTACAAGCCTACCCCCGAAGATGTAGAACTTGGACCTACCGTTATGGAATGTGGTCACTTTACTTGGTGGATGGAAGATGGCGAGTGCTCTCATTGTAACCAGCGCAAGAAGCTCAAGGCGCAGTCGTGCGAGCCTCGAACGTGACATTCCGCGACTTGACGACCTCGCCCTCCCGTGTTACATTACAAGAGTGAGGAGAACAAAAAATGAAAGTAGGCGACCTTGTGAGATCAGTCAACAACAAGACACACCAAAAACTTGGTTATGGACTTGTTGTCGAGTTAGGTATAGATCATTTGCGTCCAAATGCTAAAGTTATGTGGCTTCGATACAGAGGAGAAATGAATCCTCGTTGGATGCATAAAGCGGTATTGGAGAAACTATGATTAAAACAAAAGACTTACAGAGCCTACAAAACAGTATAAAGCACGTAAGTGACTACGAGACTCTTGATAGGGGTTCTGTTATTAATTGTCTTGATGAGATCTTTGCCATTCTCTTGAAGATGAACAAAATGAAGATCAAGACTTATGACTATAGCTGGGAAACATCAATTGTATTCGAGAACGAAGAATGAAAATGCCACCAAGAATGCCTAAACTCAACAAAGAACAAAAAGCATATCAGGCTGCCAAAGATTGGTGGTATGTGTTTGCTGGCTTTGTTATAGGAGGCATCCCGTCTTTTATTCTAGGATTTGAGTTGGCGAAATAAGGAGAACGAAGAATGAAAGTCTATCGTTTTGCTGAACCTCACGTTACTGGCGGAAACGCCCTTGTTGAGATCACAGAAGAACAGATCCGCAATTGGATGAAGAAGACTTATCCAATGGTGGAAGAAGAACACCAGATCGAAGAATTCTGTTTTCTACATTGGGCTTGGGAGAAGGAGAACGAAGAATGAAAGTAGGCGACCGAGTGAAACTCAAAAGCACGAATTCTTGGGCAAGTCCCGTTGTGGCAGGGGTCATTACGAAAATTGACCATCAAGCAAGTTGCTTAAACCACAAGGTATGTCTGTCTACTGCCCTCGACGGCATCCATCACGATTGGTATTCGCGTAAAGAACTGATCTCATTGGAGAACTAATGATTCACATTACAGGCAAGATCCCAAGGCAAGTTGCTGTTGCTGTAAGTGGCGGGATTGATTCTATGGCGGCTCTTGACTTTCTTCGCAGAGCCCACGATGTAGTCGTGCTACATTACAACCACGGCACACCTTATGCTCCAAAGGCAGAGGCTCTTGTTCGTGCCTATTGTATGCAGCACAAACTAACCATCGTCATTGGAAGGTGCGAGGAAGAAATGCCTGCTGGTGTTTCCCCGGAAGCGTGGTGGCGCGATAAGCGTTACAAGTTTTTCACAGAAGCAACAAGTTCCCCGATTATCACGGCACACCACCTTGACGATCAGGTTGAGAACTGGATCTTCACAAGCCTCAACGGCAATCCATTCTTGATCCCGCACAAGCGCGATCAATTCATCCGACCTTTCTTGACCACAGAGAAGCGAGACTTTACGATGTGGTGCATTCGCAAGGAGGTGCCAACTATCAACGATCCCAGCAATGGTGACTATCGCTACAGGCGCAACTACATTCGCAATGTAATGATGCCGCACGTCACACACATCAATCCCGGCATCAAGAAAGTTGTCAAAAAGAAAGTGCTTGACAGCCTGTGATCGCCGGGCTATATTACAAGAGTAAGGAGAGACACATGCAAGACGTTGAACACAGAGACTTCCGCCTTCAGTCCAATGGGACAGACGAGGTATTCGTTGTCGCTACTTCTGGCACCCTTGCCGATCAAAATGCTTGGATTCAAGTCGAGCACAAAGA
>Ga0208299_1001431_pt1 | contig 17880 bp, 23 predicted proteins | sample 15_taG_FD_184089 | JGI IMG/M metagenome (GOLD analysis project Ga0208299, IMG submission 184089) | Marine viral communities from the Subarctic Pacific Ocean - 15_ETSP_OMZ_AT15312 metaG (SPAdes) (version 2) | ecosystem: Environmental > Aquatic > Marine > Oceanic | place: Pacific Ocean | collected...
CCTGCGCCGTCGAGCCACGGCGGTTCGTCTGGTACGAACCCGTGAAACACTGTGTCGTCCCACGTCGTCGTATCGGTGCCGATAGTATGCGTCAGCGTTCCGTTTTGCAATATCTTGTCATTGAGTAACGTGACCGCCGTTTGTGCCAGCGCGTGCGTGCTGAACCCGTAGAGCAACAGCCAGCACGTCATGCTTCGCCCGTGCAGTTTGCCGAGCAGGTGGTATTCACCAGCGACCCCGAAGAACGGTTGAATGTTACTATCGAACTCCGCCGCCGCCACGTCCATGCTGCCGTGTAAGTGTGTACCGGTGTTGAGGCTTCCAAGTGTGATTGTCATGGTACGGTTGCCGCTGGTAGTGGGTCAACTTGCGCTCGCATCGCTGGTGCCTTAACGTTCAAACCCTGGCCTTCAAGTGTTGCGCGAAGCGCTTTGATCTCGTCTATCTGGGTCTGCAACAGCGCGACGTGTTCGTCTGACACTTGCCCGCCTATCGGCATCACCCCAAACAACCGCCGCACTTTCTTCGCTTCCTCAAGTGCTGCGATCCCAGACGCGAACGGGTCGGTGTCGCCGAGAATTTCTTTCCCATAAATGTCGGACGTGATCTTGCCAGACGTTCCGAAGAACCCCGTGTCAATCCCTGACAGGTTCACTGCCTTCAATCCCTCCTGCACGATCTCTAACACGGTCCCCGCCGTATCCTCGCCACCACGAACGCGAGCGGCATCCCGTGCCGCTTTTGCTCGGCGGTCTGCGATCAAGTGCGGGGCAGCCTCTTCCACTGCCCCTGCTTGTGCCTGGAACCGTGGAACCGCATCGTTGATTGACGTGATTGCTTCAGCCGCTTTTGCCTCGAACCTTACCGCCCTGTCAGACTTGCCGATAATCTCACTAATGGCGGTTTTGCCGATGCCTTCTTTTTGTAAGTCAAGAAACTGAAGCCCGAGGTTTTCGTTTCCCTGCAATAGCGACATGCGTTCATCAAACGTGCGAGCCGCTTTGAATTCTGTGATTTCTGCGCGGGTGAGTTTTGTTTGCGTGCCGTCCTTTATTTCTTTTTTTAAGTCAGGTGCGAACGATTCCATTCGTGTGAACAGTTGCCGCATCGCCGTTGCTGTGTTTGTTCCTGTTGGGTCTTTAATAATCTGCGACATAGTCGCGGCGATTTCCAAAGCTCGCTCTGTTGTTGCCCCTTCCTGATTCCGTTTATTTGCTGTCGCTGCCGCAAGTCCAGGGCCGATATTCCTGGCGAACTCTGCGGGGTCAGTTGCTCGCACTTGCGACCCAACCTGCAACAGTTGCCCGAGTGCCCCCTCAAAGTTTGTGGACCCGCCGAGACTCGCTACGTCGAGCGTGCCGCCAACAAACGCCTGCGCACGTTCAGCACTGCCCGCTGTGACCTTCAGCGCCGCCGTGGATAGCTGCATCGCTTGTTCAAGGTCTTTTGCACCTGCACTAACGGCGATACCGATCAGGTTTGCCAGCCCTTCCTGTGACACTCCCAGCTTCGGGGCCTGGTCGAGAATCATCCCACGCGCTTCACCTATCGCTTCTGGACCGATATTCAACCCCACATCAGCCAACGCCTGTTCGAATGTTTTAGTCTGAACTGCCGCTGTCAGTTTCAGTTGCTGGACCTTTTCTAATTCGCTGACGACTGCTGTAACGATAGCCTGAAAGCCGAGCATTCCAGCACCAAGTGCGGCGACGTGGCGAACGCCCGACGCCATCGCACTGGATGTTGACGAAGCGACCCCGCCAACTGCCGACTTTGCTTTCTGTAACGACGCCCGCAGTTCGTCCACCTTCTTTTTTTGTGCAGTGAACGCCTTCGACCCCATCGCCAGTTTTTTTAGGGCGGTCTCGTTTTCCTTCAATTCCTTTTCGAGTTTATTGAATGATCCCGCCGCCGCTTCCGCGCCTTTCTTCGATGTGTTTGCGAGTTTCTGAACCGCCTTTTCCTGCTTGTCGAACTTCGCGTTCAGGCGGTCGAGCGTTGCGTTCATTTTCGTTGCGGTGGCGATCCACTCAACTGTTACCGTTTCGTCAGCCATCGTTTTCGGCCTTTCGTGACAGTCCCAGCGTCAACAGAAACACGTCGAGCACTGCCTCTTTACCGACCCACAAATCAAGGAACACAGCAACCTCTGGCAGCATCCGATAATTCACCTGCAACAGCTTCAGCAGCCAGCCGACCTGTGCAGTCGGGTCAGCTTGAAAAAGCATCTCACGCAACCCGAATTCTTCGAGGTACGTCTCACGCAAAGCGTCTGCCTCGTCACATACCCACGAAAACTGGCGGATCACCTCCCATCGCATGGTTCCATCGTCAGCGTAAACTGCGCGAGCGTCAACGCTGTCTGGTGTTGGGATCTTCCACGACTGGTCGCCGAACTTTACGCGCGGTCCTGCCTGCGTGTAATGGCGACGGAGTTCGGATTCAGTCGGCGGCTTATCGTTCCAGATGCCGACGAAATATAACGGCCTTCCGTTTTCGTTTTTGGCAATCGACGGAATCCACGTCTGTTCCTGTTCCGCGTAGTGCATCAACGGTGCTTCGCGTGTTGGGTGTGCCAGTATCATTCCTGTTTGGTTATTCGGACCCGCTGCGTTAGGCACGCGGTCCTGACAGTCCGCGAGAATCACGGACAGCCCAGAAACCTTTGCGACCGCTTCGAGGTTTGCGCCCTGGCAGTCGGGAATGAAAACAAGATAGTGAGACACGTAGACCGATTCATTCTATGGACTCGTTGCGGCGACTGATGCCGTGAGTGTTTTGCCGTGGAGCGTAATCGTCGCCGTGCCGTCATCGTTCTGGCTGGCGGTGATGTTGCCCGTGTCCGCGAGTCCTGCCGCGAAGGTGAGACTGATATCTGTGTTGCTGCCCGTGTATTCGCCAGCGTCCGCACGGCGTCGGAGATAAACCACTGCCGCTGTCATCGCCGTGAAGTTGCCGACCGTTGCGGCGACGGCATCGAAGTCGTTGACGGTGATCTCCATTGTCGGAACGATATTCTTGAGCGATGCCCACACAGGGAACACAGCCCCTTTGCCTGTTGGTGATTTCACCACCTCAATTCCTGGCGTCACGCGGATCGACTGAACGCCGGGCACTGCCGAAGCGTTGATTGTCACGGGACCGAGTGCAAACTCAGCGTTGAATGATTGAGCGATTAGCGTATAGGAAGCGGTATCTGAAACCGCATCAATGAAACCATCAGACGACAACCAGTGGCATTCGCACGCACACGTTGCGAAGTCGCCGTCCTGGCTCGCTTCGATTGAGGTCGGCACAATCAGTGCGTTTGCCCCCGTGATGTTTGCGTGACTGGTGGTGAGTGCCTTGAATGACGCACCAGCGGAACGAAATTTCTTCGGAAAGATTATCGTGCTCGACAACTCCGACACGCCCGCAGAGCAAAACGTGTTTGTGTTCAGCGCGAGCAGCGCGGCGAGGTCACCAGACGTAAACGTGGTCACATCCGCTTCGGATTTCCCGCTGACCTGTGCGACGGCGTTGCCGCCCGAGGTCATCGCTTTGCGGATTTCCTGATTGGTTGAGAAATCACTTTGCGTGATTTGTCTGATTGTCGTGCTGCCCAGAATTGCGTCAGCGAGTACCCAAATATTTGACATATCACTTTATCCTTCGTTTTCGTTTTCGTCTGTACTTGTCCGACGTTGCGCCGCGTTTGTACTCACTCGCCTGCCGCCGCCGTTCCTGCGTGATCTCTTTCCGTGATAGAACCGCGATTTCTTTCCGTTGCCAGTCGGCGAGTCTGTTTTTGACTGTGCCCCGCATCTTCAGGGCTGAACCGTATTGCGTCGCCGTGATCTTGTACCGTGTCAGAACTGACTGCCTGAGCCTGCCGCTCCACACGTTCGGCTTCTTGTGTTTTTTAACTTTCGATTTCAGCTTGTTGTAATTGACAGCACGCGGTCTGGCGTTGTATTCCGTGTAGGCGATTTCTTCAAAGTGATTTGGTACTCGGTCGCGGATGTGCCGCTCCATTACGCGGCGATTGATTGCTTTCATTAACTGCCCGTGTTTGCGCGGCGTCAGTTGTGCCCGTTCGATTTGGATCTCAATAGGAAACATCAGATAAAGTCCATTGTGGCCTCGATCACAGTACCCCACTCGATCCGCCCGTGGTTGTCATCAGGATCAATCTGCCCAGGCGGCAGCGTCAGGTTGAGTGTTCGCAACATTAGCAACCCGCCGCCCTGCCCTTGTGTTCCTCCGTTAATTCCCGCCAGTAGTGCGGAAGTCTGCTCCCACATCCACGTCCATTGTGCTTCGAACGTCCCGCACTGGTCTTCAGGTATCGCCAGTTCCATTCTTATTTCAACTGGCAGTTCACCGCGCGAACGGTTCGCCATCCAGTTTGTGTGCATCGGGTGAGCGTCCAGAATGATACACGGGCACAGTGTGCATCCTCCGTCGTCTTCCTTTCCGCCTTTGTAAATCCGTTTCGCGGCGTCAATCTTGTTATCTTCACCGCACAGCGTGTGCCAGATCTCCAACCCCGCCAACATCGTCTTGACGTTCTCGACTGCTGCCAATATGTCGAGTGCAGCCATTACAGACCACCCGTGCGGAGCGGTGCCCCGCCTTTCGTTTGTGGATTGTAAATCGTCACGTCCACAGTCTTGAATCCGTTTTTATCTGGTCCGATCTTCGTGACGCTGACCAGGTCGCCGTCAATCTTAAACAGGTCCGAATAGCTGACCGTCGATGACTCGGCGAGCAGCAACTCACCCGTGCGTCGTGTCGCCCTGTCTCGCCCGTTTGCATCCGCTTCAGGATGCCACGTAACGATGGCTGTTGCGTTGCTGGCGGCCCCTTTAGGACCGCCAGCATAACGCAGGATTGATTCACCATTGAACCGAAGACCCAACGGTGAACCGATAGCAGCCACGCGATCACCAAACGCGCTACTCACGTCGTCACGTTGTCGAAGATACCATTGCAAGCAGTGTGCAACTCGACTTCGTCCACATCGTGACGCACTCGAACAATGTCTGCCCGCACCGCTTCGTCGCGGTACGTTTCAACCAGTCCATCCTCAGCAGAACCGTCGCCGGTCCAGTTGAAGATTCGACCCGCACAAGGTTCACGGAAGTCGCTGGTTGTGGCAATCCGCCCAATCCAGCAATATTCGTCAGACCAGATCGGACTGAGCGACGCCGTTGCTCCTTCGTTGGCAGTGTTTTTCGTTCCACCCGCAACTAACAGATGTTCAATGTCGAACACCTGAGCCATCGCAGAAGTCGTGATGGTTTCAGGACGAACATCAACGAACCCCTGATATTTCAGGCGGTCAACAATCTGCGCGACGTTGCGAAGGTTTCGGAACACCTTACGGTTGACAATCATGCAGTTTGGCCACAGTCCAGAGGCACCGTAAAGCGCCTGGACCTTTGACTCCACATCAGTGATCGGAACCGCGTTGGCGGCGTCGTCCCACTCATTCGTGATTGTGGTGGCGGTGTATGTGGTCGCGTTGAAGATTTGAGCCGCGACTCGTTTCTCCTGCGCTTCCATGATCGCCCGACGTGCCCGAAGTGTGGAAATCACTTCAGCGTCGAAGTAGTTCTGATACATGGCGGCCTCACGGTCGTCGACCGCTTCCTCCACTCCATGCTCCATTGTGGTGTAGGTCGCAGGGTCAAACGTGAAATTCCCGCGATTGTAACCACTGCCAGCAGCGCGGGACGTTTCCCGATTCTGTAACAGTTGCTCAATCGGGATTTTCCCGAAGTTGCCTGACTGCGCACCCACTGGAGTGACTGGCAGTACCCGATGACCGATGAACCCTTGTGCGTCCATCATCAGGTCGAATTCTTCCATACTTGCTGCCAAGTCTGGACGTTGCGTCGAAAGTGCGCTTGATGGGGATGGCATGTTGCCGACTCCTTAATGTTTTGAAGATCACAGAACGATCAGCGGGGCTGATTACGATGCTGCGGTGTCTCCGTGTGAATTGCGAAGAACCTCAATGATGTCGCCATCAGCCGTGGCTGCGGTTAATGCTGTTCCGATCAGATACGCCGTAGCCTGTGCCGTATCCTGGACCTTCCCTGATGTCTCAGTGTAAACAGGAGCAGCAACCGCAAGTGCCTCAATGGCAATCATCTTGCAAGTACCTGCCGCTGATGTTAGCTGCACATCAATCACGTCACCGCTCGCGAACGCTTCGCGAGTCGCAACGCCGATTTCCTTCTCCGCGAGTCCCGCCGTAACGACAGTTCCTGCGGCTTCAAGTTTCACCCGTGCGTACTGTGCAACAGCCGCCGATGTGGTGAATGCTTTTGTTCCTGTGGCATTCAGTTCTGCCATGATATTTTTCCTTTACCTTTTGTTTGTGAGTTGGTTGAAAGCAAACGCAACCGCCATCAGTTAGCGGCGGCGACCATTGCCTCCCGAAGTTCTGGTTGCGTACGGTTCACAGTCTTGACGGCTTCCGCCCGTGACTTTCCGTTTTCCTGTTCCTTCCGCACTGCCACCATAAAGTCGGCATGGGCGTCAGTGCTGTCGTCGGTTTCGCTGACCGTTTTCGTTCCCACGGCAGGAACGCCTTTGGGTTTCACCAACGCCGCTGCGGCGTTGAGTTCAGCGACCTCTGTTGACAACGTTTTGTTGACTGCTTCACTCGCCGCGATGCGGTCGCGAAGTGTCGAACAGTACAGCGCCGTGGCGTCTGCGGTTGTCAGTTCAGCTTCTTGGCATTCACCGATCAACACTGCATCAGCGGCGTTTTTCATGTCAATGCCTGGACAAGCAGCGACCAACTCTTTGAAGGTTGCCGCTTGCGTTTCCGTGGTATCGCTCATAGCGACTTCCTTTCTATCAGCCCGGCTTCGCAGTTCCTCGACTACTTCGTCGAAAGACTTGATGCCATCAATCAGGTTTCGCGTTTGCGCGTCTGATGCCATATACACCAGACCCGTATTAAGTGCTTCCGCTTCGGCAATACTCATTCCGCGACCGCTCGCGATTGCCTTTGTGAACTCAGCCTGCGTGGCATTGATAACGTTCTGCCACTCGGCGATCTGTGCGTCACTGACTTCCATTCCAGGGAACCCGCCGCCCTTGAACTCGCCCGCCTTGACGACGATGGTTTTGATGTCTTCGTTTTCGAGTGCTCCCGAAATATCGTAAAGCGCCATGAAGGTTCCGATGGAGCCAATCTTCGCGGTCGCCGTGTTTGCGTACACCTTGTCACATTGTGACGCCACCCACATGGCAGCGGATGCGCACAAGTCCTCAACGAATGCGACTGTTGGTTTGGTCGACCGTGTGACTTCAGCAGCCAGGTCAGCAGTGCCCGAGACTGAACCGCCTGGCGAGTCAATCCGCAGAATGATCGAGGTCACAGACTCGTCAGCGTTGGCCTGTCTGATCGCGTGTCGTGCCTGCACAGTGCCGCCGCCGCCGATGCTTGAGCCTGCCTTCGTCATCGTGCCCTGAATGTCCACGACAGCAACAGTGCCGCCGCCGACTGAATCAAAACTCGCGGCGAATGATTTGTGATCCTGAGCCGCGATATGTGCGACCAGATCCATGCTGTTGACTCGCTGCACCACCTGATTGAAGTGGACAGGTTCAACGCACCAGAAACCGCTGTAGTTGTCGAGTTTAACGTTGCTGATCTGCATCATGTTCCTTTTCTGTCTGGCTCACGTCGGCGTTCAGTGTCAACTTCAGACCATCGTGCAGCGGCAGCGCTAACAATTCCCGCCACGATACGCGCTCGGAATCGTCGTCAGCTTCAAGGTTGATTGCCCGTGCGGCGTCGCGGCACAGTCTGTACCACTTCGCGTTGTCGCCAACCGCTTCGACAATCACATCGTCGAAGTCGTCGCCGCGACTGGCGTGTACTTTGCGGTGAGTTGTGATCCCGCTTGAAACCTTCGTCACATCAGCGGCAGCATCCTGCAACGGCTGGATGTATTCCCAACTCGGGCGAGACCATTTGTGTTTGAATATGTCGACGCCGCCTTGTGTCGCCCAACCCTGCAATTCTGGCGATTCAGCCAACCAAGTGCGGACCTTCCACAGATACACGCGGCGGTGAAACTTTCGGATTAGCCACGTCTGAATCCTGCGGTATCCCATCCGCGCTTGATCCAGCGCTCCACGCCATCCGCTGAAGTTCGTCTGCGACGGATCTAAGAACACAGCCTGGAACGGGATGCCGAGATTTGCACAGACCGTCTTCAGAACTTTCTGGATGTGATTCAGGTAATCACTGCCAGGGGTATTCGGTGAGAATCCCGTCAGTTCCTCGCCTGGCTCGCCGTCGATCTCCATTCCGGGGCCGATGTTTTCCAGCGTCCGCGAGTAGGTTCCGATGGTTTCCGTCGACCGTGGCCCGTATTGTGCCCCGCCAAGTGGGCTTGCTTTCGCCTTCTTGCGGAACACCGCGAAACAACTCGCGATCTGATGCCGCACAAGTTCCGCGAATTCAATGTCGTCGTGCATCCCGATGGTATCGGCAACGCGACGGAAGGCACTCATCCCGCGAGTCTGTGAAACCCGCGACGGGTCGAATACATGGAACACCTGGCGGAATCCGTCCGTATCGCGTGCGGCAACCGATGTCGTGTCGGATACTTTTCGCAGTGCTCGCCGTGGGTCGATTTCTTCATTCGTGAACAGGTAATTCAATCGGCGGCGGTTCTCGTTGAGTTCCACGCCGTACACGATGTTTTTCTTCGAGTTCGTCGGCGTGCGGCACCGATGCGCTTCCATGATCTCAAGTGACCCTGCCGCGTTCGTGACTGGCAAAATGTCACCGTCAACAATCGCACCGCGTAACACCGCCCGTTCCTGCTCGGCAAACGTCATCTCACCAGCGAGGTCGCATTGATCCTCGTCTTGCGACCATTCTTTCCACTTCGCCTTCAGGAAAGCGTCTGCGTTCTCGTCGCCCGTGCAGGGATCTGGACGGCAGCCAACGTCCTGGAGGATATTGTCAATCAGTCTGTCGACAATCATTCCCGCAACCGAATCATTCCGGTCGAGGTCGCGGGCGTACTCGATTGAATACAGCCAATCCGCTTCGGTTCTAAAGTGGAAGTCGCCCGACGTTCCGATACCCGCCACGCCGCGACGGTTGCGACGAAAGCGACCGCTCTTTTTTGCGATCTCGTAATCTGCGCGGGCTTCGTGCAGCGGTGGCGATTTAACCTTTCTCATCGGAAGTCCCCGATTGAAAGGTGCTTAACGCTGTTCTGTCCTGCCGTGGTCGAGTTCGCGTTGAGCCACGCCTCAGCGGCAGTCTGCTGACGTTCCCACAATTCAGGGTTGAACGTCGTGCGGTGTCCGCTGTGCATCCAGTCGGATGGGTGCATCACCAACAACGCACGACAGGCCTGAATAAACGACTGGCAGGACGACGTTGACGCGGAATGATCGTAGCCAATATTGTCGAGATATTGGGCAATAATTTGCGCCTGCGTGGATGAGGAAGTGATCGCCATCCTTGCTTTATGGTGGCGGAATCAACTTTTTGCAATCACTTTGAAGCGTTCCGAAACTTCGATAAGTCGGAAATATTACACGCCTGAACCGTCGATTGAGTCTGCTAACCGTTCACACAGCCATGTGATTGACTTCTGCACGCTGTTCCGAATCAGCGTTCCGTCTGACAGTTTCTCGCCGCGCTGGTCGAGCGTGATTGACAACCGCTTGACGGCGGAGCGTGCCTTCGGCGTCAGGACCACTTCAGGACGTGACGGCAGATATCCCTCACCCTCCAACGCGATCAGCGAAGGCACGCCCAAATCGACCTTTAGATTTTCTGCCTTCCTTGCCGTCTGGTGTGTTTGCTTCATCGGACTGGATGTCTTCGCCATGCTCATCGGTTCCCTATAAAGAATGGTTGGTCGTGCGGTGTTGTAATCGGTGGTTTGTCTGGTTGCGAGGTCGTTTTGATTGCTGCCCGTGGCGGCATGTCGTTTTCGTCCACGTATGCTTTCGCCAGCGCGATTGAATACTTCACCACGTCGCGATCGTCATTCTCTGAGTGTTCGCCATCCTTTTTGATCCAGAGCAGTTTAGCGTTGCCGCGATTGTCTACGCGGTCGTCGATAACCCCGTTGCACAACTGACCCAAAAACTCGCGGTCACGTTCTGCCCCAGCGAATAACGATAACGATTCTGGCTCACCTGGCAACCTGTCTTCCAGTCGTGCCTGTAAATCGGTCTCCCAGAAGTCCGTGTTGACGTTGAACAACCACTGCCCCTGATACTCGCCCTTCACGACTTCGTTCATGCTGTAGGGTTTCCCGCCCATATCCGTGCTTGATCCCTTGCACGCCAACATTCCTGGGTGAGTGTTGCAAAATTCGTAGGTCGATTTCGTGTCCCATCCAGAGTCGGCCACGCCGATGACGACTGGCATCGGGTTGCCGCCGTCCTGGTGCGGGAACGTCACGCGGTGTGCACCGTCGCCCGTCGTCTGCCATACAGCCTCCCACACATCCCGCAGCGTCTTCGCTGTGCCCCTGTCGACGATGTGCGACTGGAAATCCACGCCGTGAGCGATGACAGCCCACACGCGGAACCCGCCGTCCTTCCGTTGCTGGTCGATGGACACGGTTAGAAACCTGCCCCACTCGGGAACAACGCCGCGAGGTATCTGCGTTTTCAATCGATCAGCCACCTTTTCGGGTGTCGTTCGTGTGCGTCTGACCTCCCATGTCTCGCCTTTGTCTTCGTTTATCCACTGCTGCAACTTCCGGGGTTGCTTCCGCTTGCTCAGAAAGTCCCCGACGATGTCGCCCCAGCCGTGGAAAAGGGCATAGAACACGGACAATTGCGAGCCGTAATCGTTCGCCCAACTCGTCGGCGTGCCGATCAGCCACGACATATCGTCAGGCGGCAGGCTGCGTGCGTCCATCGCCTTGTCGTGATCGACCGTGCATCCAGCGGGAACCCATACGCCTGCGTTCATCATCGCTGGTCTGTGGATGTCGTCAATACGCCCTTCGCACCAGCGGCAGACATAGTGGGCGGTCTTCATCGCCAGCGCTCGGTCAGTGTTTCCGTCTGGTGCCTTTTCCCAGTGCAGCATTCCCGGCCCTGATGCGTTGCCGAATTCCAATGTCTGGAACTTGGCACAGTACGGACACGGAACGTGATAGCGATGGTTGGTTGACTGTAACCGCCCCGCTTCAACTGCGGATCTGTCGCGGACGGATGGCGTTGACTCCAGCACGAACTTTCGGTCTGGATATTCTGCACCACGTTTGCGGAATCGGTCGATGGGATCACCTTCCGTCGATGTCGATTCAGCCACCCATTTGTCGATTTCGTTTCCGTGTGCGACCCGAATCGACTTATCCGCCAGTCGCGACTTCCCGCGCGGCCATGCCCCGTGACAGATCGACCGCTTCAATTCAATTCGCGTTTTGTTTTGCCGTACCGCCAGCGGTGCCTGATCACGTAACCGCGTGTTGTGCTCAATCATCTTCCACATCCGCCCGAATACTGCCTTGCAGTTCGTTTCGTCAGGCGTGGCGAACATAGCTTCCTCTGGTCGTTCGTCCATCGACCGCAGTAACATACACAGCCCGAAGTTTGTTTTGAACATACGTGCAGCCCACTGCAACCACAGCGTGCGAAATTGCAGCGAGTCATAAGCCCAGCACGGACCCTGCGGAGCGGTGACCCACGGGCATTGATACTCGTTGAACGCTTCGCCTGATTGAAGGCAGAAATACTTCCGCAACCAGTCGGCGGCGGTTTCCCGATCCCGTGGCGTCAAACAGTCTGCCCATATGTTGGATATGAAACTCATTCCTCGTCCAGCCTCATACTGTCGGCAACTTCTTTCACCCTGACCTTCACCGCGTTGTCCACCAGATCAGCGACCACTGCTTTCACTTCAGCGGGGCAGATATTCGCACACATCGACCCGAGCGGTGCCAACCCGTTCCGCAGGCGGGCAAGACAGATCGCCGTGTCGCGTTCCACTTCTGCCCGTGGAACCAGTCGCCCTTCGAGTAAATCGTTTTTCAGTCGCCGCGTTCGTGCCGACTCTGCCTTGTCCATCATCTCATGGAGCCGCATCTCTGCGGTTATCTCCGAAGCGTCTGCGCCTTCTGCCGCCTTCTTGATGTTGTCCAGTCGCCACTGTCTGATTGTGTCGATTGAATCGCGAGGGCAACCACGCTCCCACCACCTGCGAACCGTTCGGTCTGACACGCCGAGAACTTTACCGACCGTTTCAGACGACAGCACCTGCCCGCCGTCTGCTGTTGCTTTTTCGTATTCGGCAATCAGTGCCTGCACAAATTTCAGGTCGCTTTCAGTTTCCGCGATCAGAAGCAAGTCGTTTAATTCTTTCGCGTAGCTCGTCGCGTTTTTCTTCAAAGGTCAAAACCTCCGTTGGTGTGTCCTGTTGGCGAGTGTGCTGATGCGCGTGCAGACTGACCTGTGGCTGATTCTGTCGCTGCATAGCAACAATCACCCGTGTGGCATTGATGGCTTCGCGGCGACTGCCTTCAGCGACGATGCGAGCCATGTGCAGCGGCAACTGACGCAGCAAAGCGTCGGGGATCTCCCAGCCTTTGTTTATCGCAGACTCCAATTGTCGCAGGTCGCGGCGTGTGTGCCCTGGCGTTATCAGTTCTGGCAGTGGTTCGTTTCCTTTGTTTTTGTTGCTGTTTTCCATCATTTCAGGTTAATCTGATTAAATCTCCATAAACTTGTTGAAGATGTATTCCAATAACAACCGATGGTTGTATTATGTCCTTTGTCAGACACATTCAACACAGGAGCAAAACAATGGCAGACATCAAAAAAATCGGTGACAACATCACAGCAACCTGCCCAGTAACGGGCAAAACTCAAACCTTTGTTGTTACGGGTCGCAACTTCTGCGGCTCGGCGTTTCATTCTTACATGGTCGGCAACTCTGCTTACGGGCGTTGCATCACTACTGTTAACGAGTCAGGCGTTTCTGCTTTCCGCCTGTTCTAATCAACCCACATTCGCCCGCTTCGGCGGGCTTTCTTTTCTCCTTCAAGGATTCACGACAATGACGACGAAGACAAAACTCACACCTGCTGACATCAAACGCAACTACAACGCTAACAACTGCGGTCACTTCTTCGACCGCGATTCAATGAAGTGGTTTGGCGACACGATGCGGTCCTTCGCTGTTATCGTTATCGATGATGTCACTTATTTGTACCGCAAACCAACCGCAACCGTCAATGTATTCGGCACTCGCAAGACAGCGGGGCGGCAGTTCTTTAACTGTTACGAAGTCATGCCGAACGGAAAACTGAATCACGTAATGGCTGATGTCGAGAATATGGTTTGGGCGGCAATCGATCCACCCAGCAAGAAGTGGTAAACCACAACAACGGGCGGGGCGTGTGCCCCGCTTTTCTTTCTTCGTTAAGGAACTGGAATTATGAGAATCGCCGACATCAGATCAGCCATCGATTCGCTCAACTGGAACCGCCAGGATGCCACGGGCGGCACACGAAACGAGAACCGACGGACCAACCTGCCCGAACGACTCGCGCCGCACATCGCAACGGTGCAAAACCTGGTCATTCCTGATCGATTCAAACGAGACATTGAAAACAAGCGGCACGCGCTCGACGCCGCAAAGAATGTGATTTATCGGTGGGCGATGTCGCAGGTTGAACAACCCACAAACGACGGGCAGTGATAATAGCGATTTATTTCTTTTTACTCACACGGGAGATATTACGATGTCCGAACATTTCACACGCAACGTACGCTTCTGGGTTCGCCACGCTGAGTCGTTTGCCAAGGTCACGCTGCGACCCGGTCAGACAATCGAATTCGGCACGGCTGGACCGACTGAGGAAGGCTTCAACGTCAGCACTGAGACGTTGCACTACGACGCCCGCCGTGGCGTGATTACCTGCGACTGCGACAGTTACGGGCAAGACTGCGACGGGCGGCACTCGTCGCACTGGGGCGGCTCCTGCGTCGTCGGTGACGAACAGCGAGTCGAACTGCACGACGACAGCGAAACGCCCGGACATCGGTACTGGGGACCGCGATGGCGGGAAGAAAGCCGCGAGCAGCGGGATATGACTGCGGAGGCGATGGGATATTGATTTGATCAGCATGGCTGCAACACCCAACCAGCAAACTCGCCAAACTGAAATACTTTCACGGCCTCTGGCAGTTCAGACTCTGTCAGGGGTCGCTGGATGCCCGCGAGGCTTAACTCTTTTTCGATTATCTGTTCAGCAGGAACCCCTGCCGCCGCTTTCCCCGCGAGCGTCAGCCGACCGAGCACGGTCCCGAGGTACCCCCCTGACGCCTGCATCTTATCCACGATGATGACTGCCCCACCCTTGCGGCACTTCCCCCGCAGCCGAGCCACCAGCCGAGACCTCAACGGAAGCGGGATAAACATCAAACACAGAAACGCCACCGCTACGTCGAATTCCTCGAAGTCCATGTCGGCGACATCCGCGACCGTGAATTCGCCCGGGCCCTCGTACAAACTCCGCATTGACTCTGCGTTATCGACAGGAATAAACGTCGCACCCCGAGCGGTCAGCGTGTCCCTGAGTAGATTCCCGATATTCCCTGTGGAGCATCCGAGGTCGTAGACTTGCCCGCCGTCCGGGATGTAATGCCGAGCGATGTGAGCGACGGCACCGCTCATCAGGTCGTACCACGGCAACTGCTCCCGTACATGCTGATCGAACCCGCCAGCAACGTCTGCCGTTTTGAATGTCCAGTCGGTTGGAATCTTCATTGTTAATCCACCGGCCTGTAGTTGAATCGCCGTTTCAATTCCGCATTGTACCATCTGGTCGGTGAGTGGATTCGTTTGGATATTGCCGCCGAAATACCGCTCCCCCCCTGGAATGTGTCCTTGGCTCGCTTGACGACCCACGAAGGCACAACCCCTGCCGCCGCAGACTTCAGTAGCTTCTTCCCGAGGGGCGAGGATTGTTTCCCCATCTGTACGGCAGATTCAACTAAAGGCTGTTCCATGAATGGTAACCTGCATTCCACACCGCCTGCCATGAAGGCCTTGTTGCACCGGACGAAGTTTCCCCGTGACATTTTAGCGAGTTGCTGTTTCCTCAGCTCAACCACAGCCGAGTCGGTCGCCTTGCTTGCCTGAATGCAGAAGTTTCCGTATCCGCCGAACAGTTCATCAGCCGCTTCGCCCGACAAGCACGCCTTAAACCCATCACTCCTGATTTTTTTTGCCAGAGGTAGGCATAGGATCGCGATCTCGATCTGCGCCTTGGATGCGATCTCGATTGACTGAACAGCGGCAGATATTGCGTCATCTGTGAGTTCAATCACGACTTCTGTGAGCGGTACGTCGAATTCGGAACACAGCCTGCGGGCTGCGATTAAATCCGGGGACCGGCTGTCGTAGACTGCCGTGTATGCCTGCACGTCCCTTGTTCGATCCCGAGCCAGGGCCAGAACCAAACCGCTATCCAGCCCACCAGAAATCAGACAACACACTGGGGCGTCTGCTTCCAGTCGCTTCTCAACGCCAGCCCTGAGCGTCGTCAGGATACCTTGAGCGTCGGTCGGCCATGCGGGCGGCAGTTTATACCACTTGACCGTTACCCCTGTCCTGAGATTGAATGCCGAGCCCGGGGCAAGGCTGAGTGGCACAGACCCGCCCCTGAACGCTTTCCGCTCTGAAGCCCACACAAACCCCGTCGTTGTTTTCGCGACATACAGTGGCACCTTGCCGAAACTGTCCCGCACCAACCAGTGTTCTCCGTCTGCTGATGACCACGCGAAGGCGAACATGCCGTCCAACCGACCCAATCCGTCGAGCCCGTCCCGCTCCAGCACTGCCGCCAGAACCTCCGTGTCGGACTGTGCAACGAAGTGGCCGCCCTCTGCTTCAATCTCAGCCCTGAGTTCCCGCCAGTTCCAAATCTCGCCATTGAATGACAGCACCGACCCGCCCCGCGAGAACGGCTGTGCGGCAGCCGACGACAGGTCGACCAGTGACAGCCGAACGTGACCGTGGATGCAGCCGTCAGCGGTGACGATCCCATCGCCGTCGGGCCCGCGGTGCCGGATGCGGTCGAGCATCCCGCCAACAGCGTCAACGGTTCCGCCGATATTGCCCGCTAGTCCGCACATGGTGTCGGCCTTTGCAGAATGCCGTCGCGGATTGCTGCGGCGATATGCGACATCATCACGGGCGGGACTGCACGCCCGAGTCGTTCCCATTGCTGGGCGTACGTTCCGGTCAAGATGAAATCATCAGGAAAGCCGCAGATCCGTTTTAACTCTGCGATTGTGAATTTTCGTTTTTCTGTTTTTGTTTCTACTATATTGCCTGCCCCGCCGATATTAAACGAACAGACCGAGGGGCTCGGTTTTCTCGCAGTCCTCCTGACTGGCCGCTTGCCTGTCGTTAGGTATGGGACTGTCAGGGCTTCAGGGATTGCGTCCCGCACGCTGTAGCGATACGCCAGCGGCGAGGGATACACGGGCGGCTGCTCGATGTCGTTACGGACGCCGATGAAAATAGTTCGCTGCCTCTGTTGAGGCACGCCCAGCCACTGAGCGTCGAGCACTTTGCACTTCACTTGATACCCACACGACTTCAGGTCTGCGAGGATCTCCAGAAAGTACCCCTTCGCGGTGCCCTTAACCAGTCCGCTAACGTTCTCAGCAACGAACGTTCGTGGTCGCAGTCCACGAATGAGCCGCGAGAATTCAAAAAACAAGTCGTCCGTTCGCTGCGTGCCGTCGCTGTACTTTTTGACCTTGCCCCATCCCTTTTCACGCTTGCCTGCGGTCGAGAATGAAGCACAAGGAGGCGAGCCGTCCAGTAGGTCGAGTTCGCCGCTCTCCATATCAATCGCGTCAAGGATAGACTGTGGGTCAACATCCCTGATGTCTCGGCCATCCAGCACTGTGTCGGGGTTCATGTTTTCCGAATACGTCTTGCGGGCTGCTTCGATGAACTCAGATGCCCACGCCACCTTGTAGCCTGCCATTCGATAGCCTGTACTGGACCCGCCGCCACCACTAAATGTCGACGCGACAGTCAGGCCGTTCCACGGGATAGTTCGCACCTCGCCCATTGTGGGGACGCTGTAGGGTGGTTTATCGGTGGCAGTTAATCGCGTCTCGGTCATTGGCTTTTTATCGTCCCTCACCTGGTAGTGGGCTGGCACGCACGTGATAGTAGGGCACGGTCGGTCGGTCACGTCTAGGTTGCGAATGAACCCGCTCGTATCGTGAAACACCCTGATCGTCATTTCCCGCCGCTCCATTTGTAGCCGCACTTCGGGCATTCGTGCTCGGTCTCGATATTCTCGTCCACTTCCTTGAAGTCGTCAGGCGGTGCCACATCTTCCTGCGGCAGATCCAGCAGGTCAGCGAGTTCGTCGGGATCGAACGCCAGCAACCCGAGGTCGAACTCATCCGCGTGCAGGTCAGCGAGTTCGTTCGCCAGTAGTTCGGAATCCCATCCCGCGTTCAGTGCCAGCTTATTATCGGCGATAACATACGCTCGCGTCTGTGCCTCTGACAGGTGCGACAGGCGGATGCAGGGAACGTGCTCCAGTTCCATTCGCGTGGCGGCGAGGACGCGACCGTGTCCCGCTATGATTGTTCCGACTTCATTTATTAGGACGGGATTCGTAAAGCCAAACTCACGGATCGACGCCATGATCTGGGCGACCTGCTCGTCGCTGTGCGTGCGACTGTTGCGGGCATACGGCGTCAGGCTTGCGGTTGCAATCTGCTCGATTTCTGGTAACGATGCGGTCTCAGTCAATGGTTTCCCCTTACCCCGACCGGGGCGGTTTTTCGTCGGACGGACACTCCGAAATTTTTTTTACGTACAAAAAAAGTCTGCTGCCAAAACCC
>Ga0208299_1001432_pt1 | contig 17876 bp, 22 predicted proteins | sample 15_taG_FD_184089 | JGI IMG/M metagenome (GOLD analysis project Ga0208299, IMG submission 184089) | Marine viral communities from the Subarctic Pacific Ocean - 15_ETSP_OMZ_AT15312 metaG (SPAdes) (version 2) | ecosystem: Environmental > Aquatic > Marine > Oceanic | place: Pacific Ocean | collected...
GATCATGTGGTGTGGACAGTAGGTACAGATAATATCCCCATACTATATGTCAATGGCGAGCAGGTATATAACTCAGCCGACTCACAGGCATTTGTGGCAACAACGCGGAACAACACAATCGGCGGCGACATAGCGGGCATTCCAAGTTGGGAGGGTCGGTTGGACGACGTTTACATTTTCGACCGTGCCCTATCCCTCGACGAAATAAAAGCACTGGCGTCAACACGAAATTACTTCAACTGTCCCGACACCGTGGCGGGATCGGCGGGACTGATTATGCGACAACTATACGGAGGCGGGCAACTATGAGTCACGGCATCACAGTAGGCAGTACGAACGCCTTCATGTATTTTCGGGCGTACAATACCGACAATACGGCACTGTTGACGCTCACAAGCGCAACCACAGCGCTGGCGTTGAACGTCTACCGCGCAGGCAGTACAGACGTGGCGATATCGTCGCTAACAGACAAGAGCAACCCTGACGACGCACATTCAGACGGTGCCATTTACCAAATCGGCGGCAACCTCTACAGCATCGACGTACCTGACGCGGCAGTCGCCACGCAAGTTCCAAGTGTGATAATTGAGGGCAGCTTCACGGGTGGATTCATTGACGGAATTCCGCATCCGATTAACGGATACGATCCAACAGACGCGGTGCGAATCGGCATGACTGCCCTCCCGAATGCTGCCGCCGATGCTGCGGGCGGTATTCCTGTGTCTGACGCAGGCGGCTTAGATTTGGATAACGATACGCTAACTCAGGTGAACGCCGCACTTGACACGGCGATTGCGGAACTGGCTGTGGCAGCTCCGACAGCGACACCGAGCTTACGAACGGGGCTGATGCTCCTGTACATGGCATTACGAAACAAGTTAGACGTGCAGACCAGTGGCACAGATGCCCTTGAGATCCACAACGATGCTGGCACGATGATTGCCAAGAAGCTGATCACAGACACTGGAGAAGATTATTCTGAGGCCGAGATGGTGAGCGGATAAATGGCACTCGACACAAAAGCAGAACGAGCATCGATCGCGGGCGTGGGCCGTCCGTGGTATCGGTCGAAACAGCCTGGTTCGAATTCACGCAGGTGGCGAGCATCGAGTGGAAACACCTACGCTGGCGTCACGATTCTGGTGCCTATCTCTGGCTGTATCGTGGCCACTGGCATGTATCAGGGCGGCGCAACGAAAACAGACGTGTATCAAGGTGGATCGGTAGCAGGACAAGGGGGATGCTGAGATGAGTCATTACACTGGGTCGGTATACGAAGACAGCACATTCACCCTAATGTCTCGTTTCGAGGTGCTTGGAGTCAATGGTGTGCAGGCGGATTGTTCTTCAATCACAGTCAAGGCGTGGGACACTGACGATTTCAGTACGTTGGTCCTGAGCGTGTCACCAGCAGCGTCGGCTGTGGTTTATGACACGTTACAGACGGTGATGTGGGAAGAAGATACCACGGGGTATAACTTCAGGTATGATGTTGCAGACTCAATTTGCGTGACCCCAGGTCGGAAGTATTTCTTTGAGGTACGCATTACAACATCTGGTGGTGTCTTGCCGCCAATTACGTGGGAATTGCCCTGCAAAGAAACGCGAAGCAGTTAGCCATGGCACCAGCAGCCCCAGTATCCCCTGAATTCGCACAGCTGGCTCGATTCATGAGCCAAGGTCGCTCCCGTTCTGCGCAGCCACAGGAGGAGCAGCCATTCGGCCCTGACCAAACAGAGGAATCGTTGCTGTCACAGGTGGGTCACACAGGGTTATCAGCACTCGGGATCGTGGGTAATTTCCTCGACCTGCCTGGTTCCATGGTGCGTGACGCGCTGGTATTCGACAATCCGCTTGACCAATTACTCAGTCCCTTCTCATCGGAGAACCGCAACACAGGCCGCGATGTGCTTACGGAATGGGGGATCACTGGTCAGAACATGGAAGGTGGAATGGCTGATTGGGGCAGCAATTACGGTGAAGCTGCTGCGGACATAGGTGGGTTCGCATTCGAGATGGCAGCTGACCCGTTGGGCTGGTTAACAGGTTGGGGATCGAAGGGAGTAGGTGCTTCAGCAGCGGCAGTGGAGGCACGGATGGCCGCGAGTCCCACTCGCAGGGCACTTGGCAAGGTTGGCGATTTGATGGACTGGATTGACCCAGGCTATCACGCTGGTCGTGCGGCGCGAAGATTCGGCCAGCAGATGAAGTCACCACACAGAATGGGTCTTGTTCGCAAGGTTGAAAAGATTCTGCGTACCGTGGAAAAGACTGGTTCGTTACCAGAGGGGTACACGCCAGCTGTAGCTGCTGATCATTGGAACATGGTGACTGGTGCGAACGCGAAGATGTGGGCGAAGTCAAAGGAGGGGCGTACAGAGGAGCAGTGGTTCGAGAAGATCGACGACATCATGAGCGTGGACAAAGACGAATTCATGGCCGCTAACCTGAAGCAGGACAGGGACATTCTGCACCAGGGTAATGACGTGAACAGCGAGGCATTCAAGCAGTGGTTCGGTGACACATCAGTTGACCCAGCAAATGCGAGCAAGGTAGTCGATGCTGACGGTAAGCCGCTTCGTGTGTATCACGGGACAACCTCTGACTTTGAGGAGTTCAATAATCCATATGCTGAAGACATGGACGGCGCATGGCACATGTTTTCAACATCGCCTGAATACTCAGAACACTTTACGTACGGGCGTGATGGTCAAATCATGCCGATACATTTGAACATAAGGAATCCTTTTGACTTAACCCATCTTCCTCGTCGCAGGGGGGACGTAAGAAACAAATTGCTGGACACCTTTGAAGACGCTGGTCTTGATGTCGCTGAACTGGAAAAGACATTGCCGCACGAAAGGGATCTATTCCAGTTTATTCACCGAAAAGGGTTCAGGGGGAATCTCGTCAAAGCCCTTAAAGAGAAAGGGTACGATGGAATCAAAATGCCTGATGAGCATTCAGGCGTTGCTGCCGATACGTTCGTTGCATTCGACCCAACCCAGATTAAGTCCGTCAACAATCGCGGCACATGGGATCCCAACGACCCGAACATACTGTTTCAGGGCGATGAATTACGTCGTGACATAGCTCCCGCCTTCTACAGCAAACTCAATCGCGTGGTTGATTCCAAGGTCAGCGGTAAGGTTGGTCTGCAGCAATTAAAGGCCACGCTGAAGAAGGCTGGCGTCAAGGACGAGGAGATTGAATGGGCTGAGATTGACGGGCTATTCGATGAATTAGAGTGGGAGGAAGTGGACTGGGAGCAACGTCCTGAATTTAAGGGTGAGGTTAAAAGCGATAACCACAAAACGCTTGTGACTAAGGAGAGACTGAAGGGCTGGCTGAAGGACCATGCAACGGAGCTGGAGGAGACGTGGAAGGGGCATGCCACTGAAGCTGAAACAAGGGAATTTGAGGCTCAATTAAAAGACGCAAAGCATGTTCAGGCAAGAAAAGAAAAAGCATTTTTTGAAAGGGAAAGAACCAGTTTCCATGAAAAGGATGGCAGTTACCCCAAGGACTTGGACCGCCTAAAGAAATTGATTGAAAATGAGTATCGCGCAGACCCAATGAATCAACGCATTGAAAGGAACATGGGTGAAATTCGAGATTTCCCCAGACTGTGGGAACACTTACATAGGGACATGGAACAGAAGCTGACTGGTAAACACGGTGGGTATCAGACTGGAGGTGGCACGAATTACCGTGAGTTACTTTTGAGGCTTAAGCCAGGGCAAACCGAGGCGGGTAGTTACGTAGGGGGGCATTGGTCTGAATACCCCAACACGATCGCTCACGTCCGCATGCAGGACCGCGTTGGCCCGAACGGCGAAAAGATTCTGCACGTTGAGGAAGTTCAGAGCGATTGGCATAAGGACGCTCTGGATACTGCTCAGCATAAGGCGGTACAGAGGCTGCAAGGCAGGGGGATTTACAGTCACGACATGACCCCAGAAGCCTTTAAGAAACATCTTCGCAAGGAAACCATTCTCTCTGAGGGGTATCACCGCGAATACATCCATTACGCGGACACAGAGACCGTCCCTGACGCACCCTTCAAAACAACCTGGCACGACGTTGCTCTCAAGCGAATTCTCCGTGAAGCAGCTGAAGGTGGTTACGACAAGCTGTCCATCAATTCAGGCCGTGCTGTCGGTGACTTAGAGATGGGTGGCAAGCAGTCTGGTCTCGATACGTTCTACGACAAGGTGTACCCGAATTCACTGAACAAGATTACGAAGAAGCATGGAGTACGGGTTCAGAAGGATGGGCTGACACTGAAGGAGGAGCAGCTGAGAGACTATGTGATTGACAACATCCCTAAAGGCAGCGAATCGTGGGCAATTGAGGAGGATCTCGCCAACAACAATATGCTGCAACCTGTGTTGGGACCACAAATCAAGGAGGAGATCGCACAATTACGAAAGTTGAAGGAGGAGGCAGGTACGCTTTGGACGACGGATTTCTCGTCGCAGTTTGAGGAGCAAGCGTTCAGGCTGGATACCTTGGAGCATCTTGAAGTGTTGTCCAAGGAATATCGCAAAGACCCTCTAGGGAGAGTAGCCGCCCACACCGTCGACATGACTCCCGAACTGCGCAAGTCCCTGCTCGAGGAAGGCCAGCCTCTCTTCCAAGGTAAGCGTGGTGCTGTGCAATTCGCCAAGGACGGACGTGCAACGATCTACGCATTCCAGAATTCAGCTGACCTATCCACACTCGTTCACGAAACGGCCCACGTCTTCCGCCGATCGCTCGGTGAGGTCGATCCGAAAATTCTAGCGAAGGCTGAAGCTGCTTTGGGTGTGGCCACTGGCGCACGTTGGTCCCGCGAAGCTGAAGAGTCATTCGCTGAGCAGTTCGAATCGTACATGATGGAGGGCAAGACGAAGAACACCACCCTTCGTCCAGCGTTCAAGGCTTACAGTGAGTGGCTGAAGAGTATCTATTCCGACGTTGCCACCACGAATCCCGAGGCTGTTTCGCCAGAGATGAAGGCTGTGTTTGGCCAGATGCTGGGTAAAAAGGATCCACTGAAGAAAACCAGCTTCGTGCGAGACCAGATCATGAAGGGTCGCCTCGCAGGCCGCGAAGCATTCGATCATGCAGTCAAAGGCAGCAGAACTGAGGTTGGTCAGGAGGGGTCTCGCCTTCACACCGACATTGAGCATCTGCTGAAGCGGGAATCACACGAGCAGATTCTCCCTGTCCTTAACGACATGTGGACGCTGGCTACCAAGTCTGGTGAGAAAAACATCCACGCTTACGCTGACCGAATAGGCAAGGTATTCAGTGACGCACTGGAAAAGATGCCAGGTGCTATGGATCGGCTGAAGGTAGCGGCGCCCGAGCTTGCTGAGCATGTCGGTCGAATACAGGAATACAACAGGAAGCTGCTCCAGCGGGGGAAGGAAGCTGGTATTCGGATTGGTGAACTGAAGGACACCATGGCCAAATTCCGTCATCGTCAGATGTCAGAGCAGGTCAAGCATTATCTGGAGACTCACACGATAGGAGGCACAGCTTCCAGTCGGCAGGCAGGGCCGCAGGCTGTTTCAAATCCTGCGCATCAGGCTGCACGTCTGCAGTTGTACAAGGACAGTTACACGACCTCCATCGATGAAGCGTTGTCTGATTTCGATGCTCATTTCGAGTTGGATGCGTTGTGGGAATCGGGGTTGGACCCAGAGTCTGCTGAGTTCGTGGGGCAGAGGTTGGACATCGTTGAGGGACTTCGGAAGCGTCACGAATTCAAGGAGGTCAACGGGAAGAACGTGCCGAACGTATCGTCCACGATGAAGGCTGAGAAGGACGGGAAGTTTCGGATGCTGAACGAGGATGGCCGCGAGGTTCTCCTGTCCAGTTCCGAGATTGAGGTGAAGGGTGGGAAAATCACCAGCCGAATTAAGAAGCAGGGTTCAGAAGCAGGCACCATAATACAGGAGGGCGACGCGCTTACTCACGCCATGGAGGATCGGTTCGAGGCTCTGGTTGACCACATGATGGACATGCCCGTCTACCGCGACACTGGTGGGCTGTTCGGTAACGTATTCACTGACATGGAGAGTGGCTTCATGGCGGCTGCTCATTCAATTGGTGCCGCAGAGTCAACCACGAAGATTCTGTCTGAAGGATTACAGAATGGTGCGTTGCTTGCCCGTGCTACTGCGCGTGGAAAAGAGATTACTCTGGGAGCCCTTCTGAATCACCCAGCGTTTGCGAGGCTGGACCCCGAGCATATTTACGGTCGCCTTGCCGCTAATAATATGGACCTTGTGAAATCGATCACAAAGAAAATAGGAAAAGGCAAGCTCAAAGAGGGGGAAGGGCTCAGGGAGTTTAACGACCAGCTCAGCAAACTTCGTGTCCCAGCTGAAATTAAAGATGACTTCGTGCGGTCATGGGAGTTCATAAACGCACGACCTGATGACACTGGCGTCAAGGCAGCTGTTGGCAACACGTTTCGATCCATGACAGCGTTGTTCAAGGCTGGTGTATTGACCCACCCAGCGAGGTACATGCGTGACTTTACGTCTGGCCAGATCGCCAACATGTACAACAAGATGTTCAGTCCTTCTGCGTTCATGTCCGCGAAGAATGCGTTGTTTAATCAGGCTGACAAGAACCTGCTGAACATACCGCAGGTCACAGAGTACATGTCGCATCGAGGGATGGAGAAAACGGCAGAGAACGCGACTCGTGCTGTCCGTGAGATGTACGCGGCACGTCGTGGCCACGCATCATCGGCGTATCGTGATCTGGACTCACCAAACACTGTGATGGATGCGGGGAACGACCTGGAATCCATGATGGATGTATTCCCTGGTGGCACATCGGGGATAAGGGATTTGGCCAAAGAAATGACGGCCACGGCGTTTGGTCGACGAAGGAAAGAGGGTGCCAGCCTTGGGAGTGCATTCTGGCCCGCCAACATCGCTGGCGTGAACGGCCGCAGGACCACAGAGTTTGGTGCAGTCGCAGCTGGCAACATTGTCGGTAAGCATACCGATGACATGAACCGCTTGGTTGGATTCATAGAACGCATGAAGCGGGGTGATTCTGCAGACGACGCCATGAAGATGGTGGATCGAGTGCAGTTGAACTATGACCCTCGCACGTTCACGCCTACGGAACAGATGCTCAAGAAGGTATTCCCCTTCTATTCGTTCATGAGCAGGCAGCTGGCTTACGTTGGCTCAGAGTTGATGCACAACCCAGCGGGTCCACTCGGCACCATCATTCGTGCAGGCCGACACCAGCAGGACGAGGATGAATTCCTGCCACCAGGTGTTAAGGGCACAATGGCGATTCCTGTGGGCGGCGGTGATGACCCATTGAGTAAAGCCCTCGCATGGGGGCGAAGCAAGGATCTCCCAGAAGGCACAAAGAACTACCTTGCCGGCATGGGGCTGATGTTCGAGGAATCCCTCAACATGTTGGCTCCAGAGTCATCGTCTGAAGCATTACGCACAGTCGGTAAGTCGCTCAACCCGTTGATCAAAGGGCCAATTGAGTGGGCCACAGGCGTGTCGTTATTCCAGGGTGGTCCGATGGGTGGCAAACCACTGCACGACATGGACCCAGTGATGGGCCGCATCCTGTCCCAGTTGGGACTTCAGGAGAAATTACCCAGCCAGCAGGCGAAGCCAATCTTCGGCAGTCGGGTGGCAGAATTCGCCGCGTCCAACTCGCCAATATCGCGCCTTCTGTCTACTACGAGAACCGTACTGGACGATCGCAAGGGCGTCCTCGAACGGGCGATGAACGTCACGACTGGCCTGCGAATTCAATCGGTCAGTCCCGAGCAGAGACGCCGTGGTCTGCGTGACCAGACGGATGCTATCGTGCGAGACCTTGGTGGTCGCGCCTTCTCGAACATGACCATAAGTCAGTCCCTTCTCGACTCTGCCGAGGAAGGCACGGAAGACCACACATCATTGCTCGCGATGAAGGAGCTGCGTAAGCTCTGGGATCGCAAACGAAAAGAAGACCTACGAGCCAAAGAGGCTAAGGAGAATTGACATGGCTGACGTGACACAGACCGCCGCGAACTTCCGCATAAACGCTTCGGGCGCACGCCAGAAGACAGTGCAAGCTGGTGAGACAGTAGAACCAGGCGAACCCCTGTACCTGAACGCCGATGGCAAATACTGGAAAGCCGCAGCGACATCTGCAACATTGGCTGCTGCCAAGGGTGTCTGCGGATCGTACGGTGATGCTGATGATTACATCCAGCTTATCGAAGAGGGCGAATTGGACATGGGCGGCACTCTGGTGCTTGGTGAAGGCTATCTGGTTTCCAACACTTCAGGCAACATCATGCCGCTCGGTGATTTGTCCACTGGTGAATACGGCCACTTACTTGGGTGGGCAAGTTCAGCCAGCAACCTGAAGCTGGTCAACCAGAACACCACCACATTCCTGACAGGCTCTACGGCGAGGGCGTAGGTTAGAACCTCTCCTTGTAAAGATCCCACGGGTAGTTTGTGACGAATTCGATGTCGCAGTGATGTTCAGGTTGTCCTTCGATGCACCACGGGAAGTCTTCCTCCTGGAGGATCGTGTGTCCCGTGATGTCGAGGATTGATCGTAGCAGAATGGCTTCCACGTTGCTGGTCTCGGGTGAGCAGACGAATCGTGTGAGGCCACCCTTTCCGTAGGTGGTGTGCCCAATTCGTTTCATGTCTTCGGCGGTTACGGTAACGGGCGTGTTCATTTGGTTGCTCCTGTGTAGCGGACTTGGATGTGGGTGAATTGACCTTGGTGCAACGGGTAGTGGTCAACCCGCTGGATGTCGTGGCGAATGACAATTTGGTATCGCTGTTCGTCTTTGTACGTGCCACCGTCCTTCGTTGCCTTGCCTTCTCGGACAAGTTTGTTCGCATAACCTCGTGTGATAATCATCAGCATTCTCCTGTTCGGTATCGGTAATCGTCTGGTGATTCATCGTCTGTCGTGTCCATCGGGGTGTATTCCACGCAACTTCCGTATCGCTTATGGAAGTCTTCGTATGGGTCACCCGATGTTTCGACCTGTCCAATTTGCTTACGCTCACAGGTGGACTCGTCCTCCTTCACAACGGCGTATTTTGTGGGTTCAGTCTCGTAGTTGTTCGGGTCTGGGATGTACGCTTCACCACCAGAGCAGTCATCTAATTCCCAGTCGTCGTGATCCATCACCAGTGCCACTGCGTGGGCTTCGCTGATGGTGTCTGCTTCGACTGTGACCCTCGTGCTTGTGGTGATGTCTCGTGTGACAGTGAATGTGTACTTCGGCATTACGTTACCTCCTCCTCCCTGCACCATCGCAGGACTCTGCCCACCCTTTCGAGTGAGCAGCGTCTCATGATGGTCACTTCGCAATCTTCGCCAGGCTACAGAAGCCTGCGTCCAGGTCTCTGGTCGATCTCTCGATCGCTGCGTCAATCACTCTGCCCACCTGCGAGTCGTCATCGAATGACTTGGCGACATCCAGTGGGTAGTGCTTGTGGATGCTTAATCCGTGTGAGCGGAACCACTGAACCGTACCAGCGTGGCAATTGCCTGCTGCCCGTGAGTCCTGGTATCCGACGAACACGCCAAGCTCGATGGCCTTCTTGTTCTGTCGAGCGGTTGCCCACCGCTTCTGTTTCAGGTCGATCAGGTATCGCTCATGTGCAATTCCTGCGGCCCGCAACGTCGACTTGCTTTCGAGGTTGTCAGAATCGAAGTGATACCTGAAGCGCGGAGTGTGTTCACGTCGTTTGCGGACAACGTACAACCCATACTCGTCACATCCAAAGCACCAGCCAGCGGGAGCGGTCATCTTGATTCGCTTGTTGCCAATCAGTGCCACAAGCCTATTGCGTGTCACCAGGCCACAACATCTCACTGCTACGCTGTATGTGTAGTGAGTGAAAGTACAGCGACGACTATAACGTCCATTGTCAATGATTAGCGTGGCTCCATGCGTGGACGTTCGGTCTTCCGTAACACCATAGTTCCAGTTTTTCTTCCTGCTTCCGTATATCACGCTTTGACGAACCGCTTGCACCAGTTTTGGCCCAGCGGTTATCAACACGGTACGGTCGATCAATCGTTTCGGCCGATCCGCAACGAACTGCGACATGTCCCGCTTGCCACGCTTTTCCTTCGCGGCCTTGATCGTACCGCAGAGCTTTCCGTCTTTCCGCAGTTGAGAGTAATTGGCTGTCATCATTCATCCTCCCGTACATAGAAACGGCTGACCGCAACATAGCGGCCAGCCTGGTCAGATTACGCCTCGAATTCACCTTCCTCGATGTCTCGCACCCTTTCCAGTGTGACGGGTTCCATGAATTCACCTCGATCATCAAACATGTTGAACACTCGGAATTCGATGACCTTACCATCGTCTTCGTTGTATCCACGACTTGTGTGAGCCAGACGGTATACCCCCATCAGGTCGTAATCCACGAACACAAACAGTGGGTCTCCGTCCGTTTCCCCCACGCCGGCATCCCAGATGTATTCTTCCACTTCACGAACGGCTGACGCCACGTCGTCCAGTGTTGCTGTGGTCTTCAGCCTTCGGCTTTCGCCTCGGAAGAATACGTGCAGCGCCACATCGCCATCGTTCTCGCCCATAGTCACACCTCCAATTCAGGTATCGAAAATCCACCTCGACGATCGCCCTGCGTTTCCACAGGACGATCCACGGGAGGGACTCACATCTCAGACAGTTCGCCAAAGTAGTCCTTCAGTTCACGCCACAGTTCTGTGTCGCTACTGTCGAATGAGATTTCGTGGCAGTCGTCCCCAGCCTTGTCCATGCCCCAGCTGTGGTGCAATTCCACGCAGTCTCGCTCATCAACCGTAACGCTGACGCTGGGGCCACCGCAGGTGATCAGGAATTCCACCTTGAACGATTCAGGCATTCCCGTTCTTCGGAACACACCAATGTCCAAAAACCGTTCGTGGATGGTGTCGTTCTCCTGGCACTCACGGATGTCGTTGCAAAGGTCCGTGGCGTACTCGTAAATGTCAATTCGGTGGTCACTCATCTCGCTCGCTCCTCCCGTAAAAAGGTCGTCAGCAGCCAACCGTTGGCCACTAAACTACTTTCGTTTCTGCTTCTGCAATACACACGCTACCCGTCACAGATTCGGCAGTAGGCGTCCGTGCAACCGTGTTCGGCCTTTTTGGTCATATGCTCGTAATTGTGCTGGAGGTTGACGAGTTGCCCCAGCATGTCCTCGCAGTCGTGCAGCAGCCCCCAGGCCACCTCGCCATCGGTGTGCATTGCTTCGGCACATTCAGCATCGAACTTCCGAATGTCGTCACGTAATCCCTTGATCTCGTCTGCGTTCATTCTGGTATCTCCCCACAGAGTCTTGCGGCTTCCGTCAACATGTCCTGATGGTTGATCCACTTGTTGGCGAAGTACAACTTGTTAATGGTGTCATCAGGAAAAACACATTTGCCAGGTTCTTCCTCGTTCGGTATCAGCATCCTGCAATTCAGTGGCCGTTCCTCGAATGGCATTCGACAGCCATTCTCACCCAGAAACACACACTGAGCGCCCCAACTCAAGTCGTAAACGTGATGTCTCCCATCTACCGTGGCTGGCCTCAGATAGTAGATGTTCGGGCAACCATCCCAGCAGTCGATTGACCAGTCTCCTGAGTTCAGCAGCTCTGCAATATGCTCGGCGCTCAGAACCTTCATGTCTTCAGGAGCAGCCGAACCTGGCATACTCTCGCAGCAGGTCTTTTCACACCTGCTACATGCCTCACTCTCGTTGTTCAAGATGGTCAGCTTCACAGCAATCCTCCTGGTCCTTCGACTTCGATGATGAACATTTCACGACTGGTCATGTCGTCCTTGTCCTTGCTCATAATTTCCTGCATTCGCTCTTGGCTGTAGTTCTCAGGGAATCCGTCGAAGTCGCATTCACCACAGGTCCAATGGTCGTGACGAACCGCCGCTTCCCAGTCGATCATATCCGTGTCCACAGTGTCGGATCCCGGTGTCACGAGGATTGGCAACCACACCTGAAGCTCCTCTCCGCAGCCTGGACATAGCACAGGCTTGTCGATATCGATCTCTACGCCGTTAACCTTCACGCTGCACCTCCAATCTGAATTCCACGAAACATCCCAACCCTGCCCCCTGCGTTTCCACAGGAGGCAGTGCAGGTGCGTTTAGCGTCCTGTCAACACAGCGAAGCCTGACGCTATCGCCGTGGCTCTCGTCTCAAGACTATGAGCTTTCAGTCGCAAGCCGATCACAGAGCCTCTGCGGCGTCCTACGGGGTCTTCATAACGCAGGTCCGAAACGTCGCCATCCACGACCTTGAACCCGTGCCACGTCTTCGGAAGACGCTGCAAGTGCGACCGATTCGCCACAAACGGCCTGCCACGATCCGCAAACACGACGGACACGTTGCAATTCGACCGCAAGGCTCGCATCACATCCACATGGTTGTCTTCAGATCGGCTGAAGGTCACATGGTAATTCGGCAGCAGAATGTTCCTCGCTGCAATACGCCCAGGGTGCTTCGTGTAGTCGTAAAACTGCACGTCAGGGAATTCCTGAATGATTCCGTGTCGTTCCCAGTACACGTCCGAGAACATGTTGGGACGCACGGCCAGCTTCTTACCGTTCTTCTTGGCTTTGCGGATGAGACGCTTGATGTCCTTACGCATCCACTGGCGGAATTCAGCACGGTTCTCGTAGAACATGCGGGTCTTTTCGATTCGAGCAGCCTTGATCGAACCCCACACGCTAGCCAAACCCTGCTCTCCGACACAGGTGGGAATGCAGCCGTCAGATGCATGTGTGCAAATGTTGCCGACTCCCGCCGATTTGTGATGGGCGAGGGACATTCCCGCACTCTCCACCTCTGGTCCGCTCTTGCGAAGTTTCGTATTGGTGTCACCACCACCGAATAGGTGTTTCATCATCACCTCCCGTGAATCCAAAGAAAAAGGGACCGACAGAATTGTCAGTCCCTACTCTACTTTCGTTTTCTCTTCTGCAATACGTGCGGGCTGCACGCCTACTTGGTGATGATCAGCCCCGCTGCGCCTGCACGTCTGTCGCATGACGAGCAGAGCGGACCACTCTCAACAGCTTTCGCCTCATCCTTGGGTGGTCGTGTGCCCCATACGCAGTGCTTTCCGCATTCCTTCGCGATCACAGTCAGTCGCTGAATCTCCAATTCAATGTCTGGTGCGTGTTCCTTGATCGCCTCGCGTTCACCAGGTGCTGCAAACGCACCACAGAAGCATTCGCCAGACATTCCGAGCGATACCTTCAGCTTGTTCACGGGCAGTCCGAATTCATCCATGTACAACTGCTGTTCAGCCTTGCTCCAGTCGTGACAGACTGCCGTCCAGATCCTCTTGCGTTCTGAGACTTTTCCTTCCTTGTTCGTTTCGCCAATTTTCACTGGCTGTACGTGTCCCATACGCCTGACGGATTCAGCCGATCGACAGCCATTCACCAACACGCGAGGAGCTTTCCCCTTGGTGATCATTCTGACGCATCGTTCCTTCAGTCGAATGTAAGCCCACTGGTGCATTGCAGGACCAGGGAATCCACGCTCACGCACGAACATTTCGTACGTGGACGGTGACTTCCAGACCTTCAAATCCCATCCTTGTGCATCGCAGAGCCGCTCGACAAAGCCCCGCGTATATTGCGAGCCAATTCCCGTGTCGATGTGGTTCACCCTGCCAGTGAAGTTTGGATGCTGTGTCGCAATATGCGTTGCGACAATGCTATCGTGCCCTCCAGACAGCAGTGGTTCGATGTTGTGATTCCCCGCCGAACAAATGCCCTTGTGCAGCACCGCAGCCGAGTCATCGATCAACTCGTCTATCGTCCTCATGTCGCGTCTCCTCCAAAACACTCGTCAAGTGTGAACAGCAACGGTTGCGGTTCCATACAATTGCACTGAGACTTCCAGCTATCGCTGAATTTCTTGCCTGCTTCCACGTCGGCCCGCAAGTCCGACAGTCTGTACGGTCTAACCTGACCACCAGATTGATCTCGCAGGATTGTGAATCCCGTCTTATCCGCGAACACCGTTTCGCGTTGTTCTGCGTAGGCAAAGCCTTCTGGATTCATCTTCAGGATTCCAGCCCATTGGTTCAGTCCTGCGAGAATGCAGCCGCCAGCAAGGCAATTATTGTGTCCATGTCCCTCTTCGTACGAAACGCACGGGGCGATACCCAGTTTCCGCACATAGTCGTGGATCTCACATTCACCGAGCAATGGAGCTTCGGCAAGCGGAAACAGCACTTGCACGGGGTCCAGTTTCGTCTCGAATCGCGTCATACGTTCGGGTTCCTGGAACTCAATTCCGACTGCAATTGCATCGGCACCGCACTCCTTGAAGTGCTTGTCCAGGGGCTTCTGTTTCAATTCTATGCTCGCTTTGCATGCCCCGCCCGCCCGAGCGATACGCAACATGCCTGTTTGATCGAACACATCCCAGATGTTTCGTCCGTCGTTCAGCCTTGTGATCTTCTGGCCAAACGCCGCTTCGCAGTCATTCAGGAATCGGTACAGATCCTTATGCTCAGAATTGGTATCTGCGAACACAGGAATCACGCGATCCGCGCCGTACCACTCCAGACAGCGATGCCATGCCACGGCAGAACCGTCGCCGCCACTCACGTTCACGCACACTTTGCCCGTGAACGCTTGGCATTTCTCAGCTTGTTTCGCAATCGTCTTTCGCCATTCGCTCTTGGTCGCTTTCTTGCGTGGCATTACACACGTTCCAGTTTGAGGTTGCAGCTATCCACGGCGCCGTAGCCTGTGAATTTCTCAATCGCTTCGGCCAGTCGGTTCTTACACTCGTCGAGTGTACCAGTGTACGTAATGTACATCGAGTCGGATGAACCGTTCTCGAATTCCACCTCGCCCGTCAGTCTCCAGTGATACTCGTGTACAATGTAAGGCATGTCACACCTCCAATTCGGATTCCAGAAACAACACCAATGAGCCTCCTGCGTTACACAGGAGGCTCGATGGCAGCGTTTCTACAGGCTCTTGAATGCCGCAAACGCTTCGTCTTCAGGCATGTCGTTCAGCGTGACCATTTCAGGGTACGTCTTTCGCATGACGGTGACACACTGCTCGACCGACAGTTTCCGCTTCCCTCCAGGACGAGGCCACGACATCAGCACATCGTCTGGTGTCTTGCGGAATACGATGGACTTGCGGAATTCGGCCTTCATGTCCTTGCGAATCAGGTGGTTGGTCACAGCATTGCTCGTCCAACTGTGCATGACCTCGACCACTGAATCGTCACCATCCGCCTTCAGTTCGTTGTACGCCTTTTCCATGACAGCGGCGTCCAGCATGAGATCCCGTTTCACCGTGTGAATCAGGTTGGGACCACCACCTCCGTTGTTTTCCACGTCGGCGTACTTCTTGCCGTTCACGTACAGTTTTGCGGTGAACGCATACGTTTCGCGTGACAGCGATTCGCTGTACTTGATCGCTTTCAATTCGAGCTTGACTGGTCTACTCATTTCTCGTCTCCCATGAACACAGACAAATGAACCGACAACACTGTCGGTCTCTAAACTACTTTCGTTTCCTCTTCTGCAATACACACATGCGTTACGCACGATCCACGCATGTGCTTCCTGCAACAGCACTCTTGTTCCTGCTTACGAGCATCAGCGAATCGCGGTTGACGACTCGTTTGACATCAGGCAGGAATCCACCCTTCGCGTTCCAGTCCCACAGTGCCATCAGCAATTCGCCAACATCCATGCGGTCATTCCGCTCGATCGCATCGAGCAGGTCGTACAACGTCGCTTGTGGGTCCATTTCATCAGCTTTCCTCAGTGCATCCCAGTCCGTCCACAGACTTTTCTGACGCAGGTTAGACATAGCGTTTCCCTTCCTGTGAAACACATGAAACTTACAGAATCGTTCCTTCCCCGTTGCACTCAGTGCAGTCAGGGTTGATCGGCCAATTGCCAAATTCCAACATCTCCCATTCACCGCAGTAGCCTTCTGGCCAGCACTTCTCACAGCCGTGAGTTCGGTTCCACTCCTCAACGCCAGACTTGTCGGCATAGTCAAGTGCCTCCCAGAACGCTTCAGCACGAAACGGATACTGGAGACTGTTTGGCTCAATCTCAGCATCGCTGCCTTCGCAGTAGCCACCGACTAAGACATGAGTGCCATAGTCGTTAAACGTACAACCGCAGTCGGTGTACTTGAAAACGCCTTTGTTGACAGTAGCCTTGGCATCATCGGACGTGATGTCGTCGTTGGCTGAGTAGCACTGGATGGCGAGTTCTCGGATGTTGTGGATCAGGTCTTCGCCTTCATCCTCCTCGCAATCACCTTCGTCGTCCTGGTTGTACGGTGCTGAGGGGTCATTCTCAGCACCTGGCGGATAGCTCCAACCAAACATTCCCATAACACACCTCCGTTAAACGAATTCAGAAAACATCTCGAAGGACGCCCGGCATTACGCAGCCAGACGCCCCACGGGAGATTCTCAGCAACGTGCAAGAGCGTCAGCAGTGCCAGGCCATCCATTGCTGCACACGCCGTCAGGTTCCCCAAGCTCACATTCACATGGTCCCGTGCAGTGGTGACCGTTGATCACGTCGTCAGGAGTCACGGTGTATTCGTGAGTAGCGTAAGGTGCATGGACCTGTTTCACGGTGACAACGACGTTGTCGTGCCCGTCGTCGTCGGGGATCTCGAATCCTTTCTTGATGATCTTGCGTGCTTCGCGGTAGGGGTCCAGAGCGATCAGTGCATCGACCTCATCCATTCTGCACGCTGCGTCGTATGCACGCTTCCTGTCCCTGCCAATCGCATCGACGATCTTGGTCGTGTCACCCGTATTCAGGTGGAACGCATTCACACCATCCATGATGATTGCCAATCGTTCCCTGGCAATTCGCTGAATGCGATGTGAGTACGGAAGTGCCAGGCCAGTCATGCGATGCACGATCTTGTACTGACGACCGTCCTTGATCAAGCACCACACGCCTTCGTATTCCTTGATGTCCCAGCATTCCACACGCTTGTCGCCTGTGGTCATCCTGTTCAAAACCGTTGACTTCGTCATTGTTCGTCTCCCGAGAACACAAATGAAAAGAGACCGACAGAATTGTCAGTCCCCAAACTACTTTCGTTTTTCCTTCTGCAATACACGCTGGCTGTGTCACGCGAGGGGCGCCGCGTTCACGATGTGCGGGGGGCGGATCTTGTGGTTCTCCAATTCGCAGGGGTCACCACCCGTCCATTCGGGTTGTGGGCTGAACATGTAGGCGTTGCCCTGGACGGCTTCTAACGCACGTTCAGCCTCTTGAATTGCACGTCCCTCAGTAACATGCAATTCGGTGAGCAATTCCAGCCGAATTGTCCCCAATCGCTCGGTCGCTTCACGCCAGAGATGTGCCAGCCGTTGCCACTTTTCAGCAGTTTGTTCGTCGATGTGCATCACATGCCTCCACCAAGCGTAATTGCCTGAACAAACCCCCTGCAACGCAGGAGGCTTGATCTCACAATTATTCATCTCCAATATGCACGATCACGAGACGGCCAGAGTCCCTCATGAGTTGCATGACGGCTTGGTTCTCTTTCCTGTAACGTAGGACAGATTCCTCGTGGTATCGCTTGCCAATATCCACGAGTCCCAACGCTTCCTCTCGCGTTAACTCATGATGCTCTGCGAACGCATCCGCTGAAATCCAGTTGTTCACCCAGTCCAGGTACAATTCAATCAGGTGCTCTCGCATCATATTCATTCTCCCTCGCTCAAAGCGTGAAACCATTCGTACACCTGGTACCACGACCAGAGTACCGCTGCGACCATCGCAAGCGTTCCAAACACGTAGATCATTCCCTCGCACATATTCCGCGATC
>Ga0208299_1001434_pt1 | contig 17833 bp, 8 predicted proteins | sample 15_taG_FD_184089 | JGI IMG/M metagenome (GOLD analysis project Ga0208299, IMG submission 184089) | Marine viral communities from the Subarctic Pacific Ocean - 15_ETSP_OMZ_AT15312 metaG (SPAdes) (version 2) | ecosystem: Environmental > Aquatic > Marine > Oceanic | place: Pacific Ocean | collected...
CTACGCTAGCAGGAATGGCCGGCGGAAGCGAACTTAACGAACCCACGTATTGTGACTCGGTCGAGTACGACAACTTCTTTGTTCAGCATCAAATCCCGCGTTCTGACCGTCAATATGCGTGGATAACTGGCGCAATCTCTCAATCAAGCGATTACCGCTATTACGGCTTCATGCCAACGTTCGGACCAATGATGGGAATGTACTCCAGCTCAGTCGGCGGCATTGAGGCGTTCTTCCCGTTTGTGAGTGCGAGTGATATGGGCTCTGCTATAGTTGGCGGCGCCAGAACGTTTGGCTATATCCAGAGAGAGGGGAAAGCAGGCTACCTTCCAAATGCATTTAATTATTTAAATATAGACGTATACGAACCCCTAAGCGCCAGCACAAATACACTTGGCCGCAGCGATGTCCCATTGGTTGCTGTCGCGGCATCAGACCCACAATTTGCAAACACAACTCTCGTACCGTTTGTTAGAGGTGGTGTCCAGTACGCCTCAGCGCGTCTGTTTAATCCTTTGATGTTTAAGCGAAATAATGTTTACGGCTGGGGAACATTCAATCAAAGCCGGCAACATGATCACCCCATATTGAGAACGGAACGCAAAAACAACAAGCTTTCACTGGTCAAGTCCGGCTCCTCAATTGAGAAGTTTGATTTAAGGCCCTTGTCCCTTAAGGGCCGGCCAGTCCTTATCAACTATGATTATGATACACACAAGACCGTTCGTGGAATAACGTCTACAACCACACAGAACACGACATTCAAGACCACATACAACAACGAGATGATTTACTTTAATCAAGAATCGTTGAATGATTATTTGGACATCGAACCCGACACTTCCGCCGAAGTTACCTCTTTTGAACAACTTGTTGCTTTAAGAATGTCTCCTGACTTTAACTTAAATTGGATTCACTACTCTGAATGTGTTTATCCTTCAATGCGAAATGAATTTGCTTCTGCGTCTTCATTTAGAAGTGATTACGATAATAAATATTGGCGCAAAACACAAGCAGAACGCCTCACTGTTGGAACTGCGTTGAGCAACTCTCTCGGCGTATATTGGGGAACTGCCCCCACATCTGACGGTAGACTTAGTCAGAGTTCGTGGCCACTCGATGCTCCATCAGATTTTTTGACTAGAGATGGGCCGCCTGTGCTTGGGTACTTCGTCGCCGCGTTTGATCTAATCCAAAGAGGTGACTTGCGACTTAGCAATAGTGCTGGCGAACTACAAAACACATATGGCTGGTGGCATGCGAGTGGTGCGGTGGATCGAGTTGGAGGCAATAAAGATGTTTTGCGAGCAGCATTCTTTGAAGCGCTTTCTCCCGGCGGTCTATATGCAAGGAAGCACACACTTAACTCGCCTCTCTCAATTACAGCCCCGGGCCACTTGACGCCAACTTGGACGATAGGGTCTAAAGATCCTGGATTTGAATTTTTCCCCGTTCAATATGGAGCGACCTTGGCCAGCACTGGTTCTGGCGAAGCGTGGTGGGATGCCCCGACAACCGCCGGATATTTAACGAAATCTATCTCAACCGAGGGACAGACCAGCGGATCCTTAGTTACCGGCTTTGTTTCAGCCTCTTCGGAGCCCTGGTTTAATAATTATTCTGACTTTAAAGCCGATTTGAAACTCAAAGCACGCGGATATTCGGTCATTCCTGAATTTAGAATTAGCGAACATATCGAAGATTATATCAACGGAGGCACGTCCGAGGCATTCGATACGTTCGACATTCCGGGCACGCCCCGCAACAGCACACAAGACAATTTCTATATTGAATATTCAAATTCTGATTTTATGAAGTATTTCTTAGACATTAGAAATATGTCGGACTTATCAGCCACAGAGTTTAAATTAACATGCCGCGCAGCAATCCGCTTTAACCCTTATAAGGGATTCTACCCGGCGCAAAGAACTCTTGACTTGGTAAGCCAGTTTTCCAAATCATATGGAAAATCAATAATAGCAGATCCTAACTTGGATTATGCGACAACAGAGCTGTCTGGTGCTCAGTCATCCTTGGCGCGCATGATTTATCAGCCGTTGTTTGCCCCGGGCATCCTTTACAACTCTATCAAGAGCGGGATTGCTTGTGATTGGCCCATTGTGGCCGCAGCCAAGACGCCATTTTTGAATGCATATAACTTTACCGGATCTGATATTCAACAAGATGGACAAAACTTCGCTTGGTATCCGCAGTACTATGCCTACAACTACAGCGTGCCCGCTCAGTCGCCATTTAAGAGCGGTTCGGCGTGGACAACTCGGTTGCCATTCGAGGCTATTTTAGAGCCAGATACTTATATGAACGGAATGACATTCATAGACATGGAACCACACCCCTCAGCTTCTTTTGCTTGGTCGGTGAGTGCTAGCTTGGACAGCGCAACAAACGACAGTGTCTATAGCTTGATGGCCAGCAACTTTGCTGCCGAAGTTGGGAATTTCTTCCTTAAAGGCGCAAATTATACAAAACTATCTTCACGCGCCACGTCTCTAGATAAGGTCAAATTTGCCGGCGACGGTGAAGTGTACGGCGCCCGTCTAAGAATCAAAAACTCCTTCGAGGGAGAAAGAAGCTACCAGTACGAATCCAGCTCCACGGGCGATAATTCATGGTTTACTACGTATGGAGCACAAGCCGTCAATTCCGGATCGAGTCATCCCGACGGTACAGCCCTCCCAACTGGCTCCCTAACAATGGCCACCGGCGCCTTTGAGATTCCCCAGGATCCTCAGTACAACCCCTACTTTAAGCGTGATTTCATTATGTACAGCCGCACTACCGCTTTTGGGCCTCCATTCTCCGGACGCATTCCGGGTGACATCTACACAGTGTACAACAACAAATGGCCACTCCCCGACCAATATGTATCAGCATCAGTTTCGGGAACGATGGATTGCTTCAATGGCTATAACTGGGCTTACACACCCCCACATCAACATGGGGAGGCGTGGGTTGATTTTGTTTTCCGACCTTCTGGAAACGTTGATTATGATTTGGATAGAATTCTCGCCGAAACACAGATTGTAAAATGGCGCCATGACCCGGGCCCCCGTATCGCAACAGAAATTCCATCAGCAAGTATATTTAGAAGATCTTTGGTTGCTGATTCGCCACCGGGGAGTGATATACCAAATTATGGGCTTTACAATTCATATAACACCAACCATAATGCTATGCAGCTGGACAATAGTGTCAATTTGTTGGGCGTTGAAGAAGTGTTCAAAGAAACAACAGACAAATTCGGAAACACAATCTCGACGGTGAATGAAATCGCCGGCAAGAAGTGGGTCATTCAGCCCAAGTTTGAAACTCCGATGTTGAACTTTGCAGACGTGGGAGTCCACGCGATTACAGGCTCTGGAAACACCAAGTCGCTGCCATCGTTCGGCGCCGATACCGCTCCAAACGGCATGTGGCATCAATTTGGTACAATGCCCGATACTCCAAACAAGGGAGTGTTTTTAGAGATTGGAGACATTCCGCCTGAGTGGCTTAAGTATCATTACTCTGTAGTTTCGGAGAGCAGCGCATACAACAATAATTCTCCTTCCAACAGCATCTATGGAGAAATGAAATCATTTGCAGCACTTATGGGCTTTGAGCCAGATAATTCGCGCGTGCGCCTAGGCGAGATTGCTCCGAAGCAAACAATCAAAGAGGCCATCGTCGCGGTACCGTATATTATCGAGAACGCGCAAGTTGATCCAAAAAACACTAGCAGTGATGATGCTGTACGTTCCAAGCGCTTTATTAACATACCAAAAGCGCGCTATGACGCAGCCCTGATTGAATTTGAAGGATCTGCTGCAGGCGACTCGTTAGATGCAGCCGGCGTCTCTATTCGCGAGTTGGTGAGAAAGATGAAAGAATATGTACTGCCTCAGCAGCTTGATTTCATACAAAATCCGCTTGTAGATCCAATTGTTATGTATCTTTTCGAATTTAAGTACGATCTGGATCAAGACGACTTGTCCTATATTTGGCAGAATCTTGCACCCAGGAACTACAAAAAAATGAGTTTCCAGACAGAGGCTGTGGCTCACGAACTATTTAATACAGAACTGCTAACCGAACAGAATCTAATGGAAAATCCCAACTTGAGGTGGATGGTGTTCAAAGTCAAACAGAAGAGTCAGGCGCAATACCAGGATCTAACTGTGCGCCAGGCATCGTCCGCTGGCTCGAAACTGATGCAAAAGCCTACTGCGGGATATCCGCTTAAGTTTAATTGGCCTTATGATTATGTATCTATTGTCGAACTAGCCAAGATTGAGGCTGAGGTGCTCTATAAGCAGCCGCCAACAACGCTTATGACCGGCTCAGCGATAGATGGCCAGGGTCCCATGAACCGCCTAAGCAAGCTTAACGCCAGTCTGAATAGAGGCCGGCGCTCATCGGTAGCATCTACTGTGGCGGATATAGCTAGCGAGACGGCCAAGGTGCAAGCCAAAAAGGTAGAAGCAGTCGTAAATGAAAAAATTGCTGATGCTCAGGCAACCGCTATGGTAGAAAAAGCCGCCGCAACCGAGACAAGAAAAACCAACAGGACCGCGCGCCAGACTGCCAAACGCACTGCCCAACTTAAGAACCTTAAAACAACAATTGATCGCGTTAATTCAAAGACCCTCGATCCCGAATCAACTCAACTCAAGAAAGAAGTTAAAGCCAAAAGCACTGATACTACAACGAAAAGCACAACCCCGACAACAATAAAGAAATACTAAATTATGACTAAATTTTTAAACAAAAAAGAGCAAGTTATCGACCTAAAGTTGACCACATACGGTCATTATCTATTTTCAATAGGTACATTTAAGCCGGCCTATTATGCATTCTTTGACGACAATATTATTTATGATGGAGAATATGCGGGAATAACCGAAGGTCAAAGTAACATAGTTCACCGTATTAAGAACGAAACACAGTACTTAGAAGGACAAACGTTGTTTGTAGATTTAGAAGAACGCGCTACGAACGCAGTGGATGGGGTCAATTCTTTTGACGTCGACATTACTCCCACAATCGAACTCGTACGCCCTAACCTCTTTAGATATGATAAGCCAATTGGCGATGCGCATCTTGATGGCCGGGAATTAAATTTAGCCCCGGCCTGGAAGGTGGTGCTGCTGAATGGCCGCATCACTGCCACTGCTGAACGAGATACTCTTAATAAAATTGAAATTCCTCAAATAGATATTTCTCTGGATTATAGAAAAGCTGTTTCTGATGATGTGGTCGATTTCGACGAAACGGAAATAGCCACCGCCGTAAGTGAAACGCCGGCATTTAATGATGGAAATACGATTGAGCTATTGCCAGATGACTTGTTTGTATATGTTGAGGAAGTAAACACAGAAACTCTCACTAAAAATTTTGATATAGAAGTGTTTCAAGTACAAACAAGCTCCTATGTGGACAACGATGGAACTGTACAACAGGGAACAAGCAGCTTCATAAGGAAATATTTTGAGAAGAAAGTCCCACAGATTGTTGACGGAAAGATGATGATGGCCAATCCAGTTGAAAAATTTTATGATAATATTCCGTCATCTAGTGTAGAATATTATTTTGATATCCTCACGGATGCAAGTACAGAACAAGCCATGGCCTGCCAAGGGGCAGCACTTTACAACAAGCAAAGCTATTATATAGATTTGGATTTTGACTGCACAGGAACGGAAGAGGAGAATATTTATAATGATATCTATGGAAGCAGCGTGGAGCCTGAAATATGTCTAGATTAATTTTTAAAGGCAACATGATCGATAACTTCGGCAAAAGAATGCCGGTACCTTATATTGATCGTGTGGAAATACAGTCAGCCACAGAAGAAGACTTAGCAGACTACTTGGGTGCTACCTCAACGGAAGGAGACTACGCAGATCCGTTTACGGGCGCCCCAGTAATAAGCGCCTGCAAGATTACCGTACGAGCATCGCTTCTTTTTACCACCAATGACACGTTCTTGTTGGATGACTTTAAGCAAGAGATTATGGATGATTATTCTATAAACTTCTTTCTTGTCACTGAACCGAATCACATTGAACTTCTCAAGCAAGGAAAAAGAAATTTTAAAAAAATAATAGAAGCATATAACGAGCCCTCTTCAGCCGAATCAGGCGTCTATTATTCACGCAATGTTCTTTCAATGCGTATGAAGGATTTCGAAGACTCCTTCGTGGTAACCGAAACTCGTGATGAAAACTATAATCGAGTAATACAAACATCTGGTATTGCCGGCACATTTGTTACAACCAAGGTTGAAACCTTTCAAGAAATGTATATTTTTGCTGCCATGTCTACTCACCCTATTGGTGGCCTTCGAGAGAATTTCACGGATATTGTATTTGCTCTTAACTTTAGTGATTTGGCTTATGAGCCTGTGGTTCGAAACAACAGCGTGGCTGTAAAAAGTGGCGACGGTTACTTCAAGCCCGATGGATCCTACTACACTGATGTTCCCATAATGGGGTTGAATAATCGTTATCATGCTGTAGACAATTATAACTTTGATGACTTGGTTACTGATATTAAAACGACAATCGATAAGTACCAGCAATATCGAAACCGCAACAAGAAGATAGATTCCGCACTGAGCAGCATAGATTTTATTTTATCGAAATATTACGAAGACCCCCTTATTCTGGTGCAGTTAAATAAGTATGCGTCCGTTTTCCCCAACACCGCCAAGTCTGCGAGAGTTAATCGACTTTACAAGAATTTTAAAATTGCCGTAAACAATGCCAACACTAAACTCATGGAGCAGCCAATGGTGGAGAAGAGGCTGCTTCGCAATGCCAAGATTGAGGATTATCGCCTTTTTTCGTATGTGTTTGATGGTGATGCGGGTGTGTATAATAAAGATCTTGAAGACAAAGACTTTCTTTACCGGGCAGTACTTCAAACCAACATAGCAAAATACCAACAAGTGACCGAAGGGGATGAGTCCGCCGAGGTGCCCTACGATGCCGAAAGCTTCGATTGGGACATCAGAAATGCTGTTGATAATTTAATATTTGCCGTAATGCCTTCGTGGGAGGAAACGGAAGGTGATTTTGGATTAGCAGGCACGGTTGAAAGAAAGCTGGAACTTGGATATGAGACCAATCCAGCAACAGACGATTATGCCGAAGGAGAAACGTATGAGCGCTGGGATAAGGCTGAAATAAATCGCTATAGATCAGACGGAGAAATTTTTAATGATATTAGTGACGGTGTGGAGACATTTTTAAAGGATATTGAAGCCAAACTCCAAGTTACGTCGACTGAACGCACTGATCTCGTAAAGTCCCGGGGATGCGTCACTCAGACTGGTGATCTGTTGGATTGGACAATTAGAAGAGTTTTTGGCCTAAAGACGAAGCTAGACCACGACTATAAATACGGCTCCGATGATGCTCCCACTGTTAGATCCACATTCGAATTGGGAATTGAAAACTGGGCCGGCACCTTCGAAGCTGAAAATGCTCAATATCGTTACTTTAGAAAACTTGAGGGCGCTAGCGATATTTTCCGTGCTTATCAGTTCCAGGCGAATGTGGGCGATGATAACTACAACCTCTATGAATTGTGGTCTGATACCGACGCCGAAGGTACTTTCTACGACGAGGGGCCCGAAAACGACGCCTCGGCCACACTATGGCCCCCATGGGTTATTGCCAACCGCATGGCCCGCAACGTGTGTAGGTTTTTAAGTGGTGACTGGGACGATTCTTCTGTGTATGATATGGCCGGATCGCCCGGGCAATCTACCTGGAGCGGCGCCAGTACGGCGATTGGTGATCAGGTGGGGCGCATAATTGAGCAGTATTTGGCGGATTTTGTCGGTATAGCCGGCCTGCGCTTCGCCGATACTGACGATTCCATCGGCGGTGGCGGCTATCTTAAGAAATTTATAACAAATGAACCCCAGTGGTCAGCTGTAGCAGATGGCAACAACCTGATAAACGATGACGGAAGTCTTAACGAGGGTAATGTTAGAGATTGGCTTAATGAAATCCTGGATGGTCGCTTGACCCTCATGAAGTCGATTCTCGACGCAGTTTTGACTAGACTGTATGGACAAGACTTCCTTGTTTTCCGGTTTCGATGGACCCCCACGGATGATTATTTGACTTCGGATGCACCGGACATATATAGCACTATTAACGCCCAGGAGCCCACTGATCCTGCAGGTGGCTGGTATTATGCACTTGATATGAAGCCAGATTCCGGCAGGCTGGGGATAACCGATACCGACACGATGGAGTTGGGCACCGGAGTTGAATGGGGTAAAATCGTCGGCCCTGACGGTGGCGGACCCATCCCAGAGTTCCGTTATAACGTAAAAGATAAAATAAACGACGTCATAGAAGAAATATGGGATAATTATCGAGACAAAATCATGGAAATATATTTAACTGCGTTGCCTTGGATTAATACTTACCATGGGATGACCCTAGGCGCCGGCCGTCATAACAAATTGGCTTATACCAACATTCACGTGCAAAAGTATGGATGGTATTTTTTCGATCTAGAAAAATACATTCGATTTAGAAGTGAAATTTCCCAATATCTGGATCCTGCAAAAATCGAACAACTTTTTCCCAATGGTCGTTCCGCGCTAAACGATGCTGTGAGAATTAAGTCTACCCAAATCCGAAATTCGGGGTACCCAAGCAGTGGTCTTGGCACCCTCGGCAAGCGTATGGACCTCATACAGCGATACAATTATGATCAATCATCAACAACCGCCTATCCGAGAGCCACAAACACTGAGTATTCTGGACAACCGGGATCCCCAGCGTCGGTCCGAACTTTAGCCGTGTCTTCTTGGCGCGACTTTAGTGCGAATCCGGACACCGGCAAGCTTGAGGTCGATGGCGAGCGAGCACCCAAAGAGAGAATTTTTGCACAACTTTCGTGGCGCAACGTTGATTTTCCGAACACCGACTTGCCTGACGAATACAGATTAGCTGCATTTAACTTTAACTTTTTTGTAGATGATGATCAAGAGCTGTACTATTCAGACTCTTATATGATGGAGGTGGAAGTATACGATAACACTCTAGAAGTGCTGCAGCACCTGAGAACAATTTTAGAGGAGCAATATCAGATCCTGTTAGCCTATTACGAGCTGGCCACAGAGAATTGCGCATTCAATCAGTTCGATTCGGTATTTACTGACTTTTTTGAAATAAAAATGATGCAAAAATATGAATCAAACCCGTCCGAGGCGCCCTGGGTGACGACAGCCGTGACCTATTCGACCTATTTGGATCTGTTCACCAATATATACCAAGGCGACATGTTCACCATTCTTGATAAATCCCGGGTTTTGATGGATTCTATTAATCCAAAAACCGGCTGGCTCTCAGGGCTTGAGTCTTTTGTCGCATCGTTTCAGGCACTAATGACAGAATATGACAGCCTTCTTGAACCCTCCTATGGTCCAACATCATTTCCAGTCACGGAGACGTTTTTGGTGGAGAATATAGAAAGAGACGATCCCATTGCTGATTATGCTGTCGACGCCGACGATTTTGTTCCGGACTTTCCGGATACATCATATGTATAGATACAAAAGGAAACTAAATTATGTATATACCCACTAGTGTCATGTTGCACGGAAAGTTTAAGAACAACAGCAATAGAAACTCCACAAATAGAATATTTGGAGATAAAGTGGTTTCTAAAAAATCTAGCCCGTTGTTGTATAATATTGAGTCCGGCATTCAAACAACCAAAGAGGTGGTTGGCGGCATAAACCCTCAAGCGCGCTCAACCCCCGGCGGAAAAAGCAATAGACAACAATCTGCTCGCGAGCTGTTGACCACCCTAAATGTGGGACGCGCAAATTTGCCAAAAGATTTCTCTCTTCTTTCGAGCACGGCCGACAACACAACAAGTGAAAATAAAAACATTTTAACACTAAATGAGTTTGAAAAGATGTTCAACGGACCAATTACAGCGATAGACAAGTTTCCTTCCAATACTGATCCATTTTATAAATTAGACGAAGGAAATATTTCCAACTTTAATTATGAAAAAGAGACCATTGACGGCATGCGCGTAAGTGATGTCGATATGTCTACGGTGGCAGCTGGAATCGTAGCATTGAATGGGCTGGATAAGTATTATGGAAAGTCTAAGTATTTTATGCGAGCTAATTATTAAGTGCGCATGCACAAAGGAGTAAAAAATGGCCGATGTAGACACCCTAGATGAGTCCGTCTTGTACGGCGAGGCCCCACCCGCAAGTGACGAAAGTCCACTTGCAAGTGACGACAGTGCATTTTCTAGGGTGGGATTGTTCACCGGACAGAAAGGTGTGGGAGATTTTAAAGTAAAAGTGCTCTTAGCCTCGTCAATCAGCACCGAAGACGGAGCTATAAAAACGCAGAGTTTCCTAGGCCGCGACGGTGAGGCGATAGATGCGGAAGATTTATATGGATTTACCTATTCGACTGATTTAGAGAACCCCAATTTTACTGTAGACTCTCTTGGTTTCGTAGCCGGCACCGAAGACACTGGTTCTGCCGGTGCACTGGTTGATGTAGAGAAGCTTACTGGCAATTCTTTGGGAATTGGGTTTTTTGAAGCAATAACAAACACTGAGAGTGGGAGTGATTTGAGCGATATCGCACACACATCAAAGATATTTTTTCATTATTCAAACTTGATAGCGGAGCCCGAATTTACAGTATCTCAGACAGATGTCAGCGATACGGGCCTTTCTTATTCCGTTGATAATCCCGTGCTTTATTCAGAAGAAGAGGAGAATGGTCTACGTGCCAAATTTGGTGTTGATCCGTCGATAATTGCCGAGCCCGATAGCATTATTGCCGAAACCGTTTTTAGGGAAGGAATTGCTTCTCTCGCCGAACAGCTTGTTACAACTTATGCTGTTAGTGAAAAGCTGTTCCCTCGCACCCCTCCGCTTAATTTGAAGCCTGGCGACATTTCTTTGATTGCCGGCGGTGCATTGCCCGAGCCTTCCGCAGTAAGCAGTCCTGGTGTCCCGACTGCAACTGCAACGACCGAAGCGGTAACCACGACCAGCGGCGAGTCTGGTGGAGGAAGCACCGACACAAGCGTCTTTGGGTCGATGTACTGATATTTACGCGTGAACTATTTAAAACAGAGATAAAACATGCCAATTGAAACACTTTTTACGAAAACCTCTGAAGAACTTTTGGAAGATTCCGTAACTTCAACAGTCACCCCCGACATCTCATCTTATAGAATGTGCCAACTCATCGATCCGAGCGCAATGTCGGGCTCGACAGAGAACTTTAGGCATTCCGCCGGCGGCTATTTCACAGAAGGCACTTCTTTGGATCAGCCTATAATAACTTTTCGCGGATTTTCCGAATATGCGTTAGCCAACCCTGCATTATATTCGGTGCAAACTTTTGCTAATGATGGAACCACGACCAACATTCCTGCTGATATTAAAAATAGCAACACTATTCTTCCGAACAGGATGTTCGTGTGCAAGGTGGCTGGCAACCCTGACGTGGTTCTTGATGATAAGATGTGGAAAATTTTGTGGACTGGAGGAACGATAGACGATATCGACTATCCTGCACTTTTAAATCAGGGAATTTATACCAACTACTTTACATCGCTTAAAAAGCCTTACCCTAAAATTAGTGGTCAGTATTTTACGAACCCTGAGACTGTTGCAAACTATGCAACAATCACATATCAATACCACCAGCATCGTAGTGATTACCAGGACTATATTGATTCTCTAAGTTCAGAATTGTTAATTCCTAATTGGTATTTGATGAAATGGACCACCCTCAACGCCACAAGCTCTACTGATTTGCCGGCAGAGTTATATAATTATTTTTCTCGCTATAGCACTGTGGATCAGCCATGGAACATTTTTAGCGCAAACAAGCAGATCCAAACTTATCTCGATCATCTCCCCACCTATCCGGCATTGAGTTCTTCCACTGAAGCGTATCTTGAGGAAAAGTTTAAAAACATTATCTTTACACATGATAGCTATCAAGATTATGATTTGTATGTAGAACCACTTTTGCCCGTCCCAAGTGAGATCGATCCTGACGAATATGATCGCGCCTCGCCGGCAATGCCTTATTATATTAATCTGACATTTAACACAGAACCGCAAGCTGAAGTATTTGGAGATATTGCCATCACGGCCGATTTTGATACACGGCTGATGCGACTTTTAAAGGTGGCCTTTTTGCAACAATTGCCAGATGAAATAGGCGTCTCTTCCATTCCTCTTGTGCGCCACGAGAAAGAATTGTCATCTTCTATAAATACGGGCGAAAATATTGAAATTTCCAGCACAGAAACAACCTCATATCGTGCTGTAGATCTGATTGAACTTCTATTGTATTCGCATGCAAAAATCAAGTGCGACATAGAAGATTTTACCATTGTTGATTCCAACAATCTCGAAACTGCTAGCACATATGACAAAGATGGCATCTATCGCTCGATGAGCACCATGTCGACACTTCAGACCCTAGATCTGTTGCTGCTTCACTTAGAGAGCGGTAATTGGGACTTGGGAGGATTTACAACAAGCAACATTAGGGAGTTGTTGAATATTCACAACTCTATAGATCCCGAGATAGGCGATCCCAACTCCAAGGAGCCTTATCCAAAATACAACGAAACTATTGCGTATCGCATAGAAAAGACAATCCCAGGAGACGATTCTGGAGAAGCGCTACAGAATTTTTGGTTTTTTAATTCAGATAGAATAACTGATTTCAACTTTTTTGATACGCAAGTAAAATATGATAAAAACTATACGTACAAACTTTATTCTTACGTGCTTGTGTACGGCCTTAAATATCGATATTCAAACCTTCAGACAACCCGCGTCATCGGCGCCTCTAACGAATCTTTCGATGAAGAGGGTGTAGAGAAAGACAATATGACCTATTGTATAGAATATTATAATCCACTAACCGATCAAGCGGTTAGTGATTTGCTGAAGGTAAGCGATGTAACATATTGGGAAAATCCGTTTACAGAGGAAGCTTCTGAATCTGCCGAGGGATCTCGGGATATAAGCTCGTTAGCGACCGACGCGCAGAGACTTGCAGTGTCGCACTATGATCCGTCCGCCGCCCCATACTTGGCAAACTTTGTTGTAACAGCGGAGCCGGATTTAAAAATCTTAGAAGTGCCTCTGTTTGAGAAAACATTGCGAGTGCTTGATAATCCCCCCAATCGATTGAATGTGCTACCCACGTACACACAAGACAATAGCAACACTATTATATTCAAGGCAGCATACGAATCTTTTTATGCCGCAGATTACCCCAACACCATTAATGCTGCGCAAAATAAAGTGCGCGACGATTATTTGCATGGTAAAGATCTTTTGCTCACCAGCCACCTTGCTGGCCTGGAGGCCATTTCCAGGCAAGAGTTTATAGAAATATATAGAATGGACGAAAAGCCTACTTCGTTTGAAGACTTTGATGATCATTTATTGAAAACTGTTAATTTGACAATGGGAAACTTTAATGAATCCTACACTGATATGATTTTCTATGATACTATAAAATCTAATCACACCTATTACTATTTGTTTCGTGCGGTTAATAATCTGGGAATTGCTGGCCAGGTGGATGAAATTATGCAGGCAGAAATCATAAATGATGGCGGATATAAATATGCAATATTCAATACGCTGTTTAAAGAAGACCTTGGCACAGATCCTTTTATGGAAACAACGCTTCCAGCCAAGAAAGTATTTCAAATCTCACCATCCATAGAGCAGGTGGCGTTAAATTCAGACGAGGTAGAGTTTGATATGGATGCACACGAACAGCTTGATGTGGTCGCCGCGGGAGTCACAGAAGACTTGGTATGGGGCAAGACATTCAAGATTAGACTAACTTCTAAAAAGACCAGACGCCAAGTGGACTTGAATGTGACTTATAACCAAACCACAGATTATACAGGCTAGCCGCCGCACACAATAAGTCCGGTTATTTAGAGCGAATAAAAAAAACACATACTATTTACGAGAGAGAGGAAATTAAATGGCATTTTTAGATAACTCAGGCGATATCATTTTGGACGCAGTTTTGACCGATGTCGGCCGAAGAAGAATGGCTCAAGGTAATTTTAAGATTACTAAATTTGCTTTGGGTGATGATGAAATTGATTATGCGACCTACAACAAGGATCACCCGTCCGGCTCGGCGTACGCTGATTTGGAGATTCTACAGACACCAGTCTTAGAGGCCTTCACGCAAGCAAACGCGACGATTAACTATGGATTGGTGTCATACAGTCGAAATGATTTGCTGTATCTTCCAACAATTGCGATGAATTCTAAAATGACAGAATTGGTCGCCTTTACGGGCAGTCAGAACGTTATTTATCTGGCCGACGATTCCAAGTTTGATACCAATAGTGTGTCTACGGGAGATTTGCTAATTGCATCGACAAGAGCCGGCGAAACCTCAGTATTACGCAGCGGTAATACAACTCGTCGATATGTGTTTGTGGAAACAGGCATCAACAACAACGAGATCCCCCCGACAGCGACAAATCAGCTTACCTACATTATGAATGTGGGTCTCAATGACCGCCAGTTTACGGTAGGTTACGACAATCGCTTTATTAATCGCGTGTTTGGCCCAGCCCCCAGCGCCGAGTTCAGCAATGCCGACCAACAATCTGCACCCAGATTGACTGCCAACCTCATACGTGCAACCGCCGGCGCAGCATCCCCAGCCATTGAAAACTATTCTGAGGCTACAGTGACGGGGGTTATTAGCAGGCTGTATAAGCCGGCTAGTGGTGACGATACCTCAACTAATTATTCTAATATTGCTGGCGCCAGAGGCGCGATGACGATGCTCAACTTTGCAATGAGAGATGATCTTACTGCCACCGATTATCAAAAACATGGACGAATTAATCAATCTCTTGGCTGGTCTGGCGGTAAGCTGTTTGACTATATTGATACGATTGTATACGTCAAGGGAATTTCAACTAACATAACCCTACAGCTCCCCATTAGAATAACCAGAGTGGTGAGCACTTCATAGCAAGATAGAACGGAGATATTGAATGGCTATATCATATGAACCTTTAAACCAGAACACAGATGTAACAACCACCAGGACTTTGTTGCATGAGATTATTCCGCTTACAGGAACAATCATTTCAGGCACATACGGAACTTTTCCAAATGAAGAAAATATCAAAAACTACACTCACGGCATGTTTCAGTCGGTATACGACTACCCATATTTGAGTTCGTCAGCGAACCACATTTTTGATATCACCACCGCCTATGACGAAAGTTCGGAACTCTCTGCATCTACCAATACGCAAAACAGCAAAAAGATTAATCTCTATAATCAGTTCTCGCAAGTTCTTCTTGGTTATGACGCAGAAACCGGCGCCGTGGAAATTTTTGAAAGTGACTTAGATATTACCGACAATACGTCGGCTGAGCAGATGAGAAATTGCTTCTTCTTGTCTTTCTCGCGCTTGTTGACGAAAGATCAAGTTAAGAAAGGATCTTTTTCCCTGGAACTTGGCCGCGGCCCCTGGTCAGCGTCCATGACTTCTCGCCTTACGCTTCAAGATGTAGAGGCCACCGAAGATGGCACCAAGGTCGGCTCTTCGGTTGGTGGCGACTATGGAGTCCTTTGGGACACGTCTGCCAGCGTCTCTACAGGCTCAGACGGAACACTGACTCGAACTGGCTCTTACGGAGTGGTATTCTATCAGGCAGGCATTGTTGTGCTCTCATCCTCAATTTGGGACAATGTGGCAACCGGCAGTGGTACAGGGATCCTGGACTTTGCCTCTGGTTCGGCCACAATGACTGGTTCGGATGCTGGCTACGGCCCGGCGAGAACGGCCCTGCAGGCCATCGCTACGTCGTCCATTTCGGGAACGTGTGATGCAATTAGACACCGCATCTACAACCTTTCTTACAACAACACAACAGAGATCAATTCTACCATTTACTTCTGCAGAATGCCGGTCAATAAGTTCAATTACTCAGCTAACCCGACATATGTTAGCGACAGCAAAATTCGTGTTAAGACGGTGGCCTCAGATATGCCAAAGGCATATGTGACCACAATCGGGCTTTACAACGTCAATAACGAGCTTCTGGCCACCGCCAAGCTATCCGAGCCGCTGAAGAAAGATCCCAGCAACGAGCTTACACTACGAGTTAGATTGGATTATTAGTCATGGGCCTGCGAAAATTTGGGCCAAATGATATTGTTCTGAATACGATGAGGACAAATCCACAGGTGGAATACCTTATCTATGATGGTAAGGTATATTACAACAATAGCCCCTATCATTCTGGCGCCTTTTTATCTAATGTTCTGGATGTGACCGGCGGCGCAGTTAGTTTGTATGAATACAACATCGACCGCCCCACGACAGACGGCACAGATCCGATAACCGGGGAATTGAAATCCGTAGGCCCCGTTGTGGATTATGGAAAAATCACTCCTTGGATCTTTAAGGGGTCCGCACGCAGCTCGTTCAAGACAACCGCCGTTTTCAATGCCGGCGAAACCTTTACCAATGAGTTTGCTTACGGGGATGTGCTCACCGGCTCTTACCCCATGGGCGGCCGCATTGATCGGGAGCTTATGTGGCTTCCCGGCGAGAGGAATGTCGAAGTAGATTTAAGGCCCGCCGGCTTTTCATCAACAGGTGATCAGACTGGCGCCGAATTGTGGCTGGAGGCCGGCGGAGTACCGTGTGTCAATTGTCCAACCTATGAAACAACACCTGTATATCCTCATTTTTATGCGCTCAAAAATCGTTTCAATTATTATGGATATATGAGCGACTACTATCGCGTTTCATCAAGCTATGGCGCCGGCTGGGACAAGGCGACACAGCCATTAAATCTCGTAACGATTCCTGCAATTATGTATGGCTCTACAATCAAAAAAGGAAGCATCTCTCTAAAGTGGTATTATACCGGCTCTTTGGTTGCTGAGCTTCGCGACTCTAATCACAACGGAGAGCTAATCGAAACCATCGGTGAGTATTCGGGCACCGTGGGGGGCGTTGTTATGTATGACGAAGGAATACTTGCGCTAACCGGCGCTTGGGAGATTCCGGGCACAGATACTCACTGGGTAGATTTGAGCGGTTCGACCCCCGTGTCTGACTATCCAAAATGGATTTATTTTGCCGCCGGCGCATATGACGGCGTTAATGTTGCTTCGGTTGGTGAGAGCTTTTCCTACAACGCATACACAATAAGCTTCCAAGGACAAACAGACGTGCAGGTATATACCCTGTTTGCCAACGCCCACCGCGGCAAAGTAAACTATTCAACCAACCCGACATTTATAGAATATGGGCAATCACTCACAGCCACCACATCTGGAAAAGTATATGCAGAGAATGCCGCACGCAGAATAAAGAATACAGTAAGCTCTAGTTTTGTAGGTCACAGTGCCTCGTTTAAGAAGCAAGTGTTTATTTCTCGTGTTGGAATATATGACGAAAGCAAGAACTTGATTGGGATTGCCACCTTGGCCGATCCCGTGCTAAAAGAAGAAGACCAAGATTACACCTTTAAAATAAAACTTGATATATGATAAGATAGGGTTTATGGTTTTAGGAATAGATATCTCAACAAGCATCACCGGATTTGCGGTGGTAGGAGATGGCCAGTTATTGCATTATAGTGCGATTGACTTGCGCAAGCACAAAGGCGTGTTTGCAAAAGCTGAAGCTATAAAAGAATATATTACGGACTTCTTTGAAAATTATCAATTAGATCAGGATTTCGCCGGCTGGGGTAAATCTAAACACCCCATCGAAC
>Ga0208299_1001436_pt1 | contig 17816 bp, 20 predicted proteins | sample 15_taG_FD_184089 | JGI IMG/M metagenome (GOLD analysis project Ga0208299, IMG submission 184089) | Marine viral communities from the Subarctic Pacific Ocean - 15_ETSP_OMZ_AT15312 metaG (SPAdes) (version 2) | ecosystem: Environmental > Aquatic > Marine > Oceanic | place: Pacific Ocean | collected...
ACTCCTGCTGACCCTGAAGCGGCAACGGGACAAGGCCGACCGGGACGGAGACCATACGGTAGTGCTTCGCTCGCTGACGTTCGAGGCGAAGCTACGCGGGGTAGACGAGCCCGAGCCGGTGACGGTGAAGCCGGCCGTGGTTCCTGTGGATGGACTGGAGCGCCTTCGGTACCTGTACCGGGACGTACATGCCCTTCGTCGTCAATGCGAGGGCGCGGGCAAGGCAACAGCAGCAATGCAGGCGATGAAGCAGGAACACGATCTGCTTGCCCAGATCGCTGAGGAAGAGGAGCGCCGAGCGGCAGCGGACCGGGCCAACCGTCCGGCTGACGTGCTGGTAAACGAACTGGTCAGCGAGATCCGCGATCTGCCTGACATGCTTCGTGCTCGGGTCCTGGCGCAGTTGGGCGAGTGACGGTCGGATCTGCGCTGACAGCGCTCGACGATGTCCGGGCGGCCGTCCGGGCTTCACCCGTGGACTACGTGGCGTGGCTGCCTCTCCAGATCGCCTGGCTGTCGCACACCGGGCCAGAACCGGCGTTGCTGCGTCTCGGCAACCGTCAGGGCAAGTCGTACTGTGGCACGGCTGAACTCGTCTTCAGGTGTCGCGGGTTGCACCCGTTCAAAGAGGTCCCGAAGGCCCCCGTCCGATGCGCGCTCGTCTGCATGAGCATGGGTCAGTCGATCGAGATCCAGCGGGTTCTATGGGAGCACCTCGGGCAGTCGAATAGCCGCGACCTGATACCGGGTATCGAGTTCTCGAGCCGGACTGGCTTTCGGGGCCACAAACCCGTCGTTGAGTTCCTGAACGGATCGAGCATTACGATCTTCGCCAACGCTCAAGGCCCCGAAGCCATTGCCGGCGCTGAGTTCGACTACATGCTCCTTGACGAGCCCCCGGCGCAGGAGGTCTATGACGAGTGCCTGGCGCGTGTACGGAACACGGGCGGATCAATCGGACTGACGCTCACGCCCATCAACGGCCCGCCACTCCCATGGCTCCAAAAGCTGTGTGCCGATGGTGGCGTGAAGGACTACCACTCTCGACTGACGCCAGCGTCACAGGTCAGCCCGATGACCGGATGGACCCGCCGCACCAAGGCCGGGCGGCCGTGGGATGCGGATTTTATCGAGGAGATCCGCTCGCAGGTCAATCCGATCGACGCGCCTATCCGCGTTGATGGGGAGTGGGAGTCCCGCTCCGAGGGTCAGTTCTTCGAGTGCTTCGACGAAGCGGTGATGGTGACCCCGAACGCGCCCGAGGGTACCGTCCGGCTTGCAATCGGCTTCGACTACGCCGCCGCTGACCGCGACATGGGCATGGCAGCCGTCTTGACAGCGATCGAGGGCGATGGCGACCCGCTGATCTACGCGCTCGACGAGGTGGTGGTGCCTGGCTCCGCCAGTATGCAGGACTTCGCCCGTGCGGTCCTCCAGATGCTTCGGAGCCGGGGTATCAAGTGGCATGAGATCGACTACGCTTACGGCGACAACCCGGTCCGAACTCGGTTCATCACGTCCTCGAACGCTGAACTAAACCGGTGGCTGGCTCGCCGAATGCAGATTCCGCAACGAGCTCTAAAGCCGCTCGTCCTGTCGATGAAGCGCGGCGGCGGTCAGGCGAACGCCATCCGACGGACGAAAGACATTCGATGCCGGTGGATGTATGGGCGTATCGCCGCTGACCGCGTCCAAGTCCATCCCCGGTGCCGTCACCTGACGAAAGCCCTGCTCGAGTGGGACTATGGGGACAAGCACCCAATGAAAGACGTGCTCGACGCGTGGATGTACGGTCTTCGTGACCTATGGGTCGAGTCCCGGTCCTATGATGACCTCGCTCGGGTTATCTTCTCTTGACACGCGCGCTATGATGCGCTGCATGGAGTCCGAATGCTGCAAGCCGTGAACGTGCCGCCGCTGCCGAAAGATCAGGGCGAGGTGACGCGGATTGCTCACTCGCGCCTTCGTCGTCGCATTATGTACTCGATGCATGAGCAGGACGTGCGCGCCCGTCTTGTGTCTGCGGTCGGATCGACCCGAGCGCAAGCCTGGGCACGGAACCCGGACATGACGTGTAACCCCGCGTGGTACGTCGCCAGCCAGTTAGCCGCGCTCTACAACGAAGTGCCCGAGGTGGAGCCGCCCGAAGGTGGCGAGGCTGCTGCTGCCGCGCTGGCGGACGGTTGCTTCTGGCAGTTGTCCCGACGAATCCAGCGTGACACGCTGGCCCTCAACGACCTGTTCCTACGGATCGACGTGGACGAAGACGGGCCGTTTTGGCGGATCGTCTTCCCTGACATGTGCGAGCCGGTGGCCGATCCTCGCCGAGCTGGTCAGCCCGTGGCTATGGCCGAGTGGATCTGCGACCCGGACGACGACGCCAAGTGGGTCAAGCTGATCACCGACCCGCGTACCCGGACGTATGCGGCGCTCGACGACCGGGGCGAGGACATCTCCGAACGCGTGCTCGGTGGTGACATGTCGGGCGAGCGGTACCCGTTCATCGTCAACGGTCGCCCGGTCTGTAATTACGTGGCGTATCACGCAGCCGAGACGGGAGCGTTGCTGGACCCGTACACCGGGCGGGAGGTCTTCGACGGCGCGTTGAACCTGGGCGTCTATTACACGTTCTTCGGGCACATCCTGCGCAACGTCGCATGGGCTCAGCGGTACGTGATCGGCGCTGAGCCCCTGGGCGCTGAGACGGACGAGAACGGACGGCGTCAGGAACTCCTGACGGACCCCGCCGTGCTGATCCTCATGCGCCAGATCGAGGATCACATTGGTCAGCCGTTGATCGGTCAGTGGTCGTCGCCTGTCGAGCCGGACAAGGTCCTGTCTTCCGTCGAGCGGTACGAGCGCCGGATCGTAGAGATGGCCCTTGGCCAGGCTGGCGTGTCTCGTCGAGAGTCAGACGTGCGCTCGGCTATGTCGTTGGCCGTTAGCCGTGAGAGCCAGCGAGCAGCGCAGCGGGCATATGAGCCGGTGTTCCGTGCTTCGGATCTGCGGGTGCTGCGTCTCGTCGCTGGCCTGATGGACCTGCCCACGGAAGGCTGGAGCATCAAGTATCGAAGCGTGCCGCGTGACCCGATGGAGCTCGCCAGCGAAGCGGACCGTCTGACGGGGCTCGTCGCCGCTGGGCTCGAGGACCGGGTCAGCGCATATCGAACGCTTCACCCTGGGATGACCGAGGACGAGGCCCGCGCCGCCGTCGCGGCCATTCAGGACACCAACCGCCGAACCGCCTAAGAGGACATCAATGGAAACCGACCCGACTGAGGGCGCCGCTGCGCCATCTCCCGAGCCTGCCGCACCCGCATCGCCTGGCGTTGAGCCGGTCCCGTATGAGCGCTTCGTAGATCTTGTCCGGGTCAAGGGCGAGCTCGTGGCCGAACGGGATCAGCTTCGCGCGGAGGTTCAGACGCTGACAGAACAGGCGGCGCTTGTCCCTGTGTGGCAGCAAAAGCACGCAGACGCCGAGGCGAAGTTCGGCCGGTTCCAGACCATCGCCGAGAGTCTGGGCACGACGGACGCAGACGCCATCGAGGCAACCGAGTGGCAGTATGGCCGGCTTCCCAACAGTGAGGAAGCCCCGCGCCCCGAGATGGCCGAATGGCTGTCAGGCATCAAGGCCGACCCGACCACGGCGCCCGCCGTCCTGCGCCCTTGGCTGATTACGAGCGCAGCGAGCGACGATAGCCCTGCTCCTCCTGTGCGCCGCCATCCAGCGGCCCCCAAGCCGACGGACGCCGGCGGCACGTCGAACGTGTCGGACTCGCAGATCCGGTCGGTACGCGAGAAGGCTGTCCGAACGGGCGACTGGTCCGAGTGGCGCGAACTGTCGAAGGGTATGCGCAAGTCTTGACAGCGCCGGCAATTGTGCGCTAAGGATTAGTCAACGCTTCGACTGGCCCACGACACGGGCAACGCGGCACCCACCGGTTGGTTCACGACACGAGCGCCGGGTGTAGTTGAGTTTCACTCCTACACAATAGGTGCCTCCAATGGCTGACGAGATCCTTGCTTCCACCATCGGCGACCTGATCGCCGGTGAGGTCATGGCTACCGAGTTCCTCATGCTCCTCGCGGATCGTGACAACTCGATCCTGACTCATCCTGCCCTTTTCCATGCGACCGGCGCTGCCCGCTCCTCGAACGTCGTGCGCGTCCCGCACCTCGGCCTTGGCGGATACGACCTGCTCTCGGCCACCACGCCCGGCTCTGAGGTCGCCAACACGGCGCTCACCGACGGCTCGACCGATGTCACCGTGGCGCCCCGCGCCAAGGTTTACAGCGTCGACGACCTGGCGCAGTACATCGCCGACGGCAAGCTCGACTCGATGATGTTCGCGCAGGACGCGGCCATTTCCGTCGCCCAGACGCTGATCAGCCTGATCGCTAACGTCGCGGACTCCTTCACGGCCTACGCCGGGACCTCGGGCGTCAACGCCACGTGGAACGACGTGCTCGACGCGAAGACGACGCTTGGCGTGGCCAAGGCTTCCGGCCCGATGCTCGGCATTCTGCATCCCCAGCAGTGGGGAGATCTCGAGCTCGACGCGCTCAGCATGGGCGTCCTGCCCGCCGAGTCGATGGGCGGTGTGATCAACCAGGGGCTCGACGCCTTCAAGGGTCGCTGGATGGGGATCGACTTCTTCGTGTCCTCGGCCGTTCCGACCGCGAACGCTGCCGCAGACCGCGCGGGTGGAATCTTCACCCGTGGCGCGCTGGCCTGGGCCGATGTCGCTATCGACCCCGTCGCCGACCCGAACATCGTCAGCCTTGGCCGTGCGCGGTTCGAGCGCGATCGGAAGGGAACGTTCCTTGAGACGTCCTACGTCACGAGCTCGTTCCAGGGTGTGGCGCAGGCGATCGACGCCGCTGGCGTCTCGCTGATCACCGACAACGCCTGATCCGCGAAGGGCGCCCCGTCAGGGTTACCGGTCTGAGATGTCCTCGGCCGGTCCTGACGGGGCGCGCTTCCAGCAACTGAGAGGACATCGAATGGCCAAGCAACTGAAGAAGGGGGCGAGCAGCGACATGCAGCGCGTGACCCCGACGTTCACAACGACTGATCACGGGTACGACACCCCGCACCTCGATCGGATGCCGCCATTCGTTCTGGTCTACAACCCGCGCCGGTGGACGGTCCTCGCTGGCCGTCTGATCCCGTCGCTGCATGTCAAGCCCCTCGAGGCTGGCGTTAACGGAGTCGCCATCGCCCGGGATGGCACGATCCGCTTTGCCACCGCGCGCGCTCGGATCGAGGAGCAGGGGCGCACCCTGATTCCGTATGAGTGGGGTCCTGGTGGGGAGTCCTACATGCAAACCGTCCGGACTCGCCCGCGTGGCGGTCCTAACGAGATGGACACGTATCTCTCGGTCTGGGAGACAACGGGGCCCGCTGACCCTGACACGTACACGGACGACGACGCCTATTCTGAGTGGGCCGAGTCGCTCGTAAAGGACGGCAAGGTTCGTCCGTGCCCGCCTGCCCTCGCTCGCCGAATGCAGGATCGAGCGGCCCGCAAGTTGGCCCGAGAAGAGGCGCTCGCCGAGAAGGGCGGCGCCGGGTCAGGCATGGCAAAGCTCCGCGCGAAGACCCTGGCGCAGACTGTCAAGGTGCTCGGAGCCGCTGCTACCACGAAGCGAACCGGACGGGGCAAAGCTGCCGCGCCGAGCTTGGAGGCTTGATCATGGGAGAACGCGAAGGAGACCGCGAGATCATGCGCCGCAACGAGCGCGATCTTCGTGAAAGCGGCGTAAACCGTGAGAAGGCCGAGAAGGCCGCCCGCGAGTCTATGGTCCGGGTGGACCGGAAACTACGGGAGGAAGGCAAGCGGTAACCCGCTGCTACACGTCGCCGGTCATTCCATGACCTCGCCCGAGCATGGACGGCGACAACGAGTAACTGAACCGATGCACCGGGCGACATCAGGAGCAGACAATGGCAAGCAACGCAAGCGCAATCCCCCTCGGTCCCAACTTCCAGGGGCGCGCAGTGAAGGTCCCGAGCCTTCGGCTCTCTAACGTCGGCTCGTCCTCGACTGCGGACTACGCGGCGATCCTCGTCGGCGACGGCGTGCCCTCGGGCGCGTATGGGCGCGACAGTGGCGCGACTATGCTCTACGTTCGCACCGATGCGTCGAGCGCGGACACCTGCCTCTATGTCACTCCGGACGGCGGCACGACCTGGACGGCGGCGGTAGTCGCCTCCTGATGAGCGGTTCGGCCACCACGTTTATCTCGGCTCGCTTCCTGACGCCCGACTACATGGTCCGGGCGCTGGACGCTTCGCTAAGTTGTCCGTTGTGGCGGGACGGGGCGCTCGTCGCTCCGAGCTCGGGCACTTGCACGGTCTACAACGCCAGTAACGAGACGGTCAGCACGGGCGCCGTGACGGTCACCGGCTCGACGGCGACCTACACCGTGGACGCTGCCGACATTCCAGCTACCCTCTCGCCGGCTTCTGGCTGGCGGGTAGAATGGGCGCTCGTCGTCTCGGGCGATACGCTGACGTTTCGCAACACGGCGGCGCTCGTGCTGTCGGTCCTGTACCCGGCTGCCTCCGAGCCAGACCTCTACCGTCGCGTGTCCGGGCTGGACCCGAACGGGACGAAGCCGATCCATAGCCTGGCCGACTTGCAGGACTACCTCGACGAGGCTTGGGTGATGATCCTGGGCCGGCTGATCAATGCGGGCAACCTGCCGTATCTGGTCGTCGAGCCGACGGCGCTGCGTGAGGCTCATATCGACCTGACGCTCTCGCTGATCTTTGAGGACTTCTCCACCCGCCTAAACGAGAAGCACGCCGACGCCGCCGAGCGGTACCGCGACCGCTTCGACTCGGCATGGGCGGGACTGCGTTTTGAGTACGACTTCTCGCAAGATGGCCGAGCAGGCAGCCGCCGCAAGGTGTCCGCCGCCGGCTCGATGTGGATGACCTCTCGTGGCTGATCTCGCGATCAAGACTGTTCGCGCCCGGCTGGCGGCCGGTCTCGAGGCCGAGGCAGGCTGGCGGGAGTCGGTCTACGCGTATGAGATGTTCGGCCGCGACGTTCAGCAGGTGCTTCACCTGTCCTTCTCGGTCGGAATCCCTACGAGTTCCGCGCACTCGCCTGGCGATGGTCGGCAGCGGGTGTCGGAGGCTGCCTACCTTGAAAGCGAGGTCCGGGTGGCATGGGCGTATGAGATGCGCGCCGACAACCAGGTAGCCGACTACGACTTAGCGATGGACGCAGAGCAGGCGGCTGTCGCTGCCTTGCTCGGTGTGTCTCGAGCAGACTTGCACGTGACCCTAACGGGCCTTGATCGGCACGCCGCTATTGAGGGCTGGTTCATGGGTACCATCACGCTAAAGACCCTCCACCGGTACGCGCTCGAATGATCAGCATGAAGCCCGACGAAGCCCGCGCGCTCCTCGCCGAGATGGCGATCCCTTTCAACGTGTCCGAGATGTCCGCCCGCAAGGCTATCAACTCGCACATCGACTCACACCTGCGCCTTCGGGCGCTTGCAGCGTGGCGCCTCGTTGGAGGCAAGCCCGCACCAAAGCCCCGAAAGAAGCGGACCACGAAAGCCGCTAAGGAGTCCTGACCCATGGCTATCTCGACTGTCGTCAAGCACCTGCACGACGGAAGCATCACGCTCTCGGACGGTACCGGCTCGCCTGTCACGCTCGTTGTCCCGTTCTCGACGGGCGACTTGAGCACCGACGGCGAGCAGGAGACCCAGAACGCCGTCAACGCGTATGAGACGCGCGGCGTTCTGCATACCGTGCGCCACGGCGCCAAGTCGTACATTAGCGGCTCGTTCTCGTTCATGGTTCCCGAGTACACGAACAGCAGCATTGGAGTCGCGATCGACTTCCTGAAGCAGCAGAACGCGTATAGCGGGAACAACTCGACGCTGGTCCCTGCCGAGGTCTACGCGGTGGACATCATCCTGACGACCGAGGGAACCGATCTGGGCGATGGCAAGGACCACACCACGACGCTCACGGACTGCGTGTGTACCATCGCGCGTGCCGAGGGCGAGCCGAACACCGCGTCGATCTCGTTCACTTGCTACGGCACAATGACGGACACCTGATCCCGTAAGGGGTCCAACTGAGAGGACATCATGGAACAGCCGAAGATCGGAGGCGTGCCCGTCGCGTTGCGACCTCCCAAGTCACTCGCCATCGTTTACGACGTGCTTGGAGCTGGCGACAACGCGAGCCGGAAGTGTTGGGCGGCTCTCGCGATCTGCTACGCAGGCGGACCGCTCGTCATCACCGAGAAGCTTGCGGCCCATCGTTACGACGTGTTGGCCTTTGGCGGCGCTGTCTTTGACGAGCTCTCCTCGGCTGGTCATGATCCTAATGAAGTGACCGTTGCCGGCGTTGCTGCGCTTCGTATGCTCGGCTCGATGTTGCCTGGCGCGGGAGATGTCGAAGACGCAGCGGGAAACTCCGACGCACCGGCGGGATCGACTTCGCCATAATGGAAGTCGAGCGCCTTTGGCGCCACCCCGTCGGGTGGTTCTATGAACAGGACCACGACACCCGCACCAGGCTGTTGGCCTGGTACCAACTGCACACCGGGGCCTAAGATGCCGAGCACCGTTCGAGTCGGAAAGGGACGCGCAGCGATGGGCATCAAGGGCGCGACGGCTGCGGAATTGCGAAAGCAGGTTGAAGACATGCTCGGGCCGGCGCTGGCCCTGCTCGAGCGCGAGGCACACGCCTTTAAGGCCGAGAAGATCGACCCGGTCTGGCCGAACGCAACCGGGCGATCTGCTAAAGCGTGGCACGTCGCCACGTTCGTTGAGCCCAACCGGGTCGGCGTTAGCCTCGCCAACACCTCGGGATACGCGCAGTATGTCCGATCCGCTCGGTTCGGTCGTCAACTGCGCCCACACTCGTATCGGAACGCATTCGGCGAGGCCCGCAAGGCGTTCACGAGAATGACGCGCGACCTGCGGCCGGTCGTGCGCGATGAACTGGCGAAGCACTTGGAGGGCTTGTCTCGTGGCCGGTGACGTAGAGTTTAAGGCCGCCCTCGACATGGGCGACGTAGCGGCGGCGCTTGCAACGCTGCCGCAGATGACCGGCAAGGAGGCGAAGAAGGCCGTTGCCTTGATGGATAAGGCGTTCCAGAAAGCCGCTCGGGAGGCTGCGAAGCTGGGCAAGGCGCAGAAAAGCGCCGCCCGAGAGGCCGCCACGGCAAACAAGGATCTGGCCGAAGGCATGAAGGGGCTGGCCGAGCTCGCCGGGGTCAGCGGGGACAAGTTCGAGAAGATCAGCAAGGTCCTCGCGGGCATGTCCAATCCGCTGAGCGCGATCGGCGTGTCGGCTGGCGCGGCGCTGGTTGCCGTTGGTGGTCTGGCCGCCGGGATCGTCGGCATTGTCCAGGCGTCAGAGGAGCTCGCAACAAAGATCGAGCCGTACCGAGAGATCGAAGCGTTCGCCGGTCTGGACCAGTCATCGATCGACAGCATCCACGACGCGAACGCTGCCATGGATAGCATGGTTGTCGCTGGAGAGGCCGCCGTCGTCCTGCTGGGCGGGCAGTTCGCCGACGACGTTGAAGCAGCGGCGACGGGGCTTTTGACGCTGGAGCTCGCAGCGGTTGACGTGCTGTCCGGGCTGGACGGTATCGGCGAGTCAAAGGTGTTCAAGGCGTTCATGGCGCTGAACCCCCTGGCGGGGGCAACGGCGGCCGCGTTCGACGCCGCTGCGATCGGGATCGACGACTACCGGGCCGCAGCCGAAGAGACGATCGAGACTACGAAGAAACTTCGAGAGGAGCAGAAAGCCGAGAAGGCGAACGCCGAGGAGGCCGCGCAGGCCAAGCGGGACCAGGCGGCAGCGCAGCGCCAAGCAGCGAGCGCGGCTCGCGAAGAAGCGGCAGCACTGTCCAGCCTGATCGGCATCTCCGACTCGGCGACGGCGTCGCAGTTGGAGGGCGTTGACCTCGTCCTCTTCAAGCGAGATCAGGAACTCGCCAAGATCGAGGAACTCGCCGCCGCTCAGATGAAGTCGGCCGAGGTGCAGGCGGCCGCAGATGCCGCGCGCCTCGAGGTCATCGCCGCTACTGAGATGGAGATCGCCGCAATTCGACAGACGGCGCTCGACGCCGAGATCGCGGACGACGCTCGCCGCGAGGAAATGCGAGCGGCGTCCCATGACGCGCAACTGGCTCGAATTGAGGCTGAGCGTGCTGCTGAAGTGGCGGCAAGCCAGGAGAAGCTCGCCACTGCCGGCGCGCTGCTTGCCTCGCTTGATGCGCTGTCGTCAGCCGCCACTGACGCATACATCGAAGGGAAGGGCAAAGAATCCGAGGCAGCGAAGAAAGCGGCCGCGCGACAGTTCAAACTGTCCAAGGCGCTAAATATCGCGATGGCTGCGATCAACGGCGCGCAGGCGCTTCTATCGAGCATCGCAACGCTCGGGCCGCCTGTCTGGCCGAATGTGCTCGGCATCGCCGGCGCCGTGGCTGCAACGGGCATCGCTACCGCTTCGTCTATTGCCATCGGCGCGACTCCCGCGCCGACGTTCCATACGGGCGGCATGATTGGGCACGGTGGGCAGAACCAGCCGGACGAGGTGACGATCCGCGCGAAGGCGTCGGAGTCGGTGTTGAACAGCGCGGCGACCGCGCGGCTGGGTGAGTCGGGCGTCAACGCGCTGAACCGTGGCGACATGCCGAGTGGCCGGCTTGTGGTCGTCCAGCAGTACAAGCATCGAGTGTTTGACGCCATCGTTCAGGACTCGGCCCGTATGCCTGGATCGTCGCTCAGAAAGGCCACGAAGCGCGGCGACCGTGTCGGGCATCGGAACCGTTAGAGGATTGCATGGCTGACCGCATCGCCGATTACGACTCGTTCCGTGGCCTGCTAATCCAGGACCCCCGCATCACCGGCGTTGACTCGACTGAGTCCGTGCTCTCGGAGGCAGGTCCTCGACCGGGTGTGCCCGTTCCGCAGCAGCGGACGGAGATGGTATTGCAGGCGACCGGCGACCAGGCAGCCGGTAAGCAACTGCGCGTGCAGACCCTGCACTCGGGCTCGCCTGTAGCGGGAACCCGTGCGGGCTTCGTGTGGCAGTACGAGGGCGACGCCGACTGGCGCGGCTGGGACCTGCCGACCGTGCCGACTCATTGGGAGTCGATCCGCTGGCTGACGGGCGTCGATGCTACTGAAGTGTCGGCGAAGTACCTGCACGCTGTGACGCTGGCTGACCGGTCAATCGTGACGGCGTTCGAGGTAGCTGCGACCGCGCCGACGACAAGGGACATGGTCCAGGTGCAGGTGCGGGACCCGGACACGGGCGCATGGGGATCCGAGGTCACGGTGTACACGCAGCCGGGCGGCTATTCGACCGGCCGCGCATCGCATCCATGCATGGTGCAACTTCCGAGCGGGCGGCTCCTTCTATGGCATTGGGTCGAACTGTCGTCCGGCTCCATGCAAATCCGTATGCATTACAGCGACGACAACGGCGCAACGTGGGCCGTCGGCTCGGCTTCCTGTCTTGGCCAGTCGGTCAGGTACACGGCAGAAGGTTCCGGGGCGGGTAACTTTGACACGTTCGGACGACTGCGCGCCGGCTACCTCGACGGCGACGTGATGCTTGTTGCGGCGTTGCGAGTCGCCGACAACAACACCGGAACCGGTAATTTACGGGACAACTTTCGCCAGATGGCGTCGTCAGATCTCGGCGCCACGTTCACGGTCGTAGAGGAGGCAGCCCCTGCCGGTGGTACCACGGAGTACGGCGGCAGCCATCACGACATCATCACCGTCGATGGTGTCCTTCTGCTGGGCTGGTCATCGGCGAGAGCTCGCACCGTGCAACTGTCGTCCGCTTGGGAGTCGTTCCGATCCGTGGCGACGGCTGATATCGAGGACTACACCGCTTCCTCAAGCGTCGTAGCGTCGGCGACATCCGGCCAAGAGCTCGCCGGATCCGACTTTACGTTCGCGCTGTCCGACGCTGGCGAGGCATACATTCTTCATCGTCGTTACTCAAGCGGCCACACATCGCAGTGTGTGATCGCCCGGTCCGTTGACGCGGGGAAACTATGGGAACCGGTCGGCCAAGATCTATCGATCACCCCGTCAGGGGTGTACGAAATTGGAGTCTGGTGGAACGCTGGCGACGCGGCCACCTATCCCAATGGGTTCTCGGCGACGTGGCATGAGGGCCGGATCGTGGTTCTGCATGGCTGGGCCGCCAACCCCGGCAACGAAGACAACTCCGTCGCGGCGCTCTATCTGGGCGGCTATTCGACGGTCACGCTTCCTGCCTATCCTCAGCCGTCGGGGTATTGGCGCCCGGTTGGCGCGCGCCCGCGTGCCGCCTGGACGACGACCTGGCTACCGTTCGACGAGCCGCAAAACGTGGCGGGCTGGTCGCTGTCGGGCGCTGGTACCACGGCGCTGGCAGGCGGCGCCCTAAACATCAGCACCTCGACTCAGTCAGCCCTGCACACCGTCAACCCGACGGGCACCAATGCCCAGGGCTTGATCGTGGCTGGCTCGGTGCTCGAGAACTCCGGCGGATCGATCCTGTCGGGCACCATCATCGTCAATGTGCGAGTGGCTGATGGGGCGGACGAGTACGAGGTCCAATTTCGAGTCGGGCTGGCTGACAGTTCGGGCAACGTCAAACTGACTGACCTGAACGGAAGCGATATTGGAAACGTGACGCTCGACACGTCAGCGGGCGTGGACTTCCTGATCGCCATCTCCGACGCCAACGTGGCGTGGTGGGTTCGCCCTCGGTCGAACGGGTCCGACCGGGAGTGGACGGCGGGCACGGCATCGACGACGCTAACCAGCAACGGCACGCCAGCAGCGGCACATCAGATCCAGTGGGGTCACGCAGGCGCGTCGACGGCGGATTCGGACTGGTTCTCGTTTCACTACACCGAAGCCAGCTACACCGGCGACCAGATGTCCGAAGGGCAGACAAACCCGGACGATCTTGCCGCGCGGGCGTATGCCACTGCCCCGGTCTATGTGGATGGCGGCACATCGGTCAAGGCGTTCGACGGCCCGACGCTGAGCGCCGATAAGTGGAACATCAACACGCGCGCCGACTACGCCGTTGACCGGCTGCTTCCAACGGTGGCCCCTTCGCCTCGGAACACCTGGCGCAGTATCGGAACGGGCGAGACGAAAATCGCTTTCGCGCTCGACCCGACCATCACGGCTGCCAGCCGTTCAGGCAACACCGTTATCGGCGTCGCCGTCATGGGCGCCAACTTCCGGACGTTCTCGATCGAGGGCGACACGGGCGGCGGGTCGTGGTCGCAGCTTGCGACGTTCGACGCAGCCGAGGGCATGGCGTCGATGGCGTTCACCCGTGCGGGCAACTCGCTCGAGGCTGACAGTGGATCGACCGATAAGCCGTACCTGTTTCACAGCGAGGCCAGCAACTGGACGGCAGACCTCGGGGGCGGAAACTTGCGCCGGGTTCAGTGGTCCAGCGAGGGCAAGTGGGACAACACCGGCAAGCGCGCGCGGATCTTCTGCGACGGCATCACAAACAGCGAAGCCAGCACGGGCACGATGTCGCTGTGGCCTTCCGACTTCACCGCTGTCCTGCGCGTCAACAACGTCAACTACGCCGGCTATCGTCTCGTCATCGACTCTCAGTCAACCGTGGCCGGGTACCACACCATCGGCTCGATCGTGGTCGGCCCGATCGTGGTCATGGGCCAGGCGTACTCCTGGGGCCGTGTCGTCGAGACGAGCGCCAACGTCCGCCGCTCCGTGGCTGACGACTGGACGGACCGAGTGAGGAAGCTGTCACCGGCTCGCCGGGTGGTTCAGTTCGGTTGGCAGGATGGCACCGACCTGTCCAGCGTCGAGGCCGATGGCACGCCCGACTTCTTGACGACCAGCACCAACGGCGGCACGGAGCCTGCGGCGTCCTGGGCTGATACCCCGTATGTGCTCGAGGGCCTGGTTCACCTGCTCGACGGCGGCCGGTTGCCGCTGGTCTACCTGCCGAAGATGCCGAAGGGCGCGAGCGGCGCCGGGAACGACTCGCACATCCTGAACCGTCGTCACTCGATGGTCTACGCCAGGTCGATGAGTCCCGTCCGGATCGAGACGGTCATTGGCACCGAGAACACGGACGAAGTCGTGCGAGTCGGTCAGATGGTACTGACGGAGATCGTTTAATGTCTCGTCCGCTCGTCCGGTCCGAGCTCATCGGCGCTGAGCTCGTCTGGCTGTTGTCGGTGACGTATGCGGGCCGGGTGTTCCGCTGGTCGTCTCGTCCGGTCAATCTGACGAACTCGGACGGCGAGGTACTCCCGTTCGACGGCGGTCTCCCCCCTGTTGACTACGATGATGCGGCGCAGGTCTTGGCGACGGATCCCGCTGATCTGTCGATCCCATTCAGCGTGGTCTTTCCGGTCGATGTGGCTGTCTTGGTTCAGCGCGGACACGACCTGGCGACAGGCTCGGCTGAGGTGTCGGTCATTATCGACAACGGCACGGCGACGTATGAGGATCGGCGCGTAGTGCTCGTTGGCGATGTGACCCAGCCGACATACGGCGCAATCTACGAGCCGGTCACGTTCTCAGTCGAGGATCCGCCCTGGCTTGACCGCGCCTTGATCCCGTCCACCACACAGCGCGTCAACTCGACGACATGGAGTGGTGCCCCAATGGACTCCCACGGGCTCTATTATCCGTTGGTCTTTGGCACGCCTGGCGTGTTTACATGGGCATCCGGGACCGCGACCGTGACCTCTGGAAGTCCTGCGCTGATCGTCGATGTGACGGGGTCCAACGTCGACACGCTTCTAATCGCTGGCCACTGGGTCAAGGCTGTTAGTGTGCGCGTTTACGACGGCGACGGGACGGGCGTGTCGGGCACGGTTCAGAACACCACGGACGGACTCGGACAGCCGGTTGCGATTGTTGACGTGTCAGGGCTTGGCGGTACGGTTGACCTCACGACCTCGGATTGGTTCATCGGCTGGAACAACGGCGGCGCGATGTACAACGACAGGCAAGACGGAGCGCGGGAGGGCGCAGGCGAGATCGCCGAGTGGGCGCTTCGGGCTTCGACGGTTCGATACGACCGGGGCCTATGGGCATCGGCGCGGCGCTCGTTGGATGGCTTCATTCTCGCCGGGTACATTGACGAGCCTGTGTCTCCGTGGGAGTGGCTCGCCGATAACGTGCTTCCGTTGCTTCCGGTGTCCGTCCGGTCTGGTCCGACCGGGTCCTTTCCTGTGGTCTACAAGTACGACGCCAGGTCAGCCGACTCAATCGAGTCCGTGACCGCTGGCGCCGGCTTCGTCCGGGTCGGACCTGTCGAGTACGTGACGGGCGCAGGTGATCGAGCCAACGAGATGCGGATCGACTACGCCAAAAGAGCCCGAAAGAATACGGCCTTCCGTGCCGCGACGGTCGGACCGTTTTCGAGCGATGATCCGGACGTGTTCGAGAACTACTATGCGGGCGTCAGCGCTCGCCGCTATGGCGTGCGGTCCTCGACGATTGATACCGACATCGTGTACGACACGCCGACGGCGATCCGTATTGCCCGTTGGAAGGTCCGAGCGTCGTCCCTTTCATCTCGTTCCGTGACCTACTCGGCGTCGTTCGAGTACGGCTGGCTGAGCGTCGGCGATGTGATCGACCTGACGGACGATGAGCTCGCCCTTGATGCTCAGATCGTGCAACTGGTCAGCATCAAGTGGGGCGCATCGGGCCTTGATCTGACGTTCTACCTTTTGGACGATCCGCCGAGAGATACCCATACGACGGGGTAAGATCCCGCAATAGGAGCAGACATGGCAGCGCACACCATCACGGACGACGGACACAACGCTACCGAGCGCGTGACGATGGAGGCGACCCCAGGCAACGCGCGGGAGATCATCATTCCGCAACGGTACGCCCGGATCACGCTTTACTTCACGAGCTCGTCAGACGCAGCCGAGGCGGGCAAGTACGCCAGCAGCGGCACGGATGCCGCCGCGATTGGCAACGATGTTCTTCCGATTGCTTCGGGCGTCTATTACCCGGTCGCGCAGTCGGGCGGCGCTCGCGTGGATGGCTCGACGTGGTCGGTGTTCGTTAGCGGCTCGACTGCGTCCGGCTACTGTTACGCCCACTGCGAGGAGCAGAACGATGGGTAAGCCGAAGGCGGTCACCCCGACGGATGCCGGTAGCAACGACTGGACGACTGTGGACCTGTCCACGGGTACCGAGACGAACACCGGTCAGCGTGGAACGGGGAACTCGCTGGGCACCTCGAGCACCATCGTTTGTGCGGCGGTACACGGAGGGCTCGACGGCGGGCTCGACGGTTACCACGTCATGGTTGATCTGAGCGAGGACCCGACGAGCACGTCTCACAAGGGCATCGAACTCGAGCTGGCGTGCGATTACCAGTCCACGTCGCCGAGTGGCGGCAAGTCCGGGCTCTACATGGTGGTCGGCGGCGTTGCTGTCGCTGCGTCCAATGAGATGTACTACGGCGGGGTCAGTAAAAAAACCGGCGGAGACCTCGATCAGACAACGGTTGCGCGATCTGGAAGCAATACCAGCAGCGGCCAGACAATGACCGGCGCGGTCACTATGCGGCTGATTTCGTGGTTCGACGGACTTCGGGTTAATCAGGGATCTATGTACGTCGCCGGCGCGACCACTGGCATTGGCACGGACTCCGAAACGGCCGCGCTGGTGGGCACGCCCTCGACGACCTGGATTGGTGTAGCCGTCAACCAGTCCTCAGCATCGCCGTCGCAGGCGCTCACCTGGTCAAGTGTCATCCTTCGATATCGCTGGATCGACTAATGAGCGCCGCGCCTCCCAAGGTCATCCAGGCCATCGCCGTTCTACTGTTTGCCGTGCTGTCCATTCTGTCAGGCGTGACGCTCAGCAACTGGCGGAACACGCAGGACACGGAGCGGGCCTACTGCCTGTTGGAATGCGAAGAAGCCATGCTCGAATGCTGTCCGGGTGACGGCCCGTTCTGCGGTGGGCACGGCGCCGACCTTGCGGGTGGTGCCTGCATGGCTGACCGGGACAGGTGCGAGGACTCCTGCCTGTGAAACTGTGGACGGCGATCTGGGATCGGCTCGACGAGTGGGGCCCGCTGACGTACCGCTACACCGACGCGGGTACCCCGTGGGAGTCCGTTGACGGCCTGTCGATCCGCATGGGCACGAAGCGCCCTACGTCGAATTGCTCCGTCTTTGTCTGGTCCGCGCTCCTGAAGGGGCTGGAGGACATCGGACGGGCGCACACCTTCGACAAGGGACTCCAGGGTCTGGCCATGGTCTACGACGCGGACCAGCAACGAGCGGGAGTGGCTGGCGCTGCCGTTCGGCTGGGCGTTGCGACTATGATCGATATTGAGGACTACGGACCGGGGACTGGGCCGTGCGTCGTTCAGGTGTGGCGATACAAGGGATCGCCGTCCGGTGGTCACGCGATGTTCTGGCAATCGTGCTCGACGAACGCGAACGCGACGGAGGCAGTCCATACGATGGAGTGCAACGGCCGCAACGACGGCTCAGGCTCCGCGCTGGGTCTCAACGGTGTGGGCTGTCGCACGAAGACGAGAGACAGCACCTGGCGAGCGCTGGGCGCCCTGCCCCCGGTCGAGGACTGCTACACGCTGGCGGAACTGCGAGCGACGTATGACGAGATCTTCATCTCCCGCCTGTTCGTCTGAACGGGCCTACCAACAACGCAGAAGGATAGGAGTTTCCATGCGTACTTTGCACGACCACGAGATCAACGACTTCAACAGCGAGCACGTCAAGGTGTTCGTCGCCGACAAGGCCGATCACGAG
>Ga0208299_1001438_pt1 | contig 17810 bp, 24 predicted proteins | sample 15_taG_FD_184089 | JGI IMG/M metagenome (GOLD analysis project Ga0208299, IMG submission 184089) | Marine viral communities from the Subarctic Pacific Ocean - 15_ETSP_OMZ_AT15312 metaG (SPAdes) (version 2) | ecosystem: Environmental > Aquatic > Marine > Oceanic | place: Pacific Ocean | collected...
ACCGCTTCTAAACCACGAAGATTATAAAGATAGGAAGTGTAAGGTCTATCTCCTTCACGGCTATATGACCGAAGAGGAAATGGCTGCTCTTTATCGTCACGAGGGAGTGAAAGCGTTTGTTACCACAACCCACGGAGAAGGTTTTGGGCTTCCTTTATTTGACGCAGCCCAAGCAGGACTTCCTATTATTGCCGCGGCCTGGTCGGGTTACGTTGACTTTTTGACAATGCCTATTGATGGAAAAAATAAGTTCATCCCACAAAAGGTTGACTATGATATGAGGCCAATCCAAAAGGAAGCAGTTTGGGATAAAGTGTTGGTAGCTGACTCAATGTGGTGTTATCCAAAGGAAGGCTCTTTCAAGATGAAGATGCGCTCCATTATGGAACACTATAATGCGAACAAAAAGAAGGCTGACAAATTAGCCCAATGGCTGCAGGAAGAGTGGCCAAATGAAGAGAAAACCAGTGTACATATTGCCAATCTTCTTGAAGAGATGTTACCGGGTGTAAGTTGTTCAAGCTCTTCTTTTGCGACTATGATATCTCCACTTTCAGATTCCGTAGTGGAGTATGAATAAGGGTTTAATTTTCATATCGGATTTTTTTATCGATCAAGCTCCGGGTGGTGCAGAGATATATGATGATATATTAATAAGAGAGTTAGAAAAAGAAAAAATAAAAGTAGTAAAATTTACTAGTAATACAATTACAAAACGATTTTTAGATTTTTATTTAAATTATAATTTTCATATATTAATATCAAATTTTGCTAATTTAAAACCAGAATTAATAAAATATATACAAGTTCATAGAAATAGATATTCGATTCTAGAACATGATCATAAGTATGATAAAAATCGAAATCCGGCAATATACAATAGAGAATTACTGGTACCAACAAAGCAAATTATTAATAAATATTTTTATCAAAATGCAAAAAATATTTTCTGTCAATCAATAAGACATGAAGAAATTATTAATAAAAATTTATCTTTAAGCAACACAACCAATCTGGGCTGTTCCCTGTGGGACAAAGAACAACTTGATATAATCAGGCACTCTTTAACTAATGAAAAAAAGAATAAAAATATAATTATAAAAGATTTAAATCCAATTAAAGGATATAAACAGGCAGTGAAATACTGTAAAGATAAGAATATTGAATATTCAATTTTAGAAAAAACGAATTATAAAACTTTTATCAAAGAAATTTCTCAAAGTGAAAAGTTGATCTTCTTTCCACTATCACCAGAAAGTTTCTCCAGGGTTGTTGTAGAGGCTAGAATGTTAAACTGTTCTCTCGCAACAAACAATTTAAATGGATGTACATATGAGGAATGGTTTAAGAAATATAAAGGAATTGAATTAGTCAACTTCGTAGACCGGTCCAGGGTCGCGGTTGTGAAAAAAATTATAGATAGTATCTATAATAAAAAAGATATAAATTATTACCATGATCTAACTGTTATTCTTAATTGTTATAGGAGACCATATAATTTAAAAATGCAAGTTGAAGCAATAAGACAACAGAGTTGTCCCCCACAACAAATTTGGTTATGGATCAATGATCACGAAGATAATCATGGATTTGATTTCGATTCACTAGATGTAGATAAAATATTTTTAAATAACTATAATTGGAAATTTTATGGTAGATTTGCAGCTGCCCTCCTGGCCGACACAGAATACGTAGCAGTATATGATGACGATACAATACCTGGAAGTGATTGGCATAAAAATTGTTTTGAGACCATGGAAAGAGAGGAAGGGATCCTAGGTGCTGCCGGCATGACATTTAAAAGCGATATATATATCAACCACGATAGATGTGGTTGGCCAACGAAAAATGATAAGCTAACAGAGGTCGACGCAGTTGGCCATGCATGGTTCTTTAAAAGAGAGTGGTTAAGCTTTCTTTGGAAAGAGAAGCCCTTTATGTGGGAAAATGGCGAAGATATACAATTTTCTTCAATGGCGAAAATTTATGGCGGAATTAAAACATTTTGCCCTCCACACCCACAGGGTGATCAAAGCATGCATGGATCGATATTAGGAAATGAACTTGGAATTGACTCAAAAGCAACATCGAATAACAATGAAGTAACCCACCAGCAATTTTTCTCTGAAAGGGATCTATGCGTACAAAATGCGCTTAAAATGGGCTGGGTAACAGTCAATGAGGTCACGTAATGGTTTTAGTGTCTTTTGGGACAAGGCCAGAATGGATAAAGATTAAACCAGTACTAGATGCCTTTGTCGCTAGCAAAATTCCACATAAAGTACTTTTTACCGGCCAACATGAAGATTTAATAAAAAATGTTCAAAATTGTTTAACGCTTAAGGTTGAATCCGGTAATAACCGGCTGGACTCTATAGTCTCTTCAATCTTAAACAACAATCAGATATTTGATGGAGTATCTTCTGTGATGGTGCAAGGGGATACTACCTCTTCGTTTGCTGTTGCTTTAGCGGCCTTCCACCGGAACAAAAAGATAATTCATTTAGAAGCCGGGTTGAGAACATACAACAAGAATCACCCATATCCAGAAGAGTTCAATCGGCGTTCTATTTCGGCCATGGCAGATATACATCTTTGCCCAACAGAATCAACTAGGCAGAATCTATTAAGTGAGAATTTTAAAGATAATATTTTCGTCGTTGGTAACAGCGTATTGGATAACTTGATCAAATATAAGGTAACAGAAACAAATAAAATCATAATTACCTTGCATAGAAGAGAAAATCATGATAATATTAGGTTATGGTTTGAAGAAATAGAAAAGATAGCAAACCACCATCGCGAATTGGATTTTTTTATCCCACTGCACCCCAACCCGAATGTTTCACAACACAGAGACGTCTTTAAAAAGGTCAGAGTGGTAGAGCCACTGCAGTACGATCAATTTATAACAGAAATAGCTCAGTGTAAGATGATTATAACAGACTCCGGCGGAATCCAAGAAGAGGCCGCTTTTCTTGGGAAACATTGTTTGGTCTGTAGAGAAACAACAGAACGTCCTGAGTCGTTAGGGACGTACTCAACGCTAGTTCAAGTACAGACTCTGCAAACCACCTTTGAGAAACAGCTAAGATCCGGCCCGTCATCAGCCCAGTGTCCTTTCGGTGATGGCCGCACATCTGAACGGATTATTGCAATACTGAATCAGCTGAACAAAACTGAGAAAATTTACTAAGAGGTAACAAGAGATGATATGGAACGAAATATTATGTTTAGGAGATTCCTTGACTTATGGCGCAAGGGACGAGCATGGAAGGTCATTTCCAGCAGAGCTGGGGAAATTGCTATCTGAAAAAACAAAAGAATTTTACATATGTCACAATTATGGGGTCAACGGAGAAACTAGTTCTGATCTTCTGCGCAGATCCTGGAATATTCTTAAGTCTAACAGAAGTTGCAAAATTGCGACTTTATTGATTGGAACTAACGATACCAAACAACCAACGCCTATCGATGTGTATGAAGATAATTTAAGACAGATAATTTTATCAGTAAAGGCAAACGGGATGGAGCTAATTGTAGCTACACTACCAGAATTAAGATTTTCTCCTTATTATATTGAAAATAGACATTATATAAAAATATATTCTGATAAAATTAGAGAGATGTCTGACATTTATAATTTTAGAGTCTGTGAATTGAACAGAATGGGGGAGTACTTGGTTGATGGTGTACACTTCAATAATGCCGGCTCTAAAGAGATAGCGGCCCGCTTTTGTAACATTATTTTAGGTATGGAATGAAAATTGGTATTATTGGAAATACTGTCTTAACTTACAAGGCTGTGTTATATTTTTTGCAACAGGAGTGCGAAGTAAAGTATGTCTTTGGCCTGCCGCCGCATATGTTAAGAAACAAAGTTAATGCTTGTGATTTAAGCAAGTTGTGTTCTGATAATAAAATTGCGTATATTGATAATAATGAATGGGAGTCTATATCACATAAGAAGGTTGATGTTGTTTATGAACTTGGAGATTCTAGAATTGTTCCTTCATCTTTTTTGCAAGAAAATACCGTGGTAGGAAACCATGGCGCAGTTCTACCCTTTGTGCAAGGCGCCGCCTCGTTAGTGTGGGGCAGGATGTTGAATAGCGGCACTTGGGGGGTTTCTTTGATGGAGCTAAATGAAAAAATCGATAACGGCGACATTTTAATTACAAAAGAAATAGTATACGATAAAAACAACACAACAATGAAAGAGTTCGTTGAGTTGTGTGATAATGCAACTATCGATATTGTCAAGAGCCACTTTAAAGGGCAATACAAAAAAACCAACAACGAGGGGTGGGCTGTCAAGGTAGCAAAAAATACAGATTCTAAAAAAGTCGTTGATATGTTAGAAATTTCACTAGAAAAAGGGATGAACATATATCTTCCGCCGCGACGGCCCAATGACGCTAAAATAAGTACTTCTTGGGATCCTTCTTTTCTAGAAGTTTTTAAGAAGGCAAATCATTTGCCTTACCCAAAGTACTATGAGGGGCCCCCGACCCATGTATGCACCACATGAAAGATTTTACTAAAGCTTTTGATAAATTGTCAGGAATGCTCAAGAATAACGAGAATTTCGCTTTCACACGATTCTCGGACGGTGAACTTTTTATCTTACAAAATAAGAAATTAGTTTTAGCTGAGAGTCATTACATAACCGGTGACATAACAGGCGCCAATAAGTATACAGAGGAAGAACAAAAAGAATTCAATCCAGAAAAAGACGGTGCCCTTCGTAGTCGACTCATAGAAAGCTTTAAGCATAACCAAGATAATTACTTTAAAGGCATCTGTACTTCAGCTGATGCACACGTAGGTAAAGAAAACTTCGAATGGATGGTAAATTTTCTCGGTGGAGACCACCCTAATCTAACATACGCAAACCTTTTGATCAATGCCAATTATAAAAGGTTTGTAAAAGAGTTAATACCTATATTTTCGAAAAGAGAAATAATCTATGTTGTAAATAAGCTAGCTAATGTTGATAATCTTCCTTTTTCTATTAATAAAATATTCCCGATCGGCTCGAACTGCATGATCAATGATTATGATAAAGTAGATGAAATCAAAGAGTATATTAACACGAATGATATTAAAGATGCAATAGTGCTTTGCTCTGCTGCTTCATTGTCGAATGCTGTAATATATGAATGCTTTAAAGAAAACAACAATAATACTTTCTTAGATATCGGAAGTTGCTTGAATCCTCTATTGGGTTTGGAAGGCTGGAAATATACAAGAGGATATCTAACTTCCTATTGGCTAGGACACAACAATCACTATAGTAGTCAGAGGGACACATGGGGCTAGATTTAGTAAAAAACAACTATACATTCTGGGAGTTTATTAGATGCTTAAGAAACATGGAAGCTGTTAGGCAGGGTTTCATAGAACAAAAAGAGATTCACCCCGAGCAGCACGAAAGGTTTATGAAGTCCTATTCTGATTGTTTTTATATTTGCTTAGTTGATAAAGAGCCCGCCGGTTACGTGGGGGTGATAGACGATGACATAAGAGTTGCAGTCCATCCGAATTTCCAAGGAAAAGGAGTCGGTACATTTATGGTTAACGGCTTAATGGAAATGCACGAAACAGCAAATGCTAAAATAAAGCTAGAAAACACAGCGTCGATAAAGCTATTTGAAAAGTGCAATTTTACAAAACGCTATTACATAATGGAAAAAAATGAGGCATAACCCATATAGGGTTGTAAAGATGTTCGAAGAGACAGTGGCAGAGTACTGCGGATCCCCGTATGCTGTTTCTGTTGATAACTGCACTGACGCTCTCTTGTTGTGTTGCGAGTATTTTAAAGTTGAAGACGTCACTATCCCCAGCAAGACGTATTTATCGGTACCGCAATCAATTATGCACGCCGGCGGTACGGTCAAGTTTAAAGACTACGATTGGAGGGGGGTTTACCAACTTGAACCATATCCTATTTATGATGCAGCAAAAAGACTTACAAGTAACATGTATATTCCAGGATCCTTTATGTGTCTTTCTTTTCACATTAAAAAGCATTTAAAGATTGGAAAAGGCGGTATGATACTGACTGATGATAAAGAAGCAGCTGCATGGTTTAGAAAAGGCAGATACGAAGGAAGAGGCGAGGTTATGTATCACGAAGACAACATAGCTATTAGTGGCTGGAATGCTTATATGACACCGGAACAAGCCGCCCGAGGCTTGATGTTGATGCAAAACTACCCAGAACATGTAGAGGACCTACCAGAAGATCCAGGGTATAGAGACTTAAGAGAGTTTTCTTTATTTAAAAATATAGAGGTAGTAGAAGAGTGATTACTTTTTCACAACTTGGATCTCTTGGAAGGCTTGGAAACCAGTTGTTTCAATATACAGCGCTACGCTCTCTAGGGTTAAAGAATGGCTATGATGTTGCTATTCCAAATCCTCAATTAAAGAACTGGCATGGTCAAAAGTGTTTGCTGGACAACTTTAATATTGAAGCAAGAAGATTAAACTCGCCACCTAGAGTTCTTTATCATTATTACGAGCAAAATCCTTTTATTGTTGATAAAGACTTTTTTTCTTTAAAAGATAATACTAATTTAACAGGATTTTTTCAATCAATGTTTTATTTTTCAGAGCATGCTAAACAAATAAAAAAAGAACTAACACCAAAAGATTATTTTTTGCAACAAGCCAAGGAAGAAATTCAATCTTATAAAGATAAGTTTAAGTGTGACATTGTTTCTATACATGTTAGAAGGGGAGACAATACGGATAATACAGATCCAGGTCAAGTTGAATTAAATAATTTTTATTGCAAGCAAGGAAGTGAAAAAATTGATCCAACTAGTAAATATTTTTCCTATATTGAAAAAGCAATGTCTAACTTTACCAACGTTAAGTTTTTAATTTTTTCCGGAGGAAATAGAAAAGGAAACAATAATGTAACAGATATAGAGTGGTGCAAAAATAGTTTCATTGGAGATCAGTTTATATTTTCAGAAAATAAAACTGTAATGGAAGATTTTTCTTTAATTATGTCTTGTGATCACAATATATTATCACATGTCAGCTCGTTTGGGTGGTGGGCAGCCTTTTTAAATAAAAACCCCGGATTAACTATTGCGCCAGTTAACTACCATCCAGACATGCCCAACTACACACACAGAGAGCAGTTTTATCCATCTCACTGGAAACTAATTTGATAGGAGGTAAAAAAATGTCACTAATTTTTGATATTGGATTTAATAATAGCTTAGCCGCAGCTTTTATAAGTGAGAGAAGAGTAAATTATGGTATGGTTTGGTGTAGATAGTGAAGATTGCTTGGAAGAAAGGGGGAGAACGGTGAAAAAGCTTTTTATTCTCTTGACTTCCCGAGAGAGGCTAGCTATACTATTGAACATAGACCTGAGTTTTATTTAAAGGAGTAGATTTTAGTATGATTATAGTACACAAAAAAACAGGAGAGTATCCTGATGTAATAAATTCTTATTATGAATTAGAGAGATTTAGTGATGGGAACAGAGATAAAGTTTTTTTTCAGGGATATTCAACTAGCCGTGACGAGCTCCTTAAGGAAGCATACAAAGATATTACAATGAGAATATATCTTAATCTAGAAGCACCCTGTGCATTTGCTTCTACTGTTACCTCCCTTCAAGAACAAAGTTATTTTACACATGTTTATACCTTGTGTCCTTATACTTGTGAATTTATGAATTCACACCAATCCACTACAAAATTTGTCCCAATTCCCTTTCCGTTTAGGGGTTCTTGCTTTGATGAACTAGACACCAACAAAACATTAGATGTAATTTATATGGGGACAATGATGTGTCAAGAACACGCAGATATAATTGAATTGATGAAACCATACAATTATAATTTTGCATCTATTTACCCAGCTGGAAACCCCACTATGTGTAATGTTTCGAGCCAAGAGAAGTGGCAAACCCTAGCAAAAACAAAAGCCTCTGTTGCAATTAATATGTGCCCCTTAGAAGAACATCATATCAATTACATTAAATCAAACGAACATTGGCATAAAATTGAAGCATTCAATAATATGAAATATGGATATATGCCACAATTCAAACCAAGAGTCATTGAAGCAATGTGCGCAAAGACGGTGAATCTAGTTAAAAGAGACCCTTGGAATGTTATAGAAAATTGGTTTGAAGAAGGAAAGCACTTTGTTTATTGGGACGATATTTCTGACTTACAGGCTAAAATGAAAGATGTCACAGAAAACTATCATAACTACGAGTCTATGGTTGAAAGTGCATACGAACGGGTACAAGATTTTGAAATATATAAGATGTTCGATATTATGAAAAAAGGAGAATTGGTAGTATGAACTTGAGTGATAAAAAGGTACTGGTTACTGGTGCGAGTGGGTTTGTCGGTAAAAACTTGGTAGATAAATTAGATTTCGAACTGTTGTCTCCTACTCGCCAAGAATGCGACCTGACAAAAGAGGATTCTGTTGCCGAATACTTCGAGAAAAACAAACCAGAAGTGGTTCTGCATATCGCAGGCAGAGTCGGTGGTATTTTGGCAAACAAAACTTACCCCGCAGAATTTTTCTACGACAATGCAATGATGAGTATACTTATTACTCACTATTCTTATTTGCACGGTGTAGAGAAGTTAATAACTCTCGCCGCAGGATGTGGATATCCAAAACACCTAGATGTTCCTTATAAAGAAGATGAATTTTGGGATGGTTTCCCCGATGAGAATTCTTATGCATATTCTCTTGCAAAGAAAAATCTAATAGTTCAGTCTTGGGCGTATAGAGACCAGTATGAATTTGACTCTACTGTTCTTCTTCCCGCTAACCTATATGGGCCGCACGACAACTTCCATTTAGAAAATTCACACGTTGTCCCTGCACTTATCAGAAAGTTTATTGAAGCAAGAGATGAAGGAAAGAATGAAGTAATTGTTTGGGGTGATGGTAGTGCTTCCCGTGAATTCCTATATGTTGATGACACCGCAGAAGCAATTATCAAGATGGCAGAATCTTGTACCGAAAGTGGACCGTTCAATCTTGGAACAGGTGTTGAGACATCCATCAAAGAATTAATTGAAACCATTCGAAATTGTGTTGGTTACGAAGGAGACATCGTATGGGACACTTCAAAGCCAAACGGACAACCTAGAAGGTTTTATGATATGACTGAATTCAAAAGAGCAGTTGGATATATTCCCTCTACTCCACTGTCCGTAGGTATTAAAGAAACAGTAAATTGGTACGAGGAGAACTATAATGTTGCAAGAACTTAAATTAGAGCTTCCGACTATTCCGGAAAACATAAAAAGACTTGGAATAGATATCGGTCTTTCATATGACGCACCCCACTCCCAAAAGTGGTTAAAGGGGCACGATGATATGTTTGTGTTTGGGTTTGAACCGGTTCCTTCTAACTGTGAAAATCTATTAAATACCTTTCAAAGTGATAGGTTTCATTTGTATGAATGTGCAATAAGTGACAAGAGCGAAAAGAAAGTTTTTAATGTTACTAAGCATAGTGATTCCATAGAAAAGGACAGAGGACAATCTAGTTTCTATACTCCACAAGATTGGGCGCCATTTTCTATTGATAAAAGTATCGAAGTGGATTGCATTTCACTTACTTCGTTTTTGGAATTAATTGACTGGAATAGGTTTAAAACTATTGACATAGTAAAGATAGACGCACAGGGTCACGACTTTGAAATTATAAAACCACTAGTTCCATACTTTGATAAACTTCCTCGAATCAAATTAGAAGTTATTACTAATGGAGAATATGAAGATGTGCCCAACATTAGTCCTCAAGAAATAAGAGAATTTATGGAAGAAAATGGATACCAATTGGTTAATGATTTAGGAACAGACCACGAATATGCAAAAAGATAAAAATACAATACTTATTCAGGGTCCATTAAACACCACTAGTCTTTCTAATGTGGACGAATATTTAAAATTCGGTTCTGTGGTTATTTCTCATTGGGAACAAGATGATATTAACCTTCTTGACTCAGTTAAAGATAAACCAGATGTTAAAATAGTTTCACAAAAAATGCCTTCTGTAGAAGAATGGGAGTCCACTTGGGACGGTGAAGTAGGCGCACAGGCAAAATTTCCTTGGGCGTGGCAATCAACGATTTATGGACTACAGTACATTGACACAGAATATACTATAAAAACAAGAAGTGATGAAATGTTTGTAAACCTACAACCAATGATAGACCTTCATTTGAAGACAGATAAAATAGTATGGGGAAATGTGTGGTGCAGAGTATGGGATGCACATCCCCATCAAATTGGCGACCATATATTTATGGACAAAACAGAAAGACTGTTAAAAACATATCAAACAATATATGAAAGTCATGACCTTCGTTATCCTAGAATTTGTGCAGAACAAATATTATCAATAGCCTATCTTAGAACTATAATGGGCGGAGAATCTAAAGAAGATGCTAGGAATGCTTACGAATTTATTGATATAGATGAATTTGATGATTGGTTCGTTAGACACGGGACGATCGGTAGAGAATGGAATAAAAAAGATTATAGTGGATGTCTGAATGTTGAATATACCCCCAATGGAGCAAAAGACACAAAGGATGTATTTTCATTATGAAAATCGAAGCAGTTCTTTTTGACTTAGATGGTGTTCTTGTCGATGCTTGCGATTGGCATTACCTTTCCCTCAACCGTGCTTTGAAAGAAGTGGTTGGATTCTCTATTAGCAGAAAAGACCACACCACCACATATAATGGTTTACCCACAAAGGTAAAACTTAAGATATTAGGGCTAAACGAAGAGCAGAGCAAACAAGCGTGGAAATTGAAACAAGATTACACACTTGATGTGATTAGAGAAAATGGGATGGTGAATATAGACAACATTGAATTGTTAGAATACTTAAAGAATCAGGATATCAAAATAGTTTGTGTGACCAATTCCATACAAATGACGACATTTGAGATGCTAAAAACTACAAGCCAATTTGATTATTTTGATATGATTGTCACGAACGAAGATGTAGAAAGCAATAAACCCCATCCAGATTGCTACAACCTTGCCGTTAAAAACCTTGACATTAAACCAAACAAATGTATAATAATAGAGGACAGTCCAAAAGGAATGCATGCGGCAAAATCTAGTGTTGTTCCTAATTCTAATATTTGGAATGTTGTAAATTCAACAGACGTTACCTTAGACAATTTTAGGAGATTTATAGATGAAAATATTAATACCAATGGCGGGTGAAGGCAGCCGCTTTGTAAAAGAAGGATATACATTTCCAAAGCCTCTTATTGATGTTAGCGGAAAACCAATGATTCAGACTGTTGTTGAGAATCTTGATTTCAACGCAGAGTATATTTTTCTGGTTCGGGGCGAACACCTTGAAAAATATGAAGGACTAGAAGACACTCTTCATAGAATCACAAATGGAAAATGTTCAATCGTTTCTTGTGGCAAATCTGAAGGTGCGGCTTGTACTGCACTAGAAGCAGAAAAATTAATCAACAACGACGAAGACTTATTGATTGCAAACTCTGACCAATATATTGAGTATTCTCCTGAGAACTTTAATATGATGAAAGAGATGACAGATGTGGATGCAATAGTTTATACATTCGAAGCAGTACACCCGAAGTGGTCTTTTGTCAAAACCAATTCTAGAGGAATTGCGATAGAAGTTGCCGAAAAGAAACCCATTTCCAATATTGCTACTTGTGGAATTTATTGGTATAGAAGAGGTTCTGATTTTGTTAAATATGCAAAGCAAATGATTGAAAAGGATATAAGAGTAAATAATGAATTTTATATTGCCCCAGTCTATAATGAATTAATACAGGACAACAAGACACTTATCCCGTTTTTTGTTCATTCGATGTGGGGTCTAGGCACACCAGAAGATTTAAATGTATTTCTAAAACAATGATTATCATAGCACATAGAGGAAATCTCGAAGGAAGAAATCCAGAAACGGAAAATCATCCAGACCAAATTCTTAATGCTATAGAAGAAGGATTTGATGTCGAAGTTGATGTTTGGTATGTAGATGGGTGGTATTTGGGTCATGACGAACCAACTTACAAAGTAACAGAAAAGTTTTTGGAAGGCGATGGTCTTTGGTTACACGCAAAGAGTCTAAAGGCGGTTGAAAAATTATATAAGAAAGATGTAAATTGGTTTTGGCACGAAAAAGATAAAGTAACCATAACTAGCAAAGGATACATTTGGTGTTTTCCTGGCTATGAAGTTGATGGTGGAATAATGGTTGAGTTTCAACAAAAAACAGATAAAAATATAATTGGTGTGTGTACCAATTATGCTAGAGCAAGGAAAAAAATAAATGTTTGAAACGTGCGAACCAACAAGAAACAAACTAGTAATTACAGGTGGTCTTGGATTTATAGGCTCAAATATTGCCAGAAGTTATGTGGAGTCTGGTGAGTTTGATGAAATCCTTCTGGTTGACAACTGCAACAGAGGCTCAGAAAAAAACATAGAAGACATAAAAGATAATGTGTCTGTAGTCCACGCAGATTTACTTTCTATAGAAGAAACTATGGGATGTTTTTGGGGAGCAGATACAATAATCCATCTGGCAGCAGTTGTTGGTGGGATTGGGCTATATGAAAACAAACCATTCTCTGTTGGATATCAAAATTCTTTAATTGATATTAATATGTTGCTTGCATCAGTATACGCAGGTGCAAATAATCTTTTCTATGCAAGCACCACACATGTATATCCTCATAATTTACAACTTACACCAGACGCCCCTCCACTAAAAGAAAGTGATGCTAAACTTGGTGGCCAACTTTTATCTTATGGTGTAGAAAAAATGTACATGGAAAATATGCTTTCTTGGTTTGTTCAAGAAGAAAAAACAGATTTGAATATTGCAATTGCACGATACTGTGGCATTTATGGTCCTAATCAAGACATTGATTTAGAAAATGCATCTTTAATTCCTGCGCTTTGCCACAGAGCAACTTTATATCCAGAAGAACCTTATTCCATACGAGGCGATGGAAAAGAAACTAGGTCATATTGTTATATTGACGATGCAGTGGAAGCAACAAAGATGATGATAAATAAATTAAAGACAGAACCATTTGTTGGTCCTTATAATGTAGGTTCAGATGTAAAATATACAGTAAAAGAAATAGCAGAGTTGATTGCCAGTATCTCTGAAAAGGGTATGGATGTTACAACTCGACCAGAGATAAAAGCAACAATTCTTGGTCAGTCGTGTGATTTGAGCAAAGTAAAAAATGAATTGGGTTGGCACCCAAAGACATCTTTCAAGGATGGATTGAAAAAGGTATACCAAAATGTATGTGAAAGGTTAGAGAATGAATAATAGATTATATTTACCAACTTTATCTGAACTAATAGATAGATTATCAATTGCACAATTAAAAGAAGTTTTTATAACCGAGCACAAGAAAGAATATGCTGATGAGATATCAGATATCGTGCATGATATTCAACTATTGCTAGAAGCTAGCGAGCCCATCACAGCCGAGACCATTCGTGCTATAATTGTTTTGTCTCAAATGAACCTGCACATCTGGCATAATGAGTCGAACTACAGAAAGGGAATTAAGGATGGCAACAATCTTGAACTTACTCATGGAATCAACGGAATTAGAAATACTGCCAAGAATAAGATTCAAGAGATTGTAGGTGGTCGAAAAGATTATAAGATTGACTGCCTCGCCGCTGAGTTTAAAGATTGGGAAGTTAGCTGGTAATGAAAGTTTTAGTCGTCGGAGATGCCTGCGAAGATGTATATGTTTATGGTGCTTCTAACAGGCTAGCCCCGGAAGCTCCAGTGCCAGTGTTCGTCCCACGCCAAAGCACCACGAATGGTGGGATGGCTTTAAACGTGTTTGCCAATCTTATAGCTTTAGGGTCAGAGTGTGAAATCATACACAACGAAGAAGATATAAAAAAAACAAGATATGTAGACGAAAAAACCAATCACGTTTTTCTAAGGGTTGATACTGACGATAAGAAGTGTAAAAGAATAAAAGATAAATATCTTCAAAAAGATTTCCTATCTCAATATGATGTTATAGTTATATCAGATTATAACAAAGGATTTTTAACTGAAGAAGACATTGAAAAGATTTGTTATAATCATTCGCTAACCTTTATGGACACCAAAAAGCGCTTGGGTAGATGGTCAAAGGACTGTACTTGGATTAAAATCAATGAAGAAGAATACAAAAAAACTATCGATAATATTCAACATTTAGATCATATTTTTGATGATAAACTCATTATAACACTAAGCGAAAGAGGATGCTGTTATAAGGGGGAGGTTTTTCCTGTGGAAAAAGTAGAGATTAAAGATCTTAGTGGGGCTGGAGATACTTTCCTTGCTGGGTTTGTTTGTAGATTTATGCAAACACGAAATACCAAAGAGGCAATTAAATTTGCTAATGAATGCGCAACAAAAGTAGTTCAAAAGAGGGGAGTGAATATTATTTGATGTCACTAGATTTTGAAAAAATAGGAGATTAGTTGGAAACAAGATGAATGAAACATTATTATATAGAAGGATTGAACGATAATGAATATATTAATTACTGGCGGCGCCGGCTATATTGGAAGTGAACTTGTGGAGTATTTTCTCTATAATCAACACAAGGTTGTTGTGTATGATAATCTAATGTATGATGCTACCTCTCTGTTAAGGTATACCTCTCATCCAAGTTTTACTTTTGTGAAAGGAGATGTAAGAGACACTAGTAAATTAGCTACATATGTCAAAAAGTCCGATGTGATAATTCCACTTGCAGCCCTTGTGGGGTTTCCGTTATGCGATCAAGATCCCACTGCTGCAGCCCAGATTAATTATGAAGCCAACCAGTGGATTGCAGATAACAAATCAGAAGACCAATTGGTGATATACCCGTGCACGAATTCGGGATATGGTGTGGGATCCTCGGGCGCTTGTACGGAAGATTCTCCGCTCAATCCAGTTTCTCTTTACGGGAAGACCAAAGTTCAAGCCGAAGCCGCGTATCAAGAAAAGGAAAACTGTATTACATTCAGATTGGCAACAGTTTTTGGTCCTTCTACTCGTATGCGAACCGATTTGCTGGTGAACAATTTTGTTTTGCGCGCCCTCCGAGAAGGAATTTTAGTCTTGTATGAATGTGAATTCATGAGAAACTATGTACATATTCATGATATATGTCGATCTTTTATGTTTGTAATAGAAAATTGGGATTCCTGCAAGAATGAAACTTATAATGTTGGAAATGATTCTTTGAATATGAATAAACTTCAGCTGGCACATAAGATCAAGGAACATATGAGATTAGAAATAATTAAAGCGGAATATACAAAAGATCCAGATATTAGAGATTATATTGTGAGCAGCGAGAAAATATATAATAAAGGTTTTATTTGTCAATACAATCTAGATGATGGGATCCATCAATTATTAAGTGCCTATAAACTAATTGAATCTCCCTGGTATGCAAACTACTAAAATAATACCAAAAATATTTACGAATGGGTGTTTTGATGTTATCCACAGGGGACATTTTGAACTACTCAAATATTGCAAAAGTCTAGGATATGTCATAGTTGGTCTGAACTCTGATGAGAGTGTCCGAAGGTTGAAGGGCCCTGCACGCCCCATTTTTTCCACTCAAGATAGAATATTTATGCTAGAATCTTGCAAATACGTTGATAAAGTTATAGTTTTTAGTGAAGATGATCCTTATAACTTGATCAAAGAGGTAAAACCTGATATCATAGTAAAAGGTGGAGATTACAAAAAAGAAGATATTATCGGAAATGATTTAGCAGAAGTGAAGATTTATGAATATATTGAAGGATATTCTACAACAAGCATAATAAATAATAATGACATATGTATTTGATATAGACGGTACTATTTGTACAAACACACATGGCAGCTATAAAGAAGCAAAGCCAAAAAAGAGTAGAATTGAAATAGTCAATAATCTATACGATGAAGGACACACGATAACACTCTATACAGCGAGAGGTATGGGGAGAAATAAAAATAAGGCAGATTTAGCATTCTTAGATTTTTATGATCTAACTAGAGATCAGCTAGATCAATGGGGAGTCAAATATCATTCACTGTTTCTTGGTAAGCCTGCAGGCGATGTATATATTGATGACAAAGGAATTAACGATGGAACGTTCTTCGGAAATTAAATTCGTCCCTAAAGGGTGGGGATTCGAAAAATGGATTGTCAACAATGAGGAGTATTGTGGTAAATTGCTTTATTTTGTAAAAGGAAGAAAGTGTTCTTGGCATTATCACAAACTTAAAGATGAGGTATTCTATGTCCACTCAGGAAAATTATTAGTGAAATTTTCAGAGGGAGACTCGTTGGAGTCGGCAGATGAAGTAATACTGCTTCCTGGTGACAATTTTCATGTTCATCGAGGCTTACGACATCGGATGATAGCTATTGAAGACACAGAGATGTTTGAGTTCTCAACACAGCACTTGGATGAGGACAGTTACAGGATAGAGAGAGGAGATTAGGATGAGGTTAGTAGTCATAACCGGTTGTTTGGGTTTGATAGGATCCTATTTGACTAGAAAATGTCTTGAGCTTGGCTGGCAAGTATACGGTATAGACAAATGTACGTACGCTGCTAATACAGGGATATTAGAAGAGCTTCTTCAATATACTAATTTCTTTTTTGAAAAAGAAGATATAGCTTCTTTAAAATATTTACCTGATTGTGATTGTGTTATCAATCTGGCTGCTGAATCTCATGTTGGAAACAGTATTGTTGATAGCAGCGACTTTTTAAAAACTAATATCAATGGAGTTAGAAACCTCTTGGACTTAATTCGCAATAAACAAAAAAACGTCTTCAATCAGCCAATATTTCTCCATTTTAGTACTGACGAGGTTTATGGAGATGTAATATCAGGAGAACATCATGAAACTGATGTTTTGAACCCGAGTAATCCTTATTCCGCCTCCAAGGCCGCGGCCGACATGTTGATCAATGCATGGGCAAGGACATATGGTATAAAATATGTTATAGTTAGACCAACAAATAATTATGGAATAAATCAATACCCAGAGAAACTAATACCGATTTCTGTCAAGGCACTCCAGCGCCAAAGAAAAATTAAGTTACATGATGCAGGAGAACCAGTGAGGAACTGGCTGCATGCTGAGGACACTGCTGAAGCTGTAATAACAATTATTAATTCTGGTAGAATAAATGAAATTTATAATATTTCTGGGAATTTAGAACAAAAAAATAAAATAACAGTTCAAAAAATAATTAATTGTTTTTTCGAAAAATCTACAGATATTAGTTCTTATGTTGATTTAGAATACAGAAGAGAGGGACAGGATATAAGATATTCTTTAAATGATAATAAAATAAAAAACTTAGGATGGTATCCTAGAAAAGACTTTGATGAAGAAATAAAAACTATAGTTGATTTTTATAAAACTAACTTTAGATGGTAAGACATAAAAATATTGATAATAAGAGAAGATCTTTGAAAAAAACATACAAAAAACCCGAAAAAACAGCGATAGTCATTGGCGCAACCGGTCAAGATGGCTATTATTTAGTTGAGTTATTACTAGAAAAGAACTATAAAGTTGTTGGTCTAGCAAGGAGAACATCATCGATTCACACTTCTAAAATCGATAAAAAGTGCTATAAACACCCGAATTTCCATATGGAATACTACAATTTCACCGATTCGGGGGCTTTATACCGCTTACTACTCCATTATAAGCCCGATGAGGTGTACAATCTAGGCGCCCAGTCCC
>Ga0208299_1001439_pt1 | contig 17793 bp, 10 predicted proteins | sample 15_taG_FD_184089 | JGI IMG/M metagenome (GOLD analysis project Ga0208299, IMG submission 184089) | Marine viral communities from the Subarctic Pacific Ocean - 15_ETSP_OMZ_AT15312 metaG (SPAdes) (version 2) | ecosystem: Environmental > Aquatic > Marine > Oceanic | place: Pacific Ocean | collected...
AGTCGCTCCAACAGTCATGATACCTAGCTTCGCTCTATCCGCCCCTCTTAATGAGTCATCAACTAATGTACTCACTCCTTTTCCAGCGTCTCCTCTGTCAGGAGCTTGAGTCCTAGCTGAATTCAACCATGCTTGTCTTTCCTCTTCTTCTATTTGATTAAGCACTTCAATAATGATTGGGTCATCTTCTGGAATACCCAAGGTTTGGGCTACCCATGGTCCAGCAATATCACGAGATCTCTTCATATGAGGAACGACAAATTGGTCCCACGTATTTTGATTTCTGTTTGTGATCGGAACATAAGGACCGCGATACTGGAACGCTACCCCTATTTTAGATGTTTCATCTACACTCTCGGAATCTGTGTCTTTATCCCAACGTCCCGGCAATAAGTGCCAGTCAGTATCATTCATGTCCGGAGGAGCAGTAAAAATTGCAATATCTTCATCGCCCGGACCAGTCCTCACCATCTTAAGGTGATTAGCTCCCATTAAATCTAATGTGTCTGATAAAATATCTAGAGTCTCGGAATATGATACACCATTTGCTTGACGAGAATAAATCAAAGCCTCCATCATGGATCTAGCTTGAGGATTAGTTGCCAACACTCGAAGAGCACGAGCTTCTGCTTCCCCTGCTTCCATGGCCTTTTTGTCACCTTCTAGGCCCGGAGAAAGTAAAGGATGGCTTCTAAGTATACTAGCTAATCTAATGGTGTTGTTATCATCGTCCATATCTCCATCCTTACCAGCTGGAGTAAGGTCTATTGTACCGGTATATTGTGTCGGAGTAAGACCCGCACTAGATAGTTGTCCTAATACTGTAAGAGCTTCTCCTGTAGGATCACCTGACATAATGCCCGGTCGATTTATTCTAAACCTAGGAGAGGCCATTGTCTTAACCGCGTTTCCTGCGTCTAGTTGTTGAGCATTGTATAATTCACTACCTTCAGGATTATGCTCGTAATGATACAACGCATCTGAAAGAACTTGTATAGCTCCGTTATATTCTTCGAACATTGCATTTATAGCCTCAATACCCTTGAGTCGCCCTACTTCTTTTCCGGTTTCATCCCTTTCGATTATTTCAATACTATCTCTTTCCTCCGGTTCACCAGCATTAAATCTAATAATTAATTCATCCATTGATAGTCCTTGAAGATCGTACTTACCAGAGGAGAGCATGCTTCTTGATACCATCCCTGAGATACCCCCCAGTAGCTTTCTCATATGCCTAGGGGTATCTGCTAGAAACTGATCTATGCTAATATTTCTACCATCAGCTGAACCCAACTGTAGACCAACTAGCGTTCTTGCCGCTCCAAGAGCCAGAGCTTTTTGCTTTGGGGTAATAGGATCCTTGCTGTTTGGTTGTTTTCCGTCTAAATATGTAAGTCGTTCAACTAAAATAGCCCCTACTTGTTTTACAGCATCTGGCGTAGACGAGGTTGGATTATCTTTAGACATTGCTTGCAGAGTTCTAGACCAAGCATATAACTCAGCGGTATTCAATCTTTCAAGATCAACACCCCACTCACCTACCAAAGCTTTCTCTAATGTAAACCCACCCGGTAAAGAACTCATGCCGATGTTTTCTGCCATTCCTTCGGAAACAGATTCTCTTAAAAAACCATTATACATAGAGAGTAGACTATCAAACCCTTTAGTTATATTATTTACATTGTCTCTAGATAATACATCTGGGTTTGGGTTGGCCCCACTGAGGGCATCTGTGACCTTTGCATCTCCACCTATCAGCATCCATATTAGATTAGTGTTCTGAGAAGAGGTGTGCCCCGAGTCAGCATTTCTCTTAGCTATACGAATTCTTTCATTAATTCCATCCTTAGCAGGCTTTGGTGCTTTTCTTGATACTATCTCCCCTATTTTAAGAGATGTTTCAAAAGCCTCAAGAGCTGCATAATCCCCAAACAGACCGAACTCGCCATCCATTGCTTGGGCGTGTACTATTCTAGTAGCTTCTTCCCACGTATTTTCTATTCCCTGCTCGGTATCAATTTCTTCCCAGTTGTTTCCTGTAGGATCTTCAATACCAAGCTCTTTATATCTTCTAGCTAAATAACTATTTCTGATATATTCAGGATTGTTCATCTGCTGTTCTCTATAAGCAATTTCTCGATTTGCTTGTTGTATCGTTAATTGATGTAGTTGTAGTTTCTGAGTCTCTGCCTCTATAGTTTCATTGATCTGTGAAAATATTGAACCTAGTGTGCCCCCATTCTCTTGAAGATATAGCCATTGCTCGCCGGTTAGATCATCTCTATTCATTAAGGCTTCGTGTTGATCTTTTAGATACATCATTAAATGAGGCAACGTAAAGGTACTAGCCCCCTCAAAGAAGTTTTCTACAAGTTCGGGAGGTAGCACAGTCTGGGCAAGATCCTGTAGAATTTGACCTGCCTGTTGTATTTGAGATCCTACCTTAACTGAGGTTATATCTGATACATCAGCTCCAGCATATGATCCAATATACTTTCCTAGAGCCGCCCCAATTGCAGCGTCACCAATTGCACGAACCTCTACTGCTTTGGGATCGTAATGATTAGAGAATTTATGAGCATCCCGTAGTGCATCTCCCTCAAGAATATCAAGCATCCCTATAAATAAAGTAGGAGTGCCTGTTTCAGGATCAACATCATCTACTTGCTCAATGATATTATCTAATAGTCCAAGACCTTGACCTGTTAGGATAGCATTGAGTTCTTCATCTCTTGTTCTAATAATATCTGGATGAGCATCTAACCAATCCATAGAACCCATAGAGGCCAGTGCCTCCTGCATTCTTGCAGTTCCCCACTCCATTGGATCGTCCATCTTAAGCTGCTGTTCCACTACATCTTTCTTAACTCGATGCAGGGCTTCCTGTAGAATATTAACTCCCATTCGTTGGTGGGTTTTCCATTCAGTATCTGTCATATCATAGGAAGCACGCTCTAAGTAAAAATCAGTACTACTGTCGGGATTCTCCTCCCACACTTGCTGGATAACTGGTAATAATATTTCATTAAGAGCCGTATCATTCCATCCTATACCCCTAAGAAATCCCTTATAATCTGGGTAAGGTGTTCTTTCTCTTCCATGCATAGGAAGCTCTAGCTCGAAGTCCCTAACCATCTTTACGTATTCATAAGGAGCTACTCTTTTCTTTACGGTTTGAACATACTCTGTATAGGAACTCTGTATGCTTCTACCCATTTCCTTTACTTTATTAACTTGGTGCTCAGCCCACTGTCTTCTGACCTGATTAAACATTCCTGTAACTTCGTCACTAGTATCTTGAGTCCATTGAGAAACTAAATCAGGAATAGACCTGAAGTTATTCATTGCTTCAGTATCCATAGCCTGTTGTTCTTGTACTTGCTCTGCCCATCGATCATAAGCTTCAGGACTCTCGTATGCTTCTTGACTAGAGAGAGCGGGTACCTCTTCTCTTGTGTTTCCATATTTAACCGCGTCCCAAGTTCTATTCGCAGCATCCCTCAAGTCTCCCCAGTACCTAGTAAAGAGGGTACCTGAGTCTACACTAGATAATGGCAAAGGAGTAGCATCTGGTACAGAAAGAGGAGTAATAGGAGCAAGTCCAAAACGATTCTCTGGGGATTCAATATCAGGAATAGACTCTTCTATCTCTTCAGGAGTAGCCTCTGTTGACAACGGTGGACCACCTGTAGTACCGGGCTGTCCAGCATATGGACTATTGCCGGGGTATGCTCCCATATTTTCGTTTTCATTAATACTCATTGATTACTTTCTCCTACATGGTGATGTCTTTCTTCGGGACTGATCCTTAATCCAGTTCCGGGTTTGTAGTAATGTTCTTTCCAAGCTTTATATTCATCTTCAGTATCTGGATTAGCTGCTTTAGCCATCTTAGCGATAAGTTCATTTGCCTCTGCCGCAGAAATTTTGTTTTGATTTAAGCTATATAATATATCAGCGGAGTATGCCTTGTATTCTTTTTGACGGAGATTGCTATTTTCTAGAATCCGTGCAGCTTCATCGCTTCCGGCCGCTTTTACCTTCCTATCCCATGCCGCTTTTACTTTATTCATCTGCTCATCAGTCTCCTTCTTCCACTGATTCACAGGATTTTGTTCCTTTTTTTCTAATCTAGTTTCAGCCTCAAACCATGCTGTTGCTATTTCTTGTCCACTACTTGCCCACTCCGCCATTGCTTGATATTTAAATATAACATCGCCAAAAGGATTTGTCCATGTACCAAAGTCTGGCGTTTGGTCCCTAGATTGATAGACCGGCATTGCTATTACTGGAGCAGAGCCATATCCTTCTTGTACCATTCTACCAGAAACTTCAGGCATGGTGGTTCCTCTTTTCTAATAATGTTTGCATTTCATCAGCCTTTTGTAACTTTCCTGCAAGGTATTCAAAAGGATTTTTATACATTTGTTCTTCAAGCTCTTCGTCCATTAGTTTTTGTATACCTTCTAAAGCAGTACCCATCTTATCATGCTCATACTCAGCCGATGTTGCAATGATCTGCATGGCAAATTTCTTAAGGTCTTTACCTTCTGGAGTTCCGAGAGCATAGTATAGACTCTTATCTTTAAGTCTAATATCATCTCTTACTTTATTCCGGGCGTTTTCCCAGTCAGGTAAAACCTCTTCTCTGATAGCATCTGTAACGTATGCTCTCATAATCTGTTGTACAAAAACCGATGAAGGATTTTCTTCCGGGGATAATGTATTAACAGGTACTCTTATCCCATCCTTTACTACCATTACTTGACCTGAGTCATCTGTACTTATACCTTGGTTGTATCCATATTCGACAGCCTTCCTAAAGCCCTCTACGACAGTCTCAAGACTTTGTACTCCACTTAATTCCATATCTTCCAAAGCTTTTGCTACTATAGCCCTTGTATTTTTGATACTAAGTATGGTACTATCTTGTAAGTCTTGCTTTGGGATGTATGCTAAAGTAGTCTCAGCTCTCTCACGGTATAAGTCTTGTATTTCTTCAGGCCACCTAAGAAAATTATCTTGATAATAAAAATACTCTTCCTGCTTGGTACCTTTAGTCTTTAAATCAAGATCAATATTATCAATGGTTTCTTCTTTTAAATTTCCTGTTGGGTGATACTTTGATTGTAGGTTCCATCTTGCCTCAGCATCGTCCATAGTCGGAAGCACATCATCTAGTATCGCTTGATATCTTACGTCACTAGTAAGGTGCGATAGGGATAAGGCTTTTGTTTCTGCTTGCTCATTCTGATGGGCAATCTCTTGTTGTCTGGCAGAAGGCCCAGTCTTAGGCGGCTTCCCAGCTATAGTATTTAATATGGATAGTGAGTCATTTCGTATCATCCCATTGCTCCAAACGCCATCCCAGCACCTGACGCTGCGGTTGAAACAAGTCCAGATACTAGTGCCGTATTGAAAGCGGATTTAGAAGAAGGACCACCATAGTGTCCCTTAGTAAAAGCAATCTGATCATTGAAACCGAAGTCTCTACCAGCTAATGCTTGCTGCTGTTTTCTCTGAGAAGCCACAAGTTTATTTTCCTTTGATATTCTCATATCCTGCATCTGCTCTAAAGATTTCTTCGCTGTCATTCTCTGCAATGCTTGAGCAGAGCCTGATCTTGGGTTAATTTTTCTTTGGGTAAAGGATGCTGTAAGCTGGCTAGCCAGCTGTTGTGTATTCTGGCCGTGAGTAGCTGAAGCATTATCAAAGTTCCACTTGATCCAGAAGTCACCCTCTGCTCTTGCCTGATTAGCCGACTCTGCAATCCTCTGATTGTTCATCCACTTAGCAGCATTATCCATAGCTATATTACGATTCTGAATCTGATTCTGCATCTGACGCTTCAGTTCATCTTCCTCGAAGCGGAGCTTTTGAGCAGCCGCTTTAGCACTAGCAGCATTTGCACCCATAAAAGCTGAGAGTATCCCTAATCCCATAGCAGCTCCAAAAGCTCCTTGCTGTCCTCCTGACCATTCTCCAGCCATATCTTATCTCCTCACCAAGTTCTCTTGTTAGTTTTCCAGAGTAACGAATTGTTGTTCTGTTGACCGATAGGTTTCTGTAGAGCAGAACTAGAGACCTGATTTTTCCAGAGTCCCATTCTCCTCTCATCGCTCAACCACGTTTTAACAATAGAGTTTCTCTCAGACTGTTGATTTCTTTGTATTATAAGGTCTACATCTGTAGAAAGCAAGTCCTCCCAGTGAGACACTGCGGCAGATAAAGCATCTACCCTATCGTCCTTAGGTAACGCCCCTCGCTTGTCAAAAATTCTCGTGATTTGTTTCTGGTTTTCCTCTTGACAAATAACCTTACGATCAATCACTAGTCTATGAGATGCCATGACAGGTTCCAAGGCTTCTATAATACGTGCTTCCTTGCGTCCCGAGACCCTGAAGTCCTCAATAGCACATCGCCCGCACATCTCCATAACTACTGGGATTAATAACTGGCAATACATAGCATCACCAAAGTTACTTTCAACTCTAATATTATTTACATTATACTCATATGCCATCCTAGCAATCTTCTTTAATACACCCTTCTCATATCCTCCCGGATATCCTATAAGTTCGTGTATAAAGATATAACCATTGGCAAACGAGGCCACACAGACAGCCGTTTCATCCTCACCTCTCCCACTAGGATCTACATACATAACCCTCTGGGAGTACGGAACATACTTATCAGACACCCACATAGGTTCGTAGACTAAATCCCCTGATAAACCGTGTGATGGTATTCCTTTTTGTGGTTTACTTTTAGCCCATACTATTTTTTCTGGACACACGTCTGGGTTGAGATCAATTACAATAAGATCAGATAAGCGAAGAGGATATTTCTCAAAGTCAGCAAGGGAGGTGTCCAATTTGTAGTGCAGTGCAAAGAGTTTCGGTCCAATCTTAGCCATTCTTTCAAGAAGAACCTCTTCAGGAAATCGTTCTGGTTGTGTAGGTTTATTAGGTTCAATGTTAAGACCCAAGACCCACTCATCTACATCTTCTGTTTCGGCAATGTTATCCTTATCCGGCATTACTGCGGGAAACTTTGTTACCTTATACCCCGACTTAAGGTGATTATATATAGAATCTTTAATCTGCGGAGTACCTAAGAAGATAACTCGACCTCCTACGTTCCTAATCTGCTCAAACTCAGCCACCTTGTTAAGCAACTTCTCTCTAGCATTAGCAGTCTCACAGTTACCCTCGATCTCTACATCATCCGCGATAACAAAATCAGCGTGAGAGCCGGTAATTTGAGAGCCAATGCCCCTAGCAAAGCAAGACTTGTCCTGCCCAATCTTAGTCCTTGCTTCTACGTTAAATGCAAAGGCATTATCTGTAGTATGATCTCCCGGTCTAAGATGTTCACAGTAAGGAACGAGGTCCAAGATCTTTCTTGTCATACTAATAAACTCTGCTGCTTTGTTCCCTGTGGCGGACACAACCATTATGGTAGCATTAGCATCCCGTAGGAGGAACCACGAGGCCAGACAAGCCGTTATGACAGACTTTCCGAACCCCCGTCCCGCTTGAAGCTGCATGTCCTTAGCGAAGCTCTGGAGCCTCTCAGCCATAGCATACTGAGCCGGTGTAGGTTCTCCCAAACCTAGGTGTTTAAAACAAGCCCAAAGATGGTTCCGGAAATCTTCGAGCATTTCTTGGGGTATATTCATTTCTTTTTCTTTCTCCCACCACCACTACCTTGTCTAGCTCGATTCCTAGAAGGAGATTCTAAAGTAGTTTTACCTTTAGAAGTATGGGATACATCCTTGCCAGCCTCACCCATAACACCACGATCCCTTCGTTCTTTGGCTAACTTTGCTCTGTACTTTTTACGAGCTGGGGTCGAGTTATACTTAGTATCATACTCAGCCTTTTTCTCTTTAGACTTTGGATTCTTTCGATAATTAGCCTGAGACTTCTTTACCTTCTTCATTCTTGCTCTAGCCATTAGTACTTCTTCTTGACTTTCTTTCCCTTTTTCTTCTTATTCTTCTTAGGGGGACGGCCCACCTTTGTTCCATATGTACCCGGTCCTTTTGGCATCAGCTTGCCTCCTTCTTAAATGGGATAGCATCCGTCATCTTCTGCTCAAGAAAGTCAAGAGAATTGGACGGGATGTCATCCAGTGCTGCACGGTTATCATTGATATATCCACGGATAATCTGATAGAGTCCGGGGGTACATTTACTGTCGTCATCAAGATCAGCCAACAGGCTATCAGCCAGTCGATCATTAAGTATGGTAATTTTATCAGACATCAATAAAGTGCTCCATCCGTATCAATAGACTCTGCTACAAGTAGTATGATATTTATGAAGATGGTCTCCCCATTATTGACGGCCTCATTAAGAGGGCTACCATCGACTGTGCGAATTGCAAGTTCCAAGGGATTGGTAATATCGATTCCCTCCATCGGTTTAAAATTCACAGGTACAGCAATTATATTAGAATGCTCCATCTTCACCTCGTCGGTCATTTCCGAAGTATACATAGTAGCAGCTGTAGCCCCTGCCCACATAATTATATCACCTTGTTTGAGTCCTACTGTCGTAGGATCCGCAATAGCTTCGTGTAATACGGAAGACGCGCCACCGGAGTGCAGAGCTAAAGCGGCGGTGTGCGGTATGGTAATAAAGCGGGGTTGTTTGGGTCGGTACCTATTTCTATCGCTCCCGGCAGGGGTGAAATAATGCTCGCCCTGAGGAACAAAACCAGTATCTAGTTCCTTGCCCCACCCCCAACCCGCACTATCCCCCGGATACGCACCGGGATATAAGAGGTTTCCGAAGCGGCGTGCAGCTGCTAGAGGAGTATAAATATGATTCTTAAACTTCTCTACAGTATTCCCATTAATCTGTAGAGCACCAGAGGTTAGAGGAGAGGCGAAGATAGCATAATCATTAGCACCAGTCGGTTCGGAAACACTACGATTACCCTTAAGAATATTATTGGTTATGTTGTTTCTCGTTGAGCTACCTTCAGTACTCTCTGCAAGTACAATAGCTTTGTTGGACCAATCACTATCTAGATCAGTCATCTTTATAGTATTACTATTAAAAAGACCATCCTTAATATCAAGCGCATCGATACCAACTCGATTTATGTCTGGTGAAACCCTATTACACGATATAATGTTTTCGGAAACAAGGGAATTTACACAGCCTTGCATCTTAACTCCCACAAATACATCCCTTATAGTGTTACCACGAACTGATACGTTATGGAATTCCTTGCCAATTGCTCCCAGAACGTGAATACCTCCTCTTGCATCGGATATGATATTATCACAGACAGAGATAGAACCAGAGACATTACTAACCACATCAAGCCCTGACCAGATCCTGATCGCGGCATCACTACACTTACTCTTCTCTATAAGATTACCAGAGATGTTTACCTTCGCTTCATTATCATTAGAGTTTTGAGTGTATATAATATCTGCCAACGCGCCCGATTCCAAATCATCACCAGTACCATCATATAGAGAGCTGTAATATATTTTGTTATCTTTACATTCATAGCTTCCACCCTCAGAATAGAAAGTAAACGACTCAGAGCCATAGACTGTATTGTTTCTGATAAAGACGTTTTCAGTATTATAGCTCGTCATAATCCCTTCATAGGACTGCTCGCCATAATCCTCTCCCGCCGCATCATATCTTTCCGTTGTTTTTATAGAGTTCACAGTATTATCTAAGAATTTAATATTTCTACTTACTCCCCAAGCATCCTCACTAGTGATTGAATACAGAGGTTTTCTTACACCATAGAAAGTACATCCCTGTACCAGAACATTTTCACACCGGGTAATTTTTATACCTATGCGGTCATGATTAGCAGGTGGAGCTATCGTTCCAGTCTCCCTATTCATAAAGGTGCAGTTAGTAATAACCACATTACGACACCAATCAAAAGTTCCCGTAGCTGTACCCCTAAAGTTTTCAAATGTTACTTGATCAATTTGGATATTTTCAGAGTAGGTAATATTATCAGCAAGACTGATGGAGTTTACACCGCTGTTTTTAAGGGTACCATTCCGAATTTTTAAACCCTTAGTAGGAACTATAGCCTGTATTTTAGGCGAGGTGGTATAAGTATCTCTAAGAGGTACCGCTAGTTCAACAATTATTGGTTCGGTGGGTAGCGGGACGAGAGAGTTGAAAACTATATCATTTAGCTCTCCTTTATACCTATTCCCAGCCGAGGTAGTATTAGAGTTCCATGCATCATCCGACCAGATACGAACTTTAGTCCCAGCAGAGAAGGCAAGAGCCTCACCGTCAGACATAGCTACTACTATACCCCCTTCTTCGTGATCGTAACTTGGTAGATCGGTTAAATCTACCGCATCGTCTACTGAGCCTGAGGGTATAAGAAGTAAGGCATCATTTCCATTATCATCAAAATCTATTGTGCTTCCGTTCAGATCCCAATCCAAACTAGTAGATGGAACATTGAGGGTACTAGTAACTTTGTAGGTTCCGCACGGGAAGTACATCCGTTTACCTGCTGCTGCTGTAATGGCGGCTTGGATATCCGCAGTATCATCTGTTGCTCCGTCACCAACAGCTCCCCAATCCTTTACATTAACCCAGTCAGCAAACCGATCATCTAAATCTCTTGATTCCGTAGCACCAGAAGTAATAACTTCCACATTACCGAGATCCACATTCGCAAAAGTAGCCACAGCCCACGACATCACGGTTTCCGTATCTCCGAGGGCAGGGATAGGACCTATAATGTCTTCCTCTATTTGAGTTCTGGTATATGTCTGAGCATCTATCTGAGCTATCGTATAGCAGCTGAGATCAGAGGCTATTAAGGTTACAGAACCAGTTTCAGTTCCACCGTCTACCGTGGTGATAGAGTCGACAGCAGCAGTGGGAGCAGCTAACTGAATCCATGCACTACCTCCATAGACATACTGCCTATTTTCATCAGTACGGATACACCAATCACCAGCCTGAGCTGTAAGAGCATTCATTGCGGCTTCATTAGCCACATTCCCCAAGTACTCAGAAATAGCAATCGCAGGGATTTGACTGTCGGGAACCTTTCCACCAACTAAATCAGCCTTATCATCTAAAAAATCATCTGTTTGAGTTTTGTTATAGTAATTTGTCAGAGTATTAGTATTCGTGACCCATTGCTTGGTTGTAGCGTGAGCAGGGTTAGTAGGATCGGCCATATTAGAAATTATCATTCCCTTAGCATCCCATACTGTCCCAGTCCCATCCTGATTATTTGCTGTAAGGAACAGAGTATCATCTACATACGTCTCGTCAATAAGACCCTTAGCGTTTAGTGGACAGACACCGTTAGGATTACCAACGGCAGGATTAAGTTTGGAGAAATTATGAATAAAAGCATAGTTCTCTTGAGAAAGTCTAAAGAGCTGATCGAGTGCGGTATTAAGGGAGGCTGCTGTAAGTCTAGAGGCTGGCTGGAAATGTATCGATTTGTTTAAGATGCTTGTTTTTCTAAAGACATAAATAAGATCCCCATCCGCAATAGAAGGAAGAGTTAGTGTTGCAGGAGGATTTTCCCTAGTTCTATCCCATACAGAAGTTTCTGTACCAGATATCACAGCATCAGCTGCCTCAAAGGTAATTTTATTGTTCGTACCAAGAGTATACATGTAGCTTCCGCTGCTGTTGGCCTTAGGATGTGTCCAATATTCCCAAGCCTCTTCAGTTCTTAGAGGATCTGTTGTGTGATTATAAGTAGTAGGATCAATAGTACTATGATCAAACTTACGTACTACCAGTATATCATCTTGATTTGTAGTCACATCTTCATAACCACCTTCTCCATACGGAGCATCACCAAATGCATCGGCTAAGGTTAAAACAGGCGTCGTATATGTGCCGTCGCCGTTTGCTACTAGATCGGAAAATGTAAACGAATCTATTAGCTCTGCTTGTGTGTAATTGTCAATAGCCATAACTATCTCCTATGAACTATGGAATTTGGTGATTGCTTTGAATTTACCAGTAAGTTGAATACTAGCAATGTTTAAGGGATGGGGGGTTGACGATTGGATTCTAATCACTACGTCTTTTGAGAAATCCATAATAGGAAACCTTACTTGAAAATTCTCTGCTGGTGTTTCTTTCACATATGGTCTTCCTATAGTATTATCTAACCCAAATCCTCCAGTCATAGGCCAGTTTCCCCCCACTTTTTCTTGATTATAAACATGTTTTTTAAATCCTAAGGATCTGTTTGGTTTAGTTACATGCACCTCAAAATTAGGAGAATCAAAAACTTGTATAACACCATACCTCAAATTCAGAGTGCCGGGGATGATATTATTTGCTTCGTCCCTTAGGAATGTTTCCGAAAGAGTGACTTGAGAAGTATAGGGCGTTCCGACGTACTTAATCGATTGTACCTCGGCTGGGGTAAGAAGACCCTCTATTGTGTAAATAGCATCGGGATCATCCGGCGGATGTTCTACTTTTGTTAATACGTATATAGCCCCGTGACCTGTGACAGCTCTAGTATAATAAGGTTCTCTAGTAGGATTAGGATGGTTCCCATGGACGACACGGTCAACGTAGAAATTAAATAGGTCTATTTTTGTTTTATGTACGCCTTCTTCTGTTATATGACCGGCCCAGCCTGCGCCCGTGAATTGATATGCTAGGTTATCCAATCTGGGAATACCTATATTATCTTTGTCTAAAGGCATGTAAAACAGATCAAGCTCCATCTGGTCCTCTGGCGAACCACTTGGAGGATCATACCACACGTTTACACCGAACAGATATTTACCCGAAGCTTTAATAAATTTAAGACTTGCTTGTCCACCCGCCAGCTCAGACCGGGGGCCTTCGATGTCCCATAAAAAGAAAGCATTCTGTACTACCTTTTCCCCGGCTATTTGGTTTCGATAACAATAGATATCCGACATCCCAAGTACTGCTCTGGAGTGATCTAATGCGAATATCATAGATGAGTGACTTGATGCTGTAACACACTCAATGCGTTTTGGAAGATAGTTTTCAACATGTTTTGATACCTCAAAAGCTTGTTCTGTAGCCAAGTCTCTCTGTCCAAAATAGATGTATAGCTTCTGGGAAGCGAAGAAGAATAAGTTATTGTTCAGTGGAACAGGAGGTACATCTGGCAGCATGGGGTAAAAGGATGTCGGAGCAAACTCTGCTGTTTTAGGAGAGATAATATTATTAGCTCCTATTAATTCAAACTGAGTATTACCACTTGTTCCTACAAATAGGAAGTCCCGGAAGGGTATCAGGTGAGTAATAGGGGTGTAGTTATTAGAAGAGACCATTAAATCGAGCGGATCACTATCTGTAATATTATCAGGATCTTCTAAGAAGAAGTTATCCCAATCTCCCGACCTCGAAGCTATAATCGTATCATCATTAGCTAAAAATAAACGATCTCTATAGAAAGCCATTGCTTTAATTCTCGATTCCTGAGGCTCGTCTGTGGTAGGACTAAAGAATATTCCCGGTCCACGATTATTCTCAGAATCACCACTAGTTCTATGTCCCCAATCTATAGGCCTAATTCCAAAAGCTGATCTCCCGTCGTTGCGTTTAAGAGGATAGAGCATTTGAGGCATTCTTTTTTTATCTATTACAGCTCTTCGACTTGGTGTCCTAACCTTTGTTAGGTAAGGTTTGGTATCCTTATCAGTATATCGGTACCATCCCGGTGTGTTCTCTAAGTAAGCTTCTGATAAATAGACAATCTTACCTTTACCTCTATATGCGGTATTGTCTGTTTGTGCTTGCCAATGAGTAAGTTCGGGTAATATTTCTTCGTTCTGATTCGGATCATATATATCATACAAAGTTTCTAGTGTCTTTGTTGTTACGGCGTTCCCGTTAAATGCCTGTAAATCTGTAATATCAGGAGGGAAGGTTAAATCTGATAACTTACTTACCGATTGTCCTAGATTTAGGAACTCCTTATTAGGGTAGATAAAATCTTCAGCAGGAATAAACCTAGATACTAAAACATTTAATCTATTCTCATCACCCTCCATTTCTGTGTGCAGATCTGAATTCTCATCAGGAACCCGCTCCCATCTCTCACAATCTTCGTGTGGCGGAAGCTGTGATCCCTTGGGACTATCATCTGAACTTAACAACATATTAACTGGTCCCGGTAGCTCATCGGCGGGCAGGTAATCCCTAACTCTCCATATACCATGCCTCAGCGGGACTAACCCTTCATTATCATAAGTTAGGAATTGTTCTTTAGATGTCCAATCATCTGCACTCTCCCAATAATTCAAAGTATTCTGAGCCCATGTGGGTTGAATTAAGTCCTGAATGCTCTTGCCTTGTACACCCCCAGTAAAGGTAGGGGGAATAAGTCCTGTTGAGGTATGTGATGATAAATCATAAATAATATCATCATCAACATCTTCTTCTCCGTTGTCTGTCCATACATTATACCAAACAGGGGTATTTGTTGTCCGACTTTCTCCCGCTTGGATTATAATAATACGGCCCGGAAACGGCTGTGTGTTTGTAACAGAGAATTGATTTGCAAATGCTGTAAGGGAGTTAGATTGTTTCTCATTAATAGCCTTAGCAAATTCAGCGGCATCAGCATATCCACTTCCAAGCTCAGTCTTACTGTATGAGGCCTCCGCTGAGCCACTTCCTCCGGTAAATGCATGGTTGTCCACCCCCGAAGGAGGCTCGTAAGCACCATTAACTCTTATTCGATAGTCATCGTCCTGATCTTTTTCAACTGTCCAAGGGCCTCCGAAACCATTGATTTTTATTTCCGTATTGCCAGCTACTCCCGAAGAATCCATTGTAAGTATGATCTCACGATCGTTTGTAAAAGTTGCGGTTATCTCAAGATCCGAGTCATTGATAGCACCGGCGAGAGTTGCGGCCGGACTCTGGGAGTCGGGGTTACTGACTGAGCACCAAGCATCGTATATCCGCCCACCATAACCCTTAACGGCCCTGATAGTAGCTTCTGTGATAGCTATATCTTGTCCGGAGCCTATTTCTGTAGGAGTCCAAGGAAGCGAAGCACAGGGCGGATTCTGATCGGTGTGACCCGGATAAAACCTAGTTTTCTTACCGGTCGAATCCTCTAATTGTATATAGTGAATAAAACCATCTCCACTCCCTGCATCATCCTCGTAGTTATATTCATACACTTCCCGGTCACCAATTATAGTGCCATCCTCATCTATGGGAAACATCGAAGGGTGCTGAAAAGCATTCCAGCCTGTCTTGCTTCTATCAGTAAGATTCCCATCCTTAGCTCTCCAACCACTAGAATTAGCTCCCTCCTCACCCTCAGGTGCTGCATTCCAGTCAGCACCATCTGGAAGTCCGCCATCACCGTCAACATCAGGAGTATACGCGATATCTGGGTATCTATAGAACTTGTGGTTCTTAGGCATCTTTAATGTAGCAGTAGCTGTGGACGCCTCTGAATGATCAGCCGGATTAACAACAACAGTAGTCGCTCTATTGGGGCCAGCACCCTCGGTCCCGTCGATAGTTCCATCTTCTGTAAAATGAAATAGCTCGCCAGTAAACTGTATTCTTGTAGACCCATTTCGATTTATCCAGAGATAGTTTATCTCTTGAGCCTCATCTGATATGTTTTGAATTCCCTTAAGAGTAATCTGGTTTCCTAATCGAGAGTCAGAAAAATAAGTATCCTCACCCGTGTCTAATCTTGTAACCTCAGACGTAAAATCAATTATTAAGGAGCTGCCCGGATAAGATTCTGTTGCGGTATCATCCCATGTAAACCCTCGAAACTGTTCATAGGGGTATTCATCGACTCCGGTTCCATCATCATCAGCATCTTTTTTGTATATAGGATCTTCTAAATCTATTACAGTACTTGCCCAAGTGTAATCCGTGTGTTCATTCCAGCTTTCTGCTTTGTGTAAAGGATCTACCGCTGAGGAAGTGAGGTAGGTTATTTCCGACCCCTCCCAGTCGAGGTTTGGATTATCAGTAGACATTGGATCGTCGGGGTCTCCACTCTGACTTCCATCTAGTTTCTTGAGAGTTTCGTTTGTAGTCCACCTTCCGGGAGTCCACCGTTTTATAGAGGCATTTCTAGTTGTAAAGCCAGCTTCTACTTCCTTATTTACAACCATAACTGAAGAGCCTATGGAAACTGCCTCTAATCTCTCCCGCACAGGGAGCGTTGAGTCCGGATCCCTATAGGTTAAATATTTCCAAGAGTCAGGACTTACATAACTAACAACCCCGTTTGGATCATCAGTAGGAATTGCATCGATTGTAATATTTTCCACGGTAGTATTACCATCCCACTCGTCCCCGATATGCTGAGTAATTTTATACACTCTCATAAAATCAGCCGGGACGTTCTCTGTGGGCTCCAAAATATTGGTGTAGTTAGTGTTTAGAATAAATAAGTAAGATGTAAGAGCATCAACATCCATCCAATAATAGAAAAGGTTATCCACATCGAAGGGATTTATGGCATATTGTCTGTCCCAAGTACCTAAAAAGATTCTCCTGAAACCATTCCTTTTATCCAGAGAAGATTCAGTCGTACAAGAAAAGTTTGTGAGAAACTCTACCTCACTAGGAAGTCTTTTACTAGGAATCTGCCTACCTACTCCACCACTAAGAGAGAAAATGGGGATTTTCACTGGAAAATAGGAGGCTGCTCTCGAAGCTCTACCTCTAGCTCTAGCCATTTGTTGTTCTCCAGTATCTGAATCTACTTGGATCATTATAAGACCCACTTCTTCTGTGAATATCCCTTAGTTTTGGTGAACCAGCTCCAAAAATTGTCTGCCGCTTGTCATCAACATCTGCTGCTTTACCTTTCGTGGTGTATAGAACCTCAAGTTCCTGAAGATACCTATCGGCTTCTATATCACCTTGCATTATAATTTGGTATTGTCTAGCAGCCTGAGCTACAATGGCTCTTTGGATGACGCTATCTAAATCTTGCCAAGAGATTTTAACTACCATCTCTACATGATAATCAGTATCCTTCTTCCATTGATCAGATTGATCTGTTACGTTGAAGAGATACTGTACCGAAGAGTTTGAATCAGTATCAGACCTTGCTACTCCAATGATACGATAGTTTTCTGTGCTATCATGATCTGAAATAAGCTCTGCTGAAAGAACACCATTGCCTAACCAAATCTTACCGGCAGAAGTAAGCCTAAACTTTTTCATATATTTATTATTAGCTAAGCCACGGAACTGGAAGTCTGTCAAGACGCGATCAAGTACACCTTGGCAGACCTCTGAGTCCATACCCCCTGTGTCTACATCGAGATTATCCACCATGGATTCTCCTGCCATCAGAAGCATGTGATTAATAGCATCAAGCTTAGATATCATACCCATGGTAGTTCTCCTATAGTTAAGGGTGAAAGCCTTCCTAGGCCCGTTAAGACCTAGGAAGGCGAATTTTTGTATAGTTAAACTATACTAAATCAAACTCAAGCATCAGCCCAAGAGTCAGCATCCATTGCAGCCAGAGTAGCTACAGCAGACCGATCTTGATCCGCAATAGCACCAGCTCCAGAACCAATTTCGTGCTCGGAAATGATAGCAGCACACTCGGGACGCAGAACGCCCGTACCACTCATCATCGAAGCGACTGTGAACTGAGTGTTTCTTCGGATGTCACCAACCGAATCAACTTTCAGACCCTGAAGTCGGACATTGCCGATGCATTCAGGGGTCCAGATCGCTGCCTTGACACCGGCAGAACCAAACTGAAGGTTGTACTTGGCTTCGCCAAGACCTTCAGTCTCGTAAGTGCC
>Ga0208299_1001441_pt1 | contig 17767 bp, 15 predicted proteins | sample 15_taG_FD_184089 | JGI IMG/M metagenome (GOLD analysis project Ga0208299, IMG submission 184089) | Marine viral communities from the Subarctic Pacific Ocean - 15_ETSP_OMZ_AT15312 metaG (SPAdes) (version 2) | ecosystem: Environmental > Aquatic > Marine > Oceanic | place: Pacific Ocean | collected...
TTAATTTGCCGAGAGTTTGGCCGTTCCCTATGGTTGTTGGAGAGGCAGAAGTTCCTTGCGCTCGCTGAAGCGTTAAGTTCCTATAGCTTGCAAAACGCTTAAAGGTTCCGTCTCCATCAAACGTAGCGCTAGTCCCCGTAAGCGCACCGCCTATTGTGGCCGCTCCAGTCATCTCTAAGTTCCGCCACTTGAAGGAAGAAGTCCCAAGATCAAACAGGCCACTTATCGCACCGACTAAATTCCCTCCGACCGTGGTAGTCCCACCTAAAAGCGAAGCTCCGTTTACATGAAATAGTTCCGTTGGATTAGTGGTTCCGATGCCGACATTGCCGTCTTCTAGGATTGTCATTTTCGCATCTGCTATCGTAGGAACGCTCGTATCCACGGCGTCTCTATTCACAAAATGCAGCTTCCCTCTCCCCCCGTAACCTGCCGTACTAGCATATCTTTCCCAAAAAATACCTTGTTTGGCATAGCCGACAGCCGGATAAACCCCAAATAAAATTCCCGCACTATTGCCACCAGCCACACTCGGACTAACGGACATAGGAATAAAGTCATCCGCCTCAGCAGTTGTCCCTCCAGAAACAGTAAATCTAGTCCACGGCCCAGCAGTCCCGATGCCGACATTGCCGTCATTTAAAATCGTGACCTTCGTTGAACCTCCATATCTGAATTTCAGGGCATTAGCGCTTGTCCCTTCATTGGTCATTCTCCAATGGTTAGTGCCTGCATAAAGCTCAAGAGTTGAGTCGTCTGTAGCTCCCGCCGAAATACGTGTATAAACATTACCGCTTCCTGACACCTCCAGTTCCCGAGTGGGGTTATCTGTACCAATTCCTATAAAAGTTCCATCATCATATATAACTGAATCACCAATAGTATCCGAGTCTTCCCACTTTGGAATATAGTTCGCGGTGCCGTTACCACCAACCCCCGAAAGAACGTCTTCAATCATCTGCCATTGCGGGCCGCCAACTTCGCTTGTTAAGACGTAGCCTGAAGCTCCGCTTGAATTTGTCGAGTCGTAAAGGACACCGCTTATGATTGCATCGCCAGAAACGTGAAGTTTATGCTCTGGGGCGACAAGATTGTCGCCTATACCAACATTACCGTCAGAATTTACGGTCATCTTGACGGTTCTGGAGTTAGCTTTCTCGTTCCAGAATTTTAAACTGGTGTCATCTGTGTTGGTTTGCTCAGCGTAAACCCCAGCCCAAGCCCTAGCGCTGCTTGCGTTATTAACTATAAAAGCTAAACCGGCTTGAGTACCAGCCACATCCCCCGTATTCTCCAACCTTAATCCCCAAATGTCAGTAAGAGATGTTTTCGCTGATCTAGAAAAAGCTACTTCAAGAGGGACTTCAGGAGCAGTAGCCCCTATACCAACAAAGCCCGTGTCCGCTTCAATCCTTGCTACTTCGGAACCGCCGTCTAGTTTAAATATAATATCTCGCTTAGCTTTAAATTCTATATCCGAGCTTGCTTCGACAGTTCTAAAGTGAAGGGAGCCTTTGAGATTGGTAACCGAAGCATTACTCCCGTCGTGGCCTACCGTTATCAATCCCGTTGAGCCATCCTTGAATTTAAGTTCAGGAGCCGTTGCGTTAAGTTCTAGTATTGAACTAGGAGCAGTTGTTCCTATACCAACATTGCCTCCCGTAGCAATTCGCATCGCCTCTGGATGAGTCGTGCTTGGGGAACTTGCTGACGGCCTAAGCGCAATATACTCTGCTCTTACTTCCATCGGAACACCTTGATCTGATGTGTTTAATGCAGATATATTTCCCTTGAGGGCGGTTGAGTCAAAAATCCTGACGATTCCATTAACCTCTAACGCTGCAGCTGGCGCATCAGTCCCGATTCCGACCCTGCCGTTATCGGTAATGATTAGAGTGTCGGCTGTTGACACACCAAATCTTAATTGAGTTAATGGATATGTTGCCGCAGCACTTGTCGCTTTGAGGTACATATGGTGATCAGACCCGTCAGAAGTAAACCCAAAATGAACAGGTTCATAAGTGGGGCGCTCCAGAGATAGAGGTATAGGCGAAACGAGACGGCCGTCTCCACTTACGTCCAGCTTATACCCCGGATTATCAGTTCCGATTCCCACGTCACCATCATCATAAATAATCGAATTTCCAATTGTATCTTCATCTTCCCACTTTGGAATATAGTTCGCGGTGCCGTTACCACCAACCCCCGAAAGAACGTCTTCAATCATTTTCCATTGTGGACCATCTTCCTTACTCGTCAAGACGTAACCATCAACTCCCGTGGAGCTTATAGAGTCATAAAAGTAACCGCTTACCTGCATGTCACCAGAAACATGAAGAGTATGCTGTGGTACCTCAGTGGCGATCCCAATACCCACACTTCCCGGGACACCTATTCCTGCACCCGTAACAAAAAACGTAGACCGTGGCACCCCTAGCGCGTCGAAAGGCTGTACGTTTATGGTGTCACCCCTTATTATTGCGTTGCCTTGAAGATTAGAATCATTTACTATTATGTCATCATCCGAGCTAACATAAATCGCTTTAATAAAGTTGTTTCCTGCCGCGTTATAAGCGCCAAAATAATTAGTGCCATTGGGTATTAAAACTGTTCCGCTAATGAAAGCGGCACCGTCAACTTGTAATTTATGAAGGGGGCCGTCGGTTCCTATACCGACATTACCATCCCTTTGAAGAGTTAAAACTTCTGTTCCGTCACTTACGTCATTGGAAGTATTAAACTTAAACTTATCAGCATCACTATTGTCTATACCGAATGACCAATCAGTCCCAGCATACATATAGACGTAAGCATCTCCAGCGCCAGCATTATTAATTCTTAATTGAGATTGGTTAACTACAGTAGAGGTATTATTTTCTACTGTAAGAAGTCTTGATGGTGCAGTAGTCCCGATGCCGACATTACCATCATCATAAATAGTTCCCGAAGTTAAAGTATCTTCGTCAGACCAACGAGCTACATAGTTTGCAACGCCGGAACCTCCTACTCCGGAGAGAACCGATTCAATATTTTTCCAGTTAACGCCGGTTGCTCCTTCATTGGTGAGAACCATTCCTCCTTCACCAATGGAACTATTGGAGTCTATGACATTCCCAGCTATGCTTAATTTGTTAACATTAAGTTGATTGCTATTTGTGAAGGTTAAGTCGGCATCGCCGCCGAAGGACCCATTATTATTAAACTGCACTTGGGTATTAGATCCCCCGGGACTTCCGCCGCCCCCTCCACCAGCAATTTGCGCCCATGGGTCTACAGTATAGCCAGTCTTGATAAACGAGGTTTGATTCCCGGAGTCAACAAGAAAAGCTCCCGGCATAACCCCCGTCGGTTTAGTATCCGTTGGGGCTATTGTGAATCTATCGCCTGCGTATCTTGTAATAGCCATAACTTTTAATCAACTAACCTAAATTCAAACCCATAAAAAGCACCGCTATTATATACCCCATCTATAGTGGATGCTTTTATTTCAATTTCATGCGTTCCCGCTGTCAAGTTCGCAACCGTAAAAGTTCCCACTCCATTTGAAGTCACATACCGTCCGGGCCAATCTCTCTTGTTTTGATCGATGTCTTCCGAAGTGGTGCCTCTAGGTTGCCCTTTGTTCGCATTTGCGTAAACAGATTGCGCGTTTACTATGGTGCTTAAATCACTTCCTGCATAAAGCTTTACTTGTTGTTGATCGTAATTTTCACTCACTTTTAATGAACGAACATTTCTTTCGTCAGCAGGAGACTCACCCGAACACACAAAAGTACTAGAGTCGTTTGGATGCTTTACGTAGAGGGTCATGGCGTCATAACTAGGAGCTTTATCCATATAATAAGGCGACCCTGCTATATCTGTTAGCGCATCCTCAGCTAATCCAGAAACTTTTATTTGTAGATCTTTTCCGGCTTGTGCTGCGCTTATACTAAACGTCCCGGTGGCGTCGCCACTTTGAATGAATTTATTAAAAACTTGAAATGCCTCAGGACCGGTAGGATGAGAAATGTCCCAGTCTTGTTTTGTTATTAAAGGTTCACCTTCACCGTCAGCTTCCCCCCCAGTACCAGTCTGAATTGCCGTAGCCATATCCGCCTCAAAAAAAAGTTGTATCTCGTGTACTCCATTTGTTTTAACCTTGGTTTTCCACGGATTAGATTCGTGAAAATCTGCAAAATTTATATAAGTTCCATCGAAAGTACCTTCCACGCCTTGATTCCAACCGAAAAAAGAAGTATAATAATAATCCTCCCCTTCATTAACAGTGTCTCCTTGCCAATTTATATCATAATAATCACTATAAAAATAATCATCCGATCCGTTAACGTCTATGGTAATAAAAGGAACTCTATTAGTATCCCCTATGGTCCACGGAAAAGTTTGAGCTAACCCCGAGGGGTCAATGGGGTAATCATACTCGTCTGTAGGTTGAGTCCCGTAACTCGCAGCTAATGAAGTCGTCCAATCAATACTAAGGTCTTCCACAACAGCGGGCGCTGCGTCAGTTTTCCAGAAAGCTGTTGGAACATCTAATGACATTAGTAAACATATCCGGTTATCGCTGCGGCGAAGATTCCTGTTTTAATATTTACGAACGTATAAACATTCGTGGTTCCCGCTGCCAGAAGAGGAGGTTCCTTCATAGCAGCTACAGTGTCCCCAGTGGGAAAAGACCATAATACCGGCACCGGAGGAGCATAATAATCGTTCCCCCCTAATCCATTTCCCCAGTCCGATTCGTTTGTGAACGTGGGTGTGAAAGAAGTGGAGGAGTGAGTATTTTGAACATACATCGTCATAGTCTGTCCGTCTCTAACATTTTTAAAATAATAATTAATTGCAGAACTGGTTGAATCGAATTGAACATTTGAGTCTTTCCAATCAACATTTCCAGAAGCTCCACCCTCAAATGGAGCATCGGTCTCCCATGTGAAAAATCTGGCTGAACCGGAAATACTCAAAATTGCAGGGTCATCTGCAGTTGCCATTGTGTAAGTGCTAATCTCATTTACTATTAACTTATTTGCCGGATCAATTTCAAGGTCTCCACCGGTTATAGTAACATCTCCAGAAATTGGAGTACTCGCTAAATCTAAAGCTTGACCGCTTATGCTTACGTGTCTTGTTCCCGATAAGGTAAGATCATCAGATCGAATTTTTAGTATAGTTAATTGAGGGCTTCCAGCGTAATATGAGTAATCAATAACAGCATAATCGTCACTACTCGTCCCGCCAAAATAAATTTCATTAGCTCTGATAATGTTATGCCCCTGCATCTTAAGATCCTCTGTGGCTGTACAGTTGCCCATTTCATCCCCAAGAGCCGCAGGAACTGCCGCACCACTTCCTGTTATTAATTGTCCATCATCCAATCTTACTTGTAGATATGGGTTAACTGCGACATTCGTACTCGCATTTTCCCAATTAGTTTTCTTGAACTTAATGTTGCTGCTACCCGTAAAACCAATAGACGATAGGTCAGTGCTCCCACCTACAGGCATTGGATTAAGAACATATTTAGCTATATCGACCGCGGACACCTTCGATGTTAAATAAGTATCCGTGGGTGAACCTGAAGCTACTGGAAACATAGATTCGCTTCCGATACCTATCGCAGAATCTACCGTGTTCAACTGGGTTATCTTTTTATTTGCCATTTTTCCTTATACCTTGTTATAATATACACTTTTTAATATGGAGGAACGAGATTTGTTACGAACAAATCTTTTGTTTCCTGCTGTAAATAGAACCTGTCATCGTCTCCGCCCTCCAACAAAATAAAATCCTCCACCTTTTCAGCGCCTAAAACCCCACTTATGAAAAACCCATTACTTCGGTCGTCCGGATCTATCTCCACATTGAAAGACGCGTTAAAGACTTTATTTTGGCCAATTGATGTGTCGTAACCGAAATCATTAAGCTTGGCCCCTACAAAAGAATATCTCAAAGCTTCGTCTTGTCTTTTGATTGGTATAGCTCCCGCGTTTATAGGGGGCGCTACACTTTTAACACATCCGGCAGGATCGACCTTAATAGTGAAGTCGTAACCGCTATTAAGGCTAATCAAATCGATTAAAGAACCGCTGCTGCCAGATCCCACGATACCTTCCAACTTTAAGTTGGCGAAAACCGGAGAATTGGGTCGGTTATCTACGGGATACCTATACCCTAAATTATTTAAAGGTTCCTTATTTAAATTGATTTCAATATTGTAACTCTGGAGATGAAGCTCGTTGAAATCCACACCCAATCCAGAAAAGGAATCTGTCGTTATTTTAATGTCGCCGGGTTTTAATGCCGGGTAACCTTCCTCCGCCAAAACGCGAGGAATTACGACATCTTTTTCGGGGCTTATAGTTCCGCTTTTGGTTTCTATATTAGAGTCTAAAAAACCGCTACCGCTCATGTCAAAATTTACATTGTAAGCCGTATAAGAAACCGAAGCGCTTGGAAATCCTCCAACCTTTCCTTCTGTTGAGTAAGAATTTAAATAACAATTTCCAAAGGAGACCACGTGATAATCCGGAGCGTTATCATCTATTCCTTGATAAAGGTCGGGTTGAGTAAAATCCTCCTTAAAATAACTTTGGTCGATATCATTTCCCTCTTGATTGACGGCTACATATATATTTCTACAATCCCGATATAAATTCACAGGAAAATCCTGCCACCATCTTTTTGTTCTGGAGTTTTTGTTTTCTTGGAAAAAACCGCTCAATAAAGAAACCGACAAATTATCAGGATGATAAGGTTGTCCATCAAAAGGATAATTAAACAAAGGATAATTTACATCAAACCCCAATCGAGCTTCGTTTTTTGTACCGCACAGGAGATAATCAAAGTTTAAATTTACACTTGGAGGGTTTATGATGGGCCTGTCCACTATCCCCCTTTTATTAAGTTGAACTATATCAGTATGGGGAACATTAATGGAATAACTAACAGACTGAACCCTATCAATGCTATGTAGACGATTTATCTTTTTGTGAAGATCGGTATGATCATTTGTAGCTCTCCCCCCTTCGTAATTAAAAAAGTTGTACTGGGTCTCCGGCGCGGGTCCAACGTACAAGGCCTGACAATTGTAAATTACTCTCGACTGAGCCATTACTTTTCTCCTTCATGAGCGCTCGCATATAATATTCCCGCTAAGAAGTCATCCACTTGATGCTCATAAGCAACATCTTGAACTTTCTTAACTCTTTCGTGGTTTCTATCTGTAGGTTCGGCTGCATACCGTCCTGCTTTGGCTAACCAACTTGGAGGGTCCTCGTTAGCTATTACTATATTGGTTATTTCGCGCGCCACCTCTTTTTGCTGCTTGCTTAATCTTTTTCGTTTGTGAATCTGTCTCAAAGAAGCTTCTACTTCTAAATTTAACTTATCTGATAGATTCAAATTTTCCTGTATTTGAGACAAGCTAAAGTTCAACGCGGCTTTTGTCCCGACCTTTGTTCCGACTGGGGTTTTTTTATCTGTCTCTTTTGGCCCTTTCGCTCCTCCGGGTCTTCCCGTCATTTGAGGAGCTTTAGGACCCCCAATAATTGGTTCGTACAAACCCTCGTTTCTCAACTCCTGAAACCTCTTCTGTGATTCAAGTGATTCTTCAGACGTTGGGAATCGACCCGATTCGATAGCTTGGATACCTTCGTCTGGCGTCAATACTCCCAATTCGATCAACCTGCTATATACTCTTGAGTAAATCGAAGTATCCCGCAAGTCCACCTCTTCGAAATGAGCCTCAGGGTAATTTTTAAAACCCATCTCTTTCGCTACCCTTCTAATTTCCGGCATCAGGAAGTTTTCGAGAAAAACCCTTCTTCCTTGTTTAAGTCTTTCCATAAACACCTGCACTTTGATGCTGGTGTTAGCGAACTTCTCGTCGCTCAATAAAATGTTGTTTAACCCCATTTGTATGTCTTGATTGACTACATCATATTTTTTGGGATCCAAAATGTTACCTATGTCAGGAATAACAAATTTGGCATCAGTTGTGTAATCCGAAATGAGGACGCGACCCACAGATTCATTTTCAAAGAGCTTCTGCATAGCCATTAAATTCTTCTGGTTAACTCCACCATCTTCCGGTCGCGCTCCCATGGTTATCAATAGAATAGCCTGATTAGTCGTACGAGCCACTGCCATATCCATCTGTTTCATTTCCTGTTTCCAGTTAATGTCTTCCAACACTGGATACCCCATTGGAACAGCAAAAGGTTCGTAATCTTGCTTCTTGTAAAAAACAGCAATAAGCTTATCGGTATCAAGGGGTATAGTGATGGCTGCCATCCCCGTTCTCTGAGTATCTTGGATTAATTTTTTAGTTTGCTCGGGAAGACTATTGTATACTTCCTTGTCCTCTTGCGTTTGAGGATGTCTTAATCTTTGCAGTTCGTAATCAGTGACAACCTTGTAATAAATGCCACTACTAAAGGAAATGCTCGCCTGCAACTGAATATCGGAAGGATTAAGTATCATATACTTCGCCGGAATTTCAATATCTTCCGAGGCTTCAGATAATCCAAAAGTTTGATTCATCCTAAAGGCGTCGCTTTTATCTACCTTCGCGTTGTACCTATAAACAAAAACATTTCCCGAGCGATAATACTCGCGGAAAAACCTGCTTTGAAAATCATTAATATTTATTTTCTTAAATAAGGTTTCAAAAAATTCCCGAGACTTTCTGCTTCCTCCTGTATAATATAAATTACTAATTGAAAACTCCGTCATTAGGTCAATAGTATTCCTAAAGACAGAGAAGTTATAATAGGCCTTTTGACAGAGAATAATGGTATCCCTGATGTCTATGTTTGACGTATTGGCGACTCCTCGGGTATACTTAAACGGTATCATACCGTTTTCTATATTCCTGAACCGGTCGGTCCGTACAATGTCAGCGGCTTTGTTCCTACGCGTCCGTGTAGCGGTAGCCACTGTTTCATGTTTCGCCATGAGTGGTTCCGCACCTTGTTCCGTTTTCTTCCTTACCGCCATATTTTACTTTATTTTTACACCTAAGCTATCATTCTGGGAGTAAAAGTATGATTATTTTGCTCCACCTTAGTATTTTTAAGGTCATTGTAACACTTAACAGCCCAGTTCCCTAACATTAAAGTCGTGTAGTTATCCTTGCGAGCCCGGTTTGCCGAGGTACTTCTCTTAAGGTGTTGGGGTAAATCAAAGGTTTGGGTACCTTTTGCTGTAGTTTTCACCTCTACAAGAGCGCATTGCTTCTTTGATTGGTAAACTATATCATCCTGAAACTCTATTAAATCCCCTTTGTTTTCGTAAGGCATTAATTTTATAGGGACGGCTTGAGCCGATACCTTGTCGAAAAAACTCCCACAAGCCGCGGTACGAGAAGCAAACCAAATTCTCTTATGATCAATAGAGGCCTGTAGATATTCGTTAGCTTCCCGCAGGAAAGTGGTGGAAAACAACTGTTTGAAGCAGATTATATTTTCTTTTTTATTGTATTGACGTTTCGCCCCCAAAAGCATCTTTTGATAATCGACTCCTTCTTTGTCGCTGTTGAAATCAAAAAATTTAATTTCGGTACGGGAGGTTTGAAATAATTCAGATTCGTTGGCGCTGTCTATAAACTGATACCCCGCGTTATCTATAATTATCATTGAGAAATTGAAATGGTTAACCAAGTAATGTAGGTATTTAATATGATCCTTCAAGTCTCCCCCCGCAACAGCATACCCATGTACCAGCGTAGAAAACGTGGTTTTTTCTTCGTCCAACTCCAGCACAGACATAGCAAAAAAGTCCGATGAGGGGCTATTGCTGAAACTGGGGTCAATAGCCAAAATATACTCTTTATCCTTTTCCCCTTTCACTAAAGTGTGTTGCTTTTCCCCATCTGGAATAGTGCATTGATGCATTTTCTTTGCGCTAAAATAGCTATCGCTCCCATCGGTAAATTGAGCCGCGTATTCTCTCAAAAAAGACGAATTGGAAGCTCCCCCCGCTCGAGCTTCTTCGATCACGGTACTGTCAATCATGTCTGCAGGAATAGAATCGAACCCCATCTGCGAAATAAAATAATTAGATTGCATAATATCATCCGAATAAATATTACCCATCCAATCCTTATATGTGCGGTAAAGGTTTTCGAAACTATAACTCGCAGAAGACAACGCTATCATTTTTGAATCGTTTGTAAATATAATCCGCTCCTCCTCTTTCATGTTACCCTTCTCAATAAGATCATCTTCCATCTCCCTTATTTTTATTCTCTCTGCCATGTCTTGAGGAGCCACCAAAAAAGGCATCAACACTGTTTTGATGGTATCTTCGGGAAGCAGCAAGAACTCATCAAGAACTAAAACATTAGCGCGAAAACCACGAATCTTTTCCCCACTTAACGGAATAGCTGTTATAGTACCCTCATTAATTTTCCACTCGAACTGATCGTTACGTTTGGATTTAGCACCGAAAGCGTGAGCCAACATTTGAGCTTCTTTGGACTCAACTATTTTTTCTATGTTGTTGAAAATAAAACGAGCTGTACGAAAGGTCGGCCCCGCAATAAGGATTTTTGTACGGGGCTCAAAAATACATTGAAGAAAACAATAAACGGCCGCGATAAAACTTTTGCCACAGCCACGTCCCCACACACACATATTAAAGTTTCTATTGAAAAATGCTTTGAGAGTTATCTCTTGGTAAAGAGCTAATTTAATACCCGACAGGAGTTCTGTAGTAAACCCAAGATTAGAACGCATGAATTTAGCTAATGTGATTTTAGCCTGTCGATCCCCAAGCTCCCCCTTTAGCGCAAGGGACTCCTTGTTTATATCGACAATGGGGCGATTATATTTTTCCGGACAATACCACATATCACAATAACTTTAAATCGTACGCTAACTGCAAATCAAATTTGGTTTTTAATATCTTGGTTAGCAAAAGTTTTTTTACGATCCTTACGCACTCCACCCTTCCGTCAACAAACAGGAATTGAATATGCGGAAATTTTTGAATTAATTCCCGAACGTTGTGGAAAATAAAATCAGGAGTTACGCGGGTATTTTTTTTGTACACGTACGGCAGCCTATTAAATGCCAAGCACTCTTCGAGTTTCCTTTCTACAAGAATCACCATATACGCGTCTTCCTCCTCAGCACGTTTTATTTCATTTTCGAACCTTTCTAAACCGGCGCTCAAAGTCCCGATAAGATCAGGAACAGACTTTCTCTCGATATAACAGTTTCCAGTTTTCTCCTTGTCGTTAAGGCAATAGTCTCCAAACTTGAGCCCTTTAACTTCCGTGGGGAAATCTTTTATTTGGAGGGGGTTTTGTTCTCGCGAATCAATGTAAATAAGATGATCCTTGTCGAACTCCTCCTTGAATTTTATTTTTCCATCTAGTCTTTGACGAGGCAACGGGGAAAGTTTATTCTTCAAGCCTATCTCTTCACATAATTTATAATAGTCTTTAAAAATTATCTGGTAGTAGGAAATAGGTGGCACCAAAAGTGTTCTCATCTCTACTTCTGTAGGGGCGTATTTCAAACCTTTCTCTCTTTTTCTTTTTGTGAGGAGTCCTTTGCAATATTTTCTAGCTTTTTCGAGAGGAGCCTCCTTAAGCCAACTTTTTAAATTTCTTTTGTTGTTAAAGTCTGCGGAAAAATACTGTTCTTTACTCTTAAATTTTATTAGTTCTTTCGTGTGGAGATCATGTCGGGGGAATTGAGTTTGATAGTAATCTCCTATCGAAAGTTTGTGAGCTTTGATATGTAAATGAAGATTCTTGTCCTCTTCAAATTCTTTTTTGCAGACATTACATTCAACCATTTAAAACTTCCTCTTCGCTTATCCCCATGATGCGAGATTTGATCTCTTCCATTGAGGTTAGCCTTTCTATTTCCTTAGAGACGTTTTTCTTTCTAAGGTCAGCTATCTTAATCATCTTACGCCTAGACTCCTCATCTTTCCAAAGTTCCACGAGATTTAATATAGAAGCCGATTCCTGCATCATCTTACTCATACGTTGGCTTCTCTTCTCTTTCAGTTCATTAAGCAACTTGGTCTGGCGATTGACACACTGGTTGTATTCTGTTTGGGCTGTGTTAATGGCTTCCACTAAACTCATCGCCATTCTGCGACCCTCCGTGTCTTCCGCATTTTGATCTAGTAATTGCTGCAGTCTCTCGACACGCCTTTGGATATTTGACGCTATAACTACTTCTGCAGCCAAAACAATGTACTGATCAACTTCCTCTTGGGTAAGGTCGGGTTTGTCCCACGTATATCTTACAAAACTACTTTCGAATAGTTCTCTATCTGTCTCAATATTATAAGTGCTAATTTGATGAAGGAAACGGAAGGTGTGCATGTACCCAATTAGGGTATACAAATTCCTTTTTATTTTAGTGGTGACTTTTTCCTTATCGATTCCGTTGTAAACGTACTTGTTGACTCTGACCAATGCGCGAGCTTCTGACTTGGGTGGAGAATACCCTCCCTCTGCGGCAGTCTCCTCATTCGTTACATCCGAATATTTAACTTTGTTATTTATCGTCTTAAGAAACTCAAACAACACCTTGTATCTGAGATCTAAGGGGGAAATACTTGGGTCATCAAAGACTACCTTGGCCATCTCCATGGGCTTCATCGCGCCACAATTATTCGAGATAAATTCTTTCTGATCCTCCGTGAGCTCAGTTTTCTCTTTTGGATAATATTTATGAGATACCTTAGCTTTAAGACTCTTTTCAGCCAGAAATTTCTTTACAGCTCTTCCGTACTTAGATCTTCCATCCCTCATATCTTCAGGAATATCCGGGAAGACTAATTCGATTAACTCTTTAATATAAGGGGGGTCATCAGGACGATTATTCCATTCGTTCAACAATGCTAACTGTTGGTCCTCATTAAGTTCTATATTTTTGGAGCTCATAAAATTTCAATATCTCCGTCCTTCAACATTTTTTTAACTTTTTGTATTATTGATTTTTTAACATTTTTAATTTGCTTATAGCCGGGGACCCTGTTTTTTTCGTTTGTCTTATACCCCATTAAAGTCGCCGCCTCTTCTTCTGACATATTATTAATATAAAGAGCTTCGTATATTTTCCATTCTGCAGGTTTTAAAGTGCTTTCCATTTTTTCATTTAATTTTTCCAACAGGGCCATGACGTCCAGACCGCAGTATTCTGTTGCGTTTAACTCATGGGGATGATCATTGATGGAAACTGGCAATTTAGCATCGTAGGCCTGTTTTTTTGTTTTTACCCAATTCGCATAAAGAGGGCAGGCTTCAGACTGTTTTCCGTAAATATAACATAAATCCCCCGCTTCAGCAGCCGCACATTTCAAACAGGGACGACAATAGTTCCCATAATTATTCCTAATGAGATTTTTTATTTGATTGGATATAATACGATTAATCCACGGATTAAGAGGTTTGCGTGTATCGTATAAATGCCATTTTTTAAAAATATGAATTCGTAAAATCTGAGAAACGTCATCAAAATCCATCCACGATAACGCGGTTAAATTCCATTTAGATTTCCTTTTTTTAATCTCGAGGTCTATTTGCTCAATAAAATCTTCGAATTTAGGTTTCTTGCGTCTGCTCATGGTTTCTGGAGGATGATCCCGCGTCCCTTCTAAAGTCTTCAGCAAAAGACTTTTTAGAATAAGTAGGGTCCGCTTCCCTCACGTAACCATCATTTTGCTGTTTATCGCCAACAGCTAAATCTTTCAACGATACGATATTAAACAACTGAGATGCACGAATATCTACATCAAGCTTATCCATGTTTGGCATTTCAAATTCTTCCTCCTCGACCTCTTCCTGAATAGTGGCGACAGGGTTTTTAGGGTCAGTTCTGAATACTCTTTTGGAGGGAACCTTGTTTAACGCTGAAAAAGCTTCCCCGCAACCAGCACAAAACTTTGGTTTTTTTAAGGAATACTCGGTTCCTGAACCACAAGTTGGGCAGTACACTTTCATATCAGTTTCTTACACTATTTTACTTAAAATAATTGATTTTTCAAAAAAAGTGTATATCTTATATATATATGGAGAAAATCAAATTCAAAAATTCCGACGGTATAGAATACGAGCTGATATGGAAAAAACCCCACCACACTTACAATGCTGATGGTTTGTGTTATTCTCCAGAATTAGATAATCCCAAGATTCTAGTAGATCCAAAACTTAAAAAACGCCGGAAAATGAGCACCTTAATAGAAGAGGTGACTCATGCGTTCTTTTGGGACAAGTCTGAAAGGGAAGTTAGAAAGTTCTCTTCTGTCTTAGCTGGTTTAATCAACAAACAAATTAAATAGTATCTAATTTAGATAATTTGGATACAATAAATTTAGTTAGCTCTGACCGGACAATATCTTCCGTACCGAACTCAAAAGTTTCTATCCCCATATCTCTGCTTTCCTGATTATCAAAAATACTAAAGATTTTACCGAACCCTCCACGGTTACCATTTTTCAAATCGGTTTGCATGGGGTCAGCTAATATGAAAGCCCTTGAGTATTTTCCTATACGCGTGAGAACTGTCACTATTTCTCTGATGGAGCTATTTTGCGCCTCATCTAGAATTATAGCTTTTGAATTCCAACTCATTCCTCGAGCGAAATTGACGGGATGAATAGATACCCTTTTTTCCTTTTGAAGTTTTTTTACTGTTGTTTCGTTAAGTAACTCATCTAATTTATCCATAAAAGGCAAATTATAGTAGTGAAGTTTTTCGTCAGCGTCTCCCGGAAGAAACCCTAACCTTGAGTCAGAGCTTTCAACTGCTGATCTCATATAAATAATATCAGATACTCTGCTCAGATTCAAAAGGTTTAAAGCCGCATAAACAGAAATAAGTGTCTTGGAACTTCCCGCCGGACCTTTACATAAAACTACCCTAGTTTCTTTTTTTAGGGATAAGTCTATGAATTTTTTCTGCTTTTCTGTCCAGTTGAGTTCGTCTATATAAAAGGTATCTTTTGGCTTTAAAGTTTCCCTTTGGTGAACTTTCACCTTTCCGTCCAAAATTTCAAGGGATTCAAGACCCCTTGCGCTCTTTACTTTCGGCATCAATCTAATTTACACTAAATAAGTGTAATGAATATAGAAAAGTTATGAATGAAATTACCAACGCTACTCCTCGGGTTGTTAATTTGCTAGAGCAAGGAGGGGTAACCTCCGAACAACTAGAGCACGTAGCTCAGGACTTGGTAGGTGAATATGGGTGGTTTGTATTAGCGGCTTTGGCGGCTATTCTAGCCAAAGATATGATAATAAATTTCGCACAAGCGCTGCTAGTGTTTATGGGAAGCGACTTCAATAATGATGATATAATATATATTTCTGGTCGTCAAGCGAGAATAGTGAGAGTAGGTATAAGAACCACCTGCTTTTACATGACGGATAGGGCCTCTAAAATGGTCGTACCCAATGAGCAACTTAAACAGTTAACAATTGAAAAAAAACTAATACAAAACGGGAAAGTCCCCTATTTGCCCACCGGAGGAGACCCAAGTTACGTAGGAACTGAAGAAATTCCTATTCAGCCACCCCCGATGGAAGTAAAAGTGGTGGAGGGATACAAGCCCCCGCCCAAAGCATCTACGAGAAAAAGATGAAAAAACGCTACTTGTAATTATAATATTATTAGGTGGATGCAAAACCCCTTTGTTGGATGAAAAGGGGCGATTAGAAAAAATAAGAATAATGGTTCCTGCCGAAATTAACGCCATTAAGAAGAAAATAAGTGTAATCTTTAATAGAATGAAAGAGATCGATTTTAGTAAACAGATCCTCGAATACAGAGAAGAGGGTCTTCTTGCCGACGAAAAGGCTGGTTACCCACCCAAATGCAAACCCGGATACGAAGTAAGCGAAGACAAGAAAAAATGTGTCCCCGTTGAGAAAACAACGGAAGCCGCTAAGACTAAGAAAGAGTGGGACAAAATCGACAAAAAAGAACTTAAACGGGATACCAAGAAGGAAAAAGGGGAACACGAAAAGGACGCTGTCAAGGATGACAAGAGCAAAATTAAAAAGCTCCAGAAGGGTAAGCCCTCGGAGAAGAAGAGTGTCGAGATTCACGACTTAAAGAAGGACGAAAAATACGACAAAGAAAGAAAGGCTGGTTGGAAAAAGAAAACCAAGGGAGCCAAAATGAGCAGTAAGCAGAAAAATGATTTACCCGACTCAGATTTCGCATATATACAACCCGGCGGCAAAAAAGACTCGGAAGGAAAGACTACTCCGCGTTCATTACGTCACCTACCTATCCCTGACGCTGCCCATGTCAGAAACGCTTTAGCAAGACTGGACCAAACAGACATTAACCCCGAAGCTAAAAAAGCTGCTCTTCGCAAAATCAAAGCTGCAGCTAAAAGATTTGGCATTAAGGTTAGTGCTAGCACTAACGCCATAGATTATTCGGAATTATATTAATAAGGTCACTAATTCTTGCTAACAAAAAAGCCCCGCTTTCGCGGGGCTTTTAGTTTTATAGAGTCTCTTTTTATTCTCCGGGGTCGTTTCCGTCAATAACCTTGTCGCGGTTATTCTTAAACTCCTCGCGAATTTCCTTAATGCGGGCATGTACTTCTTTCTGGTGAGCTCTCATTTGCTCCGTCCACCCTTTTCTAGAAGCTGCTAGCTTCTCCCTTAGGGCCTTTTTCTCCTCGTCCGTGGCATCTTTCCATGCGGCTCTATCAAAAGTCCCCTTCTGCTTCTTGGTGGCAGCAGCGAAGGCCTTCTTAAGCTCCTTGATCTTGGCATCGTCTCTTACCAACTTACCAAAGGCACTATCCTTCTTGTGTCCGCCCTTCTTGCGATCACGAACTTTATGGCCCCGCTTCTTTGCGTCTTCACGATTCTTCCTGCGCTTCTCGAAAACAGCTTTGAGACGTTCCTTGACTCTCGCGGAATCCCACTTCTTCCCGTCTCTTTCGGGTTTTTCTTTTGTGGGTTTTTCTTTATCAGGTTTAGGGGCACGCTGAGCCTGTGCGGTTGTTAACGCTGATGCAACAATAGCTACCAGCCCGATTTTGAGTATACGTTTAATAAACATAACAAATATTACACTGCAAGAAACGTGCCATATAGAAAACGGGAATTTATTGAGTGTTTTGAAGAAAGATTTTTCCCTTTGGGGAATAATTCCCTCTTTATTTAATTTAGTTGGGGAACTACTCCCACTGGTGTAATATATAAAGCATGAAAAAGAAAATAATTATAGCTTCTGTTGTTGGCGTAGTTATAGCTGTGACTTTGGGGTGGTTAAGCTATAACAAAGAAGAAATACAGAATAAAGCCACGGAAAAGGTGGCTGACGCCATTATAGACACCGCCGTGGATAAAGTGGCTGATAAAGCTAAAGAAGAGCTAGAAAGCAAAATATTGGACAAATTACTACCTTGAGTAAATACAACGAAAAACGCCCATGGGGCTCCTTCACTGTTTTGGATGATGGAAAAGGTTTCAAGGTCAAACGTATTACCGTTGAGGCCGGAGAAAAACTATCACTACAATACCATAATCGACGCTCCGAACATTGGACCGTTGTTTGCGGAACGCTTACTGTAACAGTAGGAGAAACCGTCCAAGAGCTAAAGGTAAATGAATCTATATATATTCCTGTAAAGGAAAAACATTGCATGGCAAATTATACTCGTGACTTTGCTGAAATTATAGAAGTTCAAATTGGGGATTACCTTTTTGAAGACGATATAGTAAGGCTAGAAGACCGTTACGGCCGAACAACCCCCGAACCGGATGAAATTCCAC
>Ga0208299_1001442_pt1 | contig 17745 bp, 25 predicted proteins | sample 15_taG_FD_184089 | JGI IMG/M metagenome (GOLD analysis project Ga0208299, IMG submission 184089) | Marine viral communities from the Subarctic Pacific Ocean - 15_ETSP_OMZ_AT15312 metaG (SPAdes) (version 2) | ecosystem: Environmental > Aquatic > Marine > Oceanic | place: Pacific Ocean | collected...
TCGCGACCTCTTGCACAGCCGACTCCGCAAGGCGCCAGTCTTCGTCGCCGTCCGGGTCCGCACCACTCAGCCTGAAGCACTCCGCAAGCATTCCCGTCAGGCGCTCCCTCGCGGCTTCGGACGCCTCTAGGGCCTGGGCGAGCGAGGGCGCGGCGGCGATGAGGCGGGCGTTCCCCTCGTTCGGCGTTTCCCAGCGGTGCTTCGGCGCTGTCGGACGGGCCTGCACGATGACTTCGCCGCCGGGGCGTCCGCCGAGAATCTCCGCAACGACGTAGTACCCTTCCGCTGCCCACGGCCCCGGCGTCGCAGCCTCCCGCAGCGCCCGCGCCTCCGCGCCTGTGATCATCGTCTCGTCGCTCATCGTTCGATCCCTTCGAGCACCGCGTTGATTTCCTCCGCGGTGGCTTTGTTGAGGAACTCCTCCCGAAGTGCCAGTGCTAGGTTGTCCTTCTTGCCTCGGGCGTAGCCCAGACGTTTCGCGATAGCCACCATCAGGCTGCGTTCCATCTCGGTTGCGCTGACGAGGAACCGCTTGGTGCGCTTCTCGTCGTCCGGTAGCTTCTTCATCGCCGGACCCCTCCGCGACCCACGCGGCCGAGGGCCCAAAGCTCGATCCCAACGGCGTCGAGCACGTCGAGGTGCGCCGGGTGGTCCTCCCAGGCCTCCACGAGGAGCTGCTCCGCCTGGCTGAGTTCCCGCATCACCCGTCGGTGGTGGACCTCCTTGGGCACCTGGCCTTTCCAGGTAGCGGGCCGGGCGAGCACCACCTTGGCGCCTAGCGGCTTGAGGTAGCCCTTGAGGCCCTTCGCCAGGTCCTCCAGCTCCTCGACGTTCTCGGCGGACGCCACGCGCCCCTGACCCGGGTACACGCGGGGGTGCTCGATTGTCCAGTTGAGCGGCACGAAACCTAGGGCATCCTCGACCACCGCGAACACCGACTTCGCTGCCAGCTCGACGCTCCAGGGGCCCACGACGTGGACGGGCATCGCGTGGGTGATGGTGCCCTGGTGAGACAGGCACAGGCCCATCTTCCACTTCCCGGGATCCAGGGAGACGCCATGGGGTCGGCTCTGCAATTCCAACATCCTCACTCTCCCACAGCGGCCTGGGCCGCCTTGAACCACGCGGCGGCTTCGCCCCACGCCAGTTTCTCGCACACCGCTTCGAGGGCTGCCGCCTGGCCGGCGACGTAGTCCTCCGCGCCCACCGCGGCGGTCTGCACACCTTCCATCTCCGCCAGCTCGCTCGTGAGGTGCTCCCAGAGCACCTGCACCATCGACCACGCCTGGGCGTTCCGGTCCTGCGCGTACTTGTTGAGGGCCGACCCGGCGACCCGGGTGCCTGTCGCCCTGTTGGCGGTCTTGTCGACCTTGGCCCGCTTGACGACACCCTCGTGCCGATCGACGAAGGCGCCCAGCACCTCCATGTCGGACTGCACCGTCGCAGCCGAGGTACCCACAGCTCGGCCGATTTCCCGTCGGGACAGACCCGCCAAAGCGTGGCGCATCACGCCGACGCGGCGGGTGGTCTGCCGCTCCACGGTCTCCGGCTTCTTCGCCGTGATGGTGCTCTGCGCCAGGTTGAGGAGCAACTCGTCCATGGTCATACCCAGGTCGGATGCACACTCAGGCAACAGCTTCGTGGGGTTGCTCGTCACGTACTTGGCAGCGGTGCTCACTTCACTTCCCCCTCAACCTCGACCACGGGGGGGCGGGGTGAACTTCGGGACGCGGCCTCATGCCAGAAGTCCCTCCACCCAGGCCCCGGCTCGAAGTACCCCGGGCCCGTTCCGCCTTCCTGGTCATCGGTCAACAGCGGTGCCAGCAGTCGATTCCACCACCGCATCACGCCCGCCCTCCCACGACCGACAGGCGGCCGGACTCGTCGCCGGCTGCGTGCGGCGCTTCTGCCTCTGCGATGGCGCGCCGGACCTCCGCCTCCATCTTCGCGCGCTCGATGCGGAGGAGAGCGTCAGAGCGTTCCTCGTTGAGCGTGCCGCGACGCCGAACCGCCAGCGACAGCCGGCTGTTGTCAGTGAAAAGACAGATAAGAAGGGTGACGCCGGACATGACCACGCACCAGACCCCGAAGGCGGCGAATACCCCCATCACTCCACCTCCCCCTCAACCTCGACCACGGGGGGCGGGGTGTACTTCTGCGCTCGAAAGCGGGCGACGGTGACCTGCACCCCGGGGTCTCGCCGCATGCCCTCGAGAAGCTTCGCGAACCGCCCTTCATGCGCCCTTTCGCACTCGACCCCGTCCACGACGTTTCCGTCGTCGTCCAGCGCAACGGCCGCCAGCACCTCCACGCACCCATCATCCGCGGGCAGGGGTGTCTGCTCCTGCGGGTTCGGGGGGTCCGCCCAGAAGTCGCCGTGGTACTGGCCCGGGTAGTTGCGGATCGTGCGGGCGCTCGCACAGTCCCACTCCGTGTCGCCGAACCCCCACAGGAGGACCCCGGCCGGGTCCAGATCGGGCGTCGGCCACGTCCCCTCATCGTCCTTGTCAATCTTCGTCCAGTTCATGGCGCCTCCCGTTCGTTCTGAAGACATCTTAGGAGATATCCCCCGGGTGTCAACCCTTTTTGTCCCGCTTTATCAGGATTCGGTCCTGAGTAGTCTCGCAACAGGGCGCCAGGTAGGGGGCGTCGCTTCACGAGCCATGCACGAGGGACACTCGCCCGTCCGGGCCCCTCTCGGTCGCGGGGTCGTTTTCAGGCACCTGGATCTTGGCGGCCTGCGCCCTCGCAGTGTCCGCCCTCCTCCGGCTGCTCCTCGCTAGACCGGGATACCCCAAAAGGGCCTCCCGGTGGGCTTCCGTCTCGTGGTGGTTAGCCTCCTTGAGGAGTAGATCCCGGCGCTTGGTGTTCACCGCTTCCGCCAGTGGTGCCCGGGGCGCTAGGTTGCGTGTTCGTCGCTGGATTACTGCGAAGGTCTCGGCGAGCAGGATGCCGAACACGATGCCTACGAGCAGGGCGCCGATCATCACTTCTCCTCCTGTTGTGCGTCTTCCCACGGTACCAACCTGCTATCGATGTAGGCAGGTGTAGCGTCTTTGCTCCAGCGGCGCATGAGTGCCGGCTCGGCCTCGACCGCCACGTCCGGCGTGAAGACCTTGAGTGCCCAGCACATCAGCTCGGAGAGCCTCTCAGCAGCCTCGGCGGCGCCGTCCTCGGGACCCTCCAGCAGGATCTCGTCGTGGATGGAGAGCCAGCTCCGGTAGCCGTAGAGAGGGCTCCGGTGCTCATCCGGGTAGCCTTCGACGTTCCCCGGGGTGTTGATCCACACCTCGCGCTCCTGCTCGGGCTCGCCGGGGCTGTGGGGGTACACCCACCGGTTGGCGTCGTCGCCGTGCCACACCTCCGTGTACATCTCCCGGGTGACCCACCAGAGCGCCAGCTTGAGCCCATCGGCCACGAGGCCCTGGAAGCCGTTGTTACACCCGTTGGTGTACCGGACCCCTCCGCGGAGCCGCCCGGTGACCCAGGAGGCGTAGGTGAAGCCGTCACCGGCCGCGCACCGCTTGAAGAAGTCGAGGTAGTCCCGCATCTCCTCCCAGGCGTCGAGCCATTGGTTGCGGATGGTCTGTGCCTGGTCCTCGGTGAGCTTGACCCCGAAGCCTCGTGCGTAGTCGACGAAGGTCCTGGCGACCAGGCCGCCGGGGAAGCCGAAGTTTGCGATCTTCGCCACCTGTCGGTACCCCTTGGCCTCCTTGTCGCTCGCCTTCAGGAGCGCCTCGAATTCCTCGTAGGTGAGGCTGGTGCCCTGTTCGGCGTTCATCATCTGCCGGCCGACCTCAGCGTGGAGGTCGAGCCCGGCGTTGATGGCGTCGGCCATCGCAGATGACCCGAACATGAGGAGCTGAATCTGGGCGAGGGCGACCAGCTCGGCGCCACTCCAGTCCACCGATGCGTAGACGTTGCCCTCCCGGGGCTCCCAGCATTCCCGGAATCCTTCCTTCCTGGGCGGCTGGTGGAACATCGGGTTGCTCCAGCTCGTGCGTCCTGTTGACTTCAGGACGCCAGGGTTCGACGCTACCGCGTACCGCGTACCGCGCTCCACTGCCGGTATGAACGTGCTCTTGGCCTTCCGACCCTCCCCTGTCGCCATCCAGGAGATCAGCACCTCGTCTCCGCACTGCTCGATGGTGTCCTTGGCGGTGGACACCTTCCCACCTGCGGTCAGCGGTGGCGTCTTACCCTGTCGCTCGTAGGCGTCCTCCACCATCTGCATGAGGACCTTCGTGTTCTTGCTCCCGTTCTCCCGGATGAAGCCCGCTGCCTGGCCAATGCGGAGACCCTCCTGGTGGAGTTCCTCCATGGCGGCGCTCCACGTCGCCAGCTTGTCGGGGTTGCTTCGCGGTCCGCTCATCGAACTAAGACGGAGGCACCAACTCGCCCGGACCTGGAAGGCCTCGTTCGTCACGCCGCCCTGGGCGTCCACGATGACATCACCGCCGCTCGCACGGTCCACCAGACCGAACGCACCCGCCTGGGCCTTCGCCACAAGCACCGCGTCCACCGCGTCGTCCATCGCGTAGTCGATGGCCGCCTGGGGCCACTCGGGAATCGGCACGCCGTCCAGCTCGTGGTACCGAAGCCGCCAGGGCTTCAGGTACTTCTCACCCTTGCAGGCGGTGCAGGGGGTGTACGCCACAATTGCAGGTCGGGCACCGACGTTCACTTTTCCTAGACCACCACACTCTACGCAATCGCCGTCGGGCCCCCACCCGTCATCGCTGTCGTAGACGAGGTGCTCGCCGGTGCCGGCGCAGTCAAAGCAGTCCAGGCGGCGCGCCGGAACGGCGGCCCTCGTCACCGTTGCCACGCTCCCCGTCGCGTTGCAGGGGGCGCAGGGCGTGCCCTTCTTCTGGGCGCTGACGTCCTTACCGAGGTACTTCTTCGCCAGGTGCTCCATTCCCGCGTTGTGCATCATCTCGCCATAGGCATTACGAATGAGCAGCTCGCGGTACAACGTGTCCACGATGAGGCTCTCGGAGTCGTGGAGCCCGGTGCCGTCGAGGTCCATCACGTCGAAGAGGGCGGCGTGGAGGGGGCCCTCTACGTCCTCGACCTCGCCTCGCAATTCCATCAGGTGTGCGTGCTGGAGGAGCACCCCTAGGTCGTAGGCGGCGTTCTGGGCGACGAGAACCGGCGCCTCCGCCGGAGGTGCACTCGCCATGTGTTCGATGAGATCCCACAGCACGTCAACCGCGGTGTCCGCATCGACCAGGGCGACCTCGTGGGGGAAGGGAAGGCTTCGCGACTCCAGGATGGCGGTGCCTGCCTTCACGGCACGGTCGATGACCCCCCGGGCTTCGTGGGGGAACCCACCTACCGCCATGAACGACCCGCAGACCGCCCGGGGCGCCGCGAGGTTCTGGTTGATGAGGTAGGTCTCGAAGTCGAACCCGATGAGGGGTCGGAGTTCGCCCTCGGCGTCGTAGATGTTGGTCATTGCCTCTCACCCTTCCGTCGCGGCCTGTGGCCGCCCTTACTTCAACGGCTTCACCTCGAAGCCCCTGGCCTTCAGTCGTCGCGCCTTGCGTGGCGCGCTGTCACCCAGGAGCCGCACCGCCTGCTTGAGTCGCCGGCAGGCGTTCCAGATGTCGAGGAACCGCCGCTGGTCCTTCGTCGGGGACGTTCCGCCCAGACCCTCGTGAGCGTAGCACCGCTCACCGCCCTCCTGGGTTGCCCTTTGGCACGGGGTGCCCTTCTTCGTCCTGTAGCCGCAAACGCTCATGGAGCCTCCAGGCTGCACCTTACCACACCCGACCATGGGGTCGACCAGCACACGAGACCGGAGAACTAGCCCCGTGTGCTGACCGGCCCCAGGGCCGTCGGCGTGTGGCTCTTACGCGGCGGCCTCGACAGGGGACCAGGTGGACACCGGGTAGACCCCGACGCCCTGCTTCTTCGCCCGCCACTCCGTCGAGCGGATGAGCTTGGTGCCTGCGGCGAGGGTGCCGTCACCGGAAGCGAAGCCCGCCTCCTCGTCGACGATGGCCTCCTCCCACTCGTCCTCGGTCTCAGGGGGGTCGATGTCCATCGCCGCGCAGAGGGCGACGATGAAGTTCTTGACGTTGCCCAGCTTGCTGTCCAGGGCCGGCGCGGCGAGGTTGGTGGAGAAGCAGACGCGCTCACCCGGCTGGTGCACACCCTCGCGGGCCTTGCGCGTCGGGTCGCCGATCTTCTCGTTCATCGACAGCACGTCGGCGCTGAGGGGCTGCTCGCCCAGAACCTCCTGGACCTCCAGGTCGACCGCGAAGTAGGGGACGCCCTCGCGGGTCTTGCCCGTCCGAATGCGGAGGATGCTGTCGACGGTGACGCCCTGGAGGCTGATCCAAGGGTAGCGACCCTCGGTGCTGCTCGCGTTCGCGAGCTGTCGGAAAATGGTCATAGGTCTTGGTTCCTTGTCCTGTGTTCTTCGTTCTGTACCCGCCGCACCGTGCGGCAGTGAGAGGAGATTAGCAGGCTCCGCAGGCCTGTCAAACTTTTCGTGGGAGATTTTCTAAACCGACCGACGGGGGCTTGTGAACGTGTCGCCGTAAGTGGCGATCCGTAGCTTCTGCTTCATGGCCAGGGTGCGTTCGATGTACTCGCTGCCCACCTTCGCCGCCATGAACATCTCCAACCTGTGCGAACCCGCACAGAGTACATCCACGTGCACCTCGTCGGAGTCCTGACCTGGTCGGTGGTTCCGACCAAGCATCTGCTCCCAGGTCTTCGCGTTGCCGCTGAACTCCAGCACCAAGCACCGATCCCAGGCCTGCATGTTCTTCCCGGTGCCGTGGACGTCGATCTTCACGCACGGTGTGTCCACCGTCTTGTGCGGCTGGTTCGTCTGAGCACCGTACACCCGGAAGCCAGCCCGGCGCAACGCCTCCCCAACGTGGGGCGTGCTGTACCAGATGAGCCCCCGCTTGTAGACCGCGCACCACTCCTTTACGCGGTCCGCGAGCCACTCCGGGCCGGGCTCCAGGTCCACGTACTCCACCGGCGGCTGGTAGCCCAGACCCGGGGTGAAGTACCGCGGCCGGACACCCTCCCAGGCCTCCAGCGTCGCGAGCCTCGACTCCCCGAACGCCCCCTTCCGGGTGAGCTTCTGGATGAGGGCCGGGCTGTCCGACCCCATCTTGGTGCCCACGTGCTTCAGGAGAGCCCGCTCGGTGCTCGCCCACGCTCGGCGCTTGTCGAGCCACTCGTCGTCCGGCCCGTAGGCCCACTCCGTCCAACCAGGGCCTTTGCACCCCTCTGGACAATCCTCGTGGTAGTCCCATTCTGCGGGGGTATGGCACAGGCTGCACCGCCTTGGCCACACCCACCGGCTGTAGTAGCCCGAACTGAGCTGCGACTTGGCGCGAGCAGCGGCGAAGCTGTCCACCACCTCCGTGCCGTCGGGCATCTCCCACATGCCGGTGTCGCTGAACTCGTCACACGCCTTCTTCCAGCTCTCCGGGAGGTCCACCTGCCACTTGCGGATGACGAGCGACGCCTGGCAACTCGTGTCGCTGGTCGCTACGACCCCCGGACAGGCCCGGAGCCGGTCGCTGAAGGCGTCGCGAGCTAGCTCCTTCGTTACCCCCCTCGTGGCGACATCCGACTTGCCCTGGCGCCGCAGGTGCCAGTTCACGAGGGGGAGCACCGCCTTACGAGCCTTGTAGTCCGGCTGGCCGCCGACGTCGATCATCGACTGCCAGAGTTCCAGGTCGTGTACGTCGCCCGGGATGGGGCAGTTGTCGCGGAGCGTTAGCTCGGCGAGGTGCCGGTAGTCAGCCAGGGACTTCTGCGTCAGCGTGCCGCTCATCGCCGCCACGACACACTCCCGGTGGGTGGTGACGTACCGGATGAGGCGCTTCGTGCGGGAGCTGTCGACCCCGGCGAACTTGTGGGCCTCGTCGATGACGATGATGGTCGGCTTGTACCGCTCCAGGAAGTCCGTGTGGCTCGCGTGGCTCAACTTCCCCATGCTGAGGATGTGAGGCCGGGGGAACCGGAAGTGCCGGGCCCACCAGGCGTAGTCCACCTCCGTCTTGTGCACCAGGTCCGGCGGCACGATGAGGAGGGGTCGGGTGGTGCCCATGCGACGCCGCTGGACCTCCGGGAGCAGGAAGCTGATGCCCGTCTTGCCGTGGCCCACGCCGATGGGGCCCAGGAAACCCCGGGGTCCCCAGACCTGGTCCTCGATAGTCGGCCGGTCACCCTCGGCCCATGCCTTCAGGTTGAGGTCGAACTCCGCGAGGGCCTGGCCCTGGATGGCTTTGAGGGCTGCCGTGCTCCCTGTCTTTCGGAGTAGTTCGGTCCACCGCCCCGCCGCGCCGGGGTCCGGGTTGGTCGTCGGGAGGTCGAGGATGCGCTGGAGGTCGGGGTTCGTGGTCACGCGCTCGTGGTTGCCTTGAGGTACTCGCGTCGGAACTTCGCCAGGAAGATCCTCACGATGTCCGCCGTCTGACCCCGGTACGCGACCAGATCGATCTTGTCGAACATCTTGGTCCCTGTGAGCACGTTAGGGCCCACCCACACGGTGCCCTCGATGTTCAAGCCCAGGATGACCTCGATGTAGTAGGGGCCGTCGGTAACAGCGAACACCGTCAACGGGGGCATGTCGTCAGGGTAGAGGGACAGCACCAGAGCGACCATCTCGTGAGTCGTCATCACCGCCTCCGGTTGACGGCGTCGAGCACCGCCAGGTAGACGAAGTAGCCCACGATCGCCATCGCGACCGCGGCGCCCATGAGGTCGCCCAGCGTCAGGACGAAGAGGGACCCTGCGAAGGGGCTCACAGCGTCACCCCGGGGATGTTCGGTCGTTCTGTGCCGTAGTAGATCATGCCTCTCTCCCTTCCAGCAAGGCCACCAGGGCCCTGCGCTGTCGTTCTCTTCTACCCCACCTGGACCGTTGGTACAAGGCCCAGGGGATGGTGCCCAAAGCCGTGAGCACCAGGGCGTACCAGCCGCCCTGGAGCCCGTGGGGCGTCACCCCTCCTCCGTGTCCGGGTAGCCCTCAGCCTTCCAATTGGCTAGGGCGCGTTCGAGGCTGTCCAGGGAGCCCTCCTCGGGGTGGATTCCGTGGTAGTCCTCGAAGATCTCATCCTCCAGCATCATGCGGAGGAGGGCCAGCAGTGCCTCGGTCGTGTCGTCCATCAGAGTCTCCAGCCAAAGGCCTGAGCGACCAGCAGGGTCAGGACGAAACCCACCCCCATACCGGTGCCCTTCAGGTGCCCCACCGCGTAGATGCGCCAGGCCCCCTTGATTCGTATTTCGATGTCCAGCGGCGCCATCAGAAGCCCCTTTGGATCTTGGCGTGGAGCGGCTCCATCTGGGCCGCCGTGTGCTGGTTCAGTGCGTTGATGAGAGCGTTGCCGAGAGCCTCGGCCATCGACCTACCTCGACCCTCCGTGTTGGGGTCGTTGTTGATCGTCGCGGTGTGGTGCATGAGTGTGGGCTCGCCCGCTTCGACGGACCCCGGCATGTACACCGGGGTCATCTGGGCACTGACCACTGCGAGGGGTTGGAACTCGTCCATCACGCCGCCTCGTCCGTCCAGACCACCAGGTCCACCGTGAGTAGCTCGTCGCCGGGCCACATGTACTTCTCAGCCTGCTTCTCGGTCATGAACATCGTCGCCCTCCGCATGAACGGGTTGACCCCGGTGACGCCGTACTTGTCGACCACGAGGTAGCCGGTCCCGCCCCGAACAGCGACCATGTACACCGGTTTCGTCTCGTGGGTCACTTCGTCGCCTGGATGAACAACACGCCGTCGAGCGCGCCGATGACGTCCCGGACCGCCTGCCACGCGGGGTGCTGCCGGTCCACCGAGAGCATGAACGGGAGGACCTCGATGCCGCGCCGGCTGACGTCCCGGGCCACCGCGTTGGCGACCAGACCCTTGCCCTTGCCGAAGTCCATGCTGTTCCAGTACAGGCCACCGTTGGCCTTGGAGACCTCGTCGGTGTAGGGGCGGAGCCAGTCCGCGAAGTCCTGCGCCCCGGGGAGCACGCCACCGGACACCACCGGCACCGCGTTGAGGAGCACCATGCGCTGCCACTGCACCGCGGCACCCGCGGGCGCCTCGGGCAGCTCGACGAACTTGCGCTCGTCCTGCTCGGCCATGATATCCCCCTTCATGCTTCGGGGTGTGGTTGGGCTCATGAGTGCCTCGTCCAACTCCTCATCGCTGGCGGCCTTGATGCGCTCGACGCTCAGGTTCGGGTCCCTGGCTGCCTCCACGAACGGCGTCGCCGGAGGTTCGGGCGCACCCAGCGCGTCCTCGTTGGGCGTGCCGTTCGGGTTGTTCTCCCTCTCGGAGGCCTCGTCGGCGGCCTTGCGGAAACTCGGGTCGATCACCCGGTCCTCCTTCGGGTCGAAGTAGAGCGGGGCCTCCTCGAAGTCGATGAGGCGGAGATGCTCCCCCAGCTTCACCTTGGTGTAACGACCGATCTTCGCACCCTCTCCCTGCACGTACACCGGGAACGCACCGGGCATCCCGTTGTACTCCTCGCGGGCCTTCACGCACACCGCCTTGCGGTCCGCCGAACCCCCGCCCCGAAGGACCGCGGTGTAGATGGCAGCGAGCGCGCCCGCCACCTGGGGGTCACTCCCGATGGCGCCCTGCGCCACGTCGTTGATGGCGTCCACGATGGTCTCACGCGCACCCGGGAGCGCCTTCACGACGTCCAGGCGGCTCCACCAGCCGCTCGATGGCACCAGTCCGGCGGCCGGGATGAGGGTCCCAATTGGCGCCACCGTGGTGTCCCCTACCGACGTCCAGTTGAGGTCCGGGAGGGCCTCCCGGAGCTTGCCCATCACGCCCTCGGCCGTCATGTCGAGGCCGACCTCCTGCGCCGCGTACTCCACCAACTCCACGCTCATCGAAGCGCTGTTCTCCTTCGCCGCCACCTGCGCGATGCGAATCGTGTCCTTGATGAGCGGGTCGGTCACGATGGGCGTGAACTCGCCGGTCTTCTTGTTGTGCGAGCCCTGGGGGCCCGTGTCAGCTACCTGGACCCGCGTGGTGGCCTTCCGCTCCCGGAGCTTCTCCGCGAGGGTCTTGCTCACCGGCGCCTTTGGCTCGGCCGGCTTGGGGGCGGGGGTGCTCGTCTGGGCCTTGGCTGCCTTCTTGGCCTTCAGTCGGTCTGCGAAGCTCATGCTGTTCTTGTCCTTCTTCTGGGTGGCACGCTTCGTGCCGGTTCCGAAAAGGCCCTTCGGGGCCCGGTTCTGGGGGCTGTGGGGGCAGATGCGCTTGAAGTCGCAGCCCCCGTACTTTCCGCACGACGCCCGGTTGGGTTCCGTGTCCTCCAGGCGGTCGATGTGGCACAGGTCGAGGATGCGGAGCGCCCCCTCCTGCGTCTTCCGCCAGATGTCCTCGACGTTCTTCATCGGCATCACCGCGGCGCGGGGGTACGCCTCCACGGTCTTCGTGCCGATGTTCAGGTGGACCACGACCACCTTGTCCGGGAAGTCCGGGGCGTCAGGTCGGCCGCGCCACGGGCTGAACTTGCTGCCGATGAGACCCACCGCGGCGTACTTGCCAAGCTGGGGCTCGTAGGGGAGGGTCTCCTCGTCCGGCGCGTAGAACTTGCTCCCTCGGGTCTTCCAGTCCGCGATGGTCGGGAGGCCTGCCCACTCGGGCTTCCCCCACGGAGCCACCGCCGCCAGCGTCCCCGTGTAGTCGCTGATGTCGATGAAGCCCTTGAAGTCCAGGGACTCGTTGCGGGAATCCTCGGGGTCGCCAGGCCACCCCGGGCCGGGCTGCTCTCGCTCGAACACCGCCTTGAGGTTGATGAACTCCTCGATGTGGAAGTCACGGCCGGGCACACCCGCGGGCACCAGGTGCTCCGCGACCCTCGCGCACCGCCAGTCCAGCGCGTCCGTCTTCTGGGGCCCCCGGTCCCGCATGGGGACCTCGAACGTCGCCTTGTCCGGCCACTGACCGTGCTTGGCTCGGAACTCCAGCAGGGCGTGGATGCGGCTCCCGCGGTCCGCGGCCGGGCTAGAGCCCTGCGGCGCGCAGGCCATCTTGGCGAACCAACCCTTCGTCTGGCAGTCCTCGACGGTGCCGTCGAAGCTGTGGCTGTAGTTGATGGCCTTCCCGTTCATGTCCCGGGGCTGCCAGGTCCCGGAGCCCTCGTGGTAGACCCACTGGACCTGTTCGGCCCTGGCATTCCAGTGTTGCATATCAGTCATCGCCTCTCAACCCTTCTAATCGCAACTGCGATCTTCGTCTCACCCTGACGCTACACCACCCATGGGGGGTGTCAAGCCAGGTTCGGAAGTTTCTCAATCCACCACATGCTGTCGGCGTCTCGGAAGGTGGGGACACCCCACTTCGCGAGCATCTTGCGGACCCTGTTGCCATCCACGCCCAGGGCTCTCGCCATGGCTGCGTTGGTCATCTCGGGCCTCCGCACCAGGAGGGCTCTCAGGTTGCGCTCCAGGTTCCCCTGGTGGTAGCGCTTGGAGCTGGGCCGCCCCAGACTCCGCCGGGCGTAGCTCACCGCAGAGTCGGTGACGCCCAGCTCGGCCGCCATGGCTTGGTCCGTCGTCCACTCGCGACCTGGGTCGCTTTGGATGAGGGCCTCCACCGCATGGGTGAGCGCGCCGTCCTTGGACCCTTGCCGCCTACCCACGGAGCAGCTCCAGCCGGTACGTTAGCCCGTTGACGGCCCGCTCGATAGACCGGGCGGCGTCCTGCCGGGCGAAGGCCACTTCGTCCTCCAGCTCCTCGACCCGTTCCTGGAGAGCCTCGACCTGTGCGCCGGTGTCCGCGAGCTGGCGCTCCAGGGCTGTCGCCTGGGTCGCCACGAACGCACGGTTCGGGTGAAGCCGGTCGTACTCCTTCGCCAACCACTCCAGGTCGTTGGCAAAGCCCCCCAGGTCACTGAGCCAGAAAGCCTCAGCAAGCTCGCGGAGCGTGTCGGGGATGCTCTGGGTTCGGGTATCCGGCCCCAGGAGAGCTAGCACGGTGTCACAGCTCATCGTCTTCATCGTCTTCCTCGTCCGGTCGGCACCACTCGCAGAGGTTGTCCTCGTCCAGCTCGCCCCGGAGGTCGAAGCACTCCACACACCAACCTACGCCGTCCGCAAGGCAGTTCTCACAGAGGTCGTCCTCCTTGAGGTCCTCGATGAGGTGTTGGCAGTGGGGGCACGTGTTGCATTCGTCGCAAGCGCCCTCGCTCGCGTGGTACGGGTGACCGTTGTCACAGGTGCGTCCGTAGGCGTTCCAGTCGTTCGGGAGGTTCCAGCCCATTACCGACCCACTCTCTTCACCCACCGCCAGCGCTTGAGGCCGACGGTGCCGTACACCCCGCTGCCTGCGTGCCAACTGCTCCCGTAGGGGTACCTCGACTGCCAACGGCCCCCGGACCACTCGAACGTGCCCCCGGTGTCGTCGGCACCCTCCGACCACCACTCCTCCGTCTCGATGAACTCCCCCTCGTTGCCGCCAGGTAGGGTTTCCGTGCTCCACGCACCCATTGGCTCCCACGCAGGTTCGGGGGTCGCCGCAGCGGGGGGCGGTCCCGCCACCCGGACCTCCGTCGCCAGCGCGAGGTGTAGCGCGGCGAGCCCTGTCAGGGTGTTGATTCGGGTGTTGTACTTGATCTGCCCAAACTCGCCGGAGCGGCGGCTGGCCTCGACCAGCGATGTCGCCTCCCGTGCGAGCTTCGCCGCGGTCTCCATGCAGGTCTGGTACTCGTCGCTCATGCGTCACCTCCCAGCCCGGCCCAGACGGCCTCTTCGATGGCGGCCAGCATCTTGGTGTACGCCTCGTCGGCCACGTCGTAGCCGTCACTCATGGTGCTCAAGTTCTCAAACAGGATGCTGATGACCTCTTCGATGTCCCGGTCGCTCATGCGTCTTTCTTCCCTTCTGGCCGCTACTGCGACCCACCGTTCACCTTGACTTTAGCTCCCACGAAAAGTCTGTCAACCGCTTTTCGCAAGTTTTTCGACCGCTTTCTTGATGTCCCACCCGGGGAGGCCCATCTGGCCTGCGGCGAGGAGGACGTACCGAACCGGCACGAGGTACACCCGCACGCCGTCCCGGCGGGCACCGTCGGTCACCCCCGCCAGGGCCCGTAGGGCTCCGGTGAGGACACCCTGCGAGGGCGACCGGTTGTCCTGGGTGAGCGTCGGCCACTGCGCCCGCAGCTTCGTCACGTTCACCCAGACCATATCGGCCGACTCGATACCCACCCCCGCGCGCTTCATGCCCTTCTCGCCGGCCAGGATGGCCGCGCCGACCGCGTGGAGGACCCGGAGCCGCTCGCTGCTCAGGGCGAGAAGCTCGTGGTACTCCCGGAGCTTCCCCGGTACCAGGTACCGGGAGCCGACCTGGACCTCCCGGTTCAGCTCCAGCCATCGCACGTGCTGGGCGAACGTGCCCGGCCTCCCCGGCTTGCCCGTCCAGGCCCCGGTGGTATCGCGCCCTCCGATACTTCGGAGGTACTCCGCCGCCATGGGGTCGCACCCCATCCAGCGGATGCGGGACACCACCGCCTTGATGTCCGCCTGAGTGTGGGCACCGACCAGCGGGAGCGCGTCGGCGTTATTCGCCGCGATGATGACCCGGCAGGCTCCGCGGAGTGTCGTCATCGCCTGCCCCTTCGCCTCGGTGCGGTGCTTGTCCTCCGCCACCAGGGACCGGAAGGCGCCCGACGGGTCCTTGTTGTCGCTGCCCCCCTCGGCCTTCTCGTCGAGGAAAACTACTGGACTCTTGTTCAGTCCGTCGTTGAAGCGGCTGATGGCCTCGGTGAAGGACACGAAACTCCGGCCGAACACGCTCGACACGCACGCCGCGAAAAGCCCCTTGCCGACCCCTGGGGCTCCCTGGAGGTACAGGGCACACGTCGGCCGGTCCAGGCGGGTCAGCGTCGCCAGCCAGTCCAGCAGGGCGTCCTCGTCGTCGCCGCCCAGGTAGCGGAGCCAGGTGTCAATCTGCTCGTCGTACCGGGGCGCCACCGCCAGGGCCTTCGCGCCCGGGAGGTGGAGCTGGTAGTGCTCTGCGTTCACCAAGGGCTGCTCCAGCCCGTGGGACACGATGACGTCCGTCACCATCGTGCCGTACTCATGCACCAGGGATGCCATATGCCGCATCCCTCCCTTGCTGTCGCGGAGCCGGAGGCCCAGCGGCCCCTCGCCCTTCCGGCGGTCCACGTCGCCGCACCCCTTGAGGAGCAGCGACGGCCAGAGGTTCGCGTTCTTGGTGAAGGGGTAGTAGGTCGGCACCTCGGTGTTCCGGGCGTCGAGGACGTAGTACCCCGCACCGTGGACCACGATGGGCCAGAGTTCCCCCTCCTCGTCCTCCTCGGTGAGTGCGTCGGCCACCACCTCCCGCGCCACCGTCGCGTCGCGTACCGCTTGCTCGGCTGCGTTCGCCTCCCCTTCGGCGTGCTCGATGCGCCGCTGGATGATGTTCCACGTCTCGGTGAGTGCGTCCGCTTCCGGGGTGCCGGAGACCCCCGTGTTGCACGCACCGATGACGCACGGGGCCACCGCCCGCCAGACCGTTGTGGCGGTGGCCTGGGGGTCAGGGCGGGGCGCCACGTTCTGCTTGTGGGGCGCGTAGAGCAGCTCAACCAGGAGGGCCACCCCGTCGTGGGTCGCCGTGTTGCGCTCTCCAGCCGCCCACCAGGGCCGTTGCTTACGGATGGCGGGCCCCATGCCGGGGATGCCGTCCGAACCTGGCCAGCGGCGCCGCAGCGCGTTCTCCAGGCCTAGGCCCGCCCACTCCGTCGGCGTCAAGGCGTCCGGGTACGGGCGCTCCAGGTCGGTTGGTGCCCCGGGGGTTGTCGGCGCCTCCGCTTTCGCGGCCTCCAACCACCGGGTTACGTCGAGCGGTTCCCCGTCCAGCGCGTCGAGGTCCATGTAGCTGTCGGTCGGGCAGCCGTCCCGCATCACCCGGGGAGCCCGGAAGATGCGCGTCCACTGGTTGCAGGTGGGGTCCACCTCGCCGGGCGCACCGCTCCCTAGACCGGCCCGGAACCACGCCAGGAGACCGCTGGGAGGGATACCTTTTGTCTCGTCCCCGGGGTGGCCCAGCGTGGTTCGGTACCGGTCAACGGGGATGGGCGGCTCGACCTTGTACACCGCTCGCCAGCCTGCGCGTGTTGCGTACACCGCAGCATGCTCCAGGACCTCCAGGTCCTCCAAGGCCTCCAGGGCCTCCTCCGCCTCCGCGGGGGTCCAGTGCTCGTGTCCCTCGTTGTCCACGTCGATGAACACCGCGCCAACCGCGAGGCTGGCGTGGAAGGGGCTCAGGTCCACGGCGCCCAGGGCCTTGTTCGGTCGGGGCTGGATGAACTCCAGGGGTCCCGTACCGTTGTAGACCAGGGCAGGGGCGAGGTGGGTGTCTGTCTCGTAGGTGGCCTCTAGGGCGTCCTTGAGAGGGGTGACCGGAAGGCCCGGCACGTCCGCGTCAAGGGTGCTCGCCCCAGGGGTCCGGCGGTCCGGTACCACGGTGACGTAGGGCACGGCTTGGCCTAGTCGCCGTAACCGTAGGGGTCACCGCCGAGACTCTGAAGGGTCAACCGCATGATGGCGATGGCCTCCTCCCTGTCGTGGCTCAGGTCCCTTCCGTCCCGGGCCTGCCGGTCGATGAGGAACTTGGCGCGCTTCAACACCCGCCGGATGTCCCTGTCCTCCTCGTAGCTGACTTCGGTGTCCTTTGCGACCTCTTCGAGGAAGTCCCACATAGCGTGGGCACCCAGGGCCCACTTTTCGATATCCATCTTCGTCACGTTGTTCCTCTCGGCTTTCGCCTTGCCCCCACCGTGCGGGGGCGTCTAGCCACCCTACACGGTGGGTTTCGCAGGGTCAAGCTACCATGCGGTGCCCAGTAGGAAGTCGAACAACACGTCGATGTCATCCATCGGCCGGGGCTCGGGCTCGGGCTCGGCTCCCAGAGCCTTGAGAGCCTGCTGGCGGACCTCGTTCATGTACCCGCCCGGTGCGGCGTCGGCTGCGTTGGCGTACTTCGCCGCCAGATTCAGGAAGAGGGTTTTCACCTTGAACATCCCGACCTCCTGCCAGAGGGTGTCTACGATTTCCTCCGCTGTGTAGTCCCCCAGCGTGGTGGCGAGCCCCAGCCTCGACGGCCTCGGCCGGTCCGCGATGGCTCCCCGCCGGGTGGCACCGGCCGAGAAGGAGACCGCGCGTCCGTAGTGCTCCGCCAGGCGACGGAACAACTTGTCCGTCTCCCGGTAGTGCAGGGTGTCCAGGATGGCGACGGCGAGGTCTTCGCCGTCCTCAACGAGTTCGAGGATGTCGCTCAGGTCGATGGTGATTTGGTGGGTCATGGGGGTGGTCCCTTCAGGGTGTTGGTGGGGCTCGTCGGTGGTTTCGGTCATCGGTTGTGTTGGTTGTGGAAAGCGTCGAGGAAGGCCACCGCGTCGGCCTCCTGGTAGGCGGCATAGGCCGTCGCGATGGCCTCCCGGTAGGCGGCCCAGGCCACCGCGATGGCCTCGTCGTGGGCGGCCCGGGCCGGGGCGATGGCCTCCCGGTAGGCGGCATAGGCCGTCGCGTCGAGGAGCACCCCCGCCGCCCATCTGGTATCCAACCCGGTGGCCCGTTTGGCTTGGCGGGCCCGACCGGGGCCGGTGGTGGCCACGGTCAGCCCTCGGGGGAAGGCCTCCCGGAAGGCGTCGATGCCGCTGTCGCAGGCGTCGAACTGCCGGAGGAGGGTGACCGTGATACGGGGTGCGGAGCGCTTCATGGGGTGCCTTTCGGGGTCGGTGGGTTTGTTCC
>Ga0208299_1001443_pt1 | contig 17742 bp, 21 predicted proteins | sample 15_taG_FD_184089 | JGI IMG/M metagenome (GOLD analysis project Ga0208299, IMG submission 184089) | Marine viral communities from the Subarctic Pacific Ocean - 15_ETSP_OMZ_AT15312 metaG (SPAdes) (version 2) | ecosystem: Environmental > Aquatic > Marine > Oceanic | place: Pacific Ocean | collected...
GAACAGAAGTTTCTGGGGGATTCGTTATATCAGAAAAAACACTTGATAGCGACTTACATATTGTAAAAAATGATATGACCGAATCGATTTTTCATTTTGGTAAATTGTTAGAGAATGCCAAAGAGGTTCATTGTATGGAGAGTTCAATTAGATGTATGATAGAATTTTTAAAACCTAAACTTATAGAAAATAAAGTAAAATTATACATGCACAGTTTTAGGGGTGGACCATCTTATAATGAAGAACTCGACACATGGAATGGAACAAGTTTGCCGTGGACTATTGTTAGACCATTATGAAAAAAAATAATATTCCTTTTTTTGTTGGTCAGTTTGGAAATCATATTCAACAAATTTCAAATGCAATATATTATTGTATTGAAAATGGTATTGATTTGAGTTTTAATAAACCAAATGTATTGGACAATCAAGAGACATTTTCTTCTGGACTTCAAATAGAAGGGAATAAAGAAAATGATCTACAAAAAAATACTTTCTTTTTTTTCAGTAAAGGTGCCGGTAAAGGAGGAACAATAGATGATTTAATTATTAAAGATTATGATAAATTTATAAATACAAAAAAAGAGATATGTAAAAAATATATAGTTCCTATTGTTTCTTTTGAAAATGATGTTGAAACTATCCCCGATAATGTCCTTGTCGTACATTTTAGAGGTGGTGATGCTTGGGATTCAAGACCACATCCACAATACAGTCCTTTCCCATATAGTCATATTAAAAAAGTAGCGGAAAAATACGACGAGATAATTATAGTACATCAAGATGAAACAAATTTAATTATGAAAAAATTTATTTCAGATTTTTCTGAAAAAATCATCAAAACCGTATCTTCGTCACTAAGACACGACATTTCATACTTAATGAATGCAACAAATTTATTACAAACTTCGGTGGGTACTTTTTTACCTGCTATTGCATTGATGTCTAAAAAAATCAAAAATTATTATTCATCATCTAATACATTAGATAATCATATTGATTATAGATTTTTAAGAAAATCATGTAATTGCTATGTTACAACAACACCAAAAAACATTTCGTTTCGTGGTAATGAATATAACGAAGATGAATGGAAAGTATCCCCACATCAAGTACAAATATTATTGGAGAATTAACATGAGTAATAAAAATTGGGAAAATATGTGGAATTTGAATTATTTAACTGAAAAGTATAAATTTAATGTGGATGGAATATGTCATGTTGGAGCATATAAGGCCGAAGAAATTATAAAATACCGAGAATTGTTTGGGAATATTCCAGTCGTTTTTATAGAGGCAAATATAGATTTAGAAAATGATATAATTAATAATCTAAAATTATATGATAATGTTAGATATGAAATAGGTGCTGTGGGATCAGAATTGGGAGAATCTAATATATTTTTGCATCACACCGAGAATGGACCAGGGCAATCATCATCATTGCTTGAGCCAAAAGAGCATTTGGTTCGATACGGATTTCCAGACACATCTCATACTAGAAAGGTTAATATAAATTCATTGGATAATATAATTAAAGACGATATTGTTAATTTTCTAAATATAGATGTTCAAGGATATGAATTAAAAGTGTTACAAGGCTCTAAAAATATATTAATAGACGTAGATTATATAATAACAGAAGTTAATAGAAAAGAGATGTATAAAGGATGCCCAATGGTGGAAGATATTGATATTTTTTTGAAACAATATGATTTTATAAGAATGGAATTGGAATGGTGGGAAGATAAAGAGGATTGGGGTGATGCTCTTTATATAAATAAAAGAGCAATAGGAAGAAATAATGAAATTCACAGTAACCATACCAACATATAATAGATACGATAATTTTCTATCCTCTACGATAGATGAACTTTTAAAGTATGATAGCATAGAAAGAATAGTGTTGGTAGATGACGATTCTTTTGATTATCATAAGCTAGTTCATGCATCAAAAAATTGGGATAGGGTAGAAGTATACAGGAATGAAAAAAACTTAGGTTGTTATTTAAACAAGTTAAATACTTACACCCATTTAAAAGAAGATGAGTGGTGTATACTTCTAGACTCAGATAATATGTTGAGACCCGAATATATTGATGCAATATTAGAAGAGGACAAGAAAACTGGATTAGACAAAAACACTGCCTATTTACCGACTGCGGCTTTACCAGATTGGAATTATGATTTCATGAGTGGTGTTTTGGTTACTCCTGAAAATTTTAATGAGATATTTGTACCATGTGAACCACAGTGGAATACTTGTAATTTTCTCCTACACTCTTCTCTTGCAAGAAATTTACTAAATACTAAGGAAGAGTTGTTTGATGATGTTTTACCGTATAATAGGGATGCCTGTTTTATTAATTTCCTAATTGCAAAAAGTAAGGGAAATATAAAGTTCCTTCCAGGCATGGCGTATGACCATAGGCTTCATAATCATGGACATAATTATCACCATGAGGATGATGCAGGACAAGAATTTTTTGATAATTGGGATTGGAGTTTATAATGAGTGAAGTTTTGATTTTTGATATCGGCGCAAATTGTGGCCAGGTAACTAAAAGATTTATTGATGTTGGGTGTAAAGTAGTAGCAGTAGAACCTCTAAAACATGTCAGTGAAGAGATAAGAAATTTTGCTACTGAAGACCAAGTAACAATTATCAACAAATTGGTACATGCCTCAAACGAATCACAAGAATTTTTTATGTCTAGACTGGACTCTACCATATCCACAACAAGCAACGATTGGATGAATGTTGGTAGATTTTCCGAACAGGGAGATTGGGTAAGTGTTGGCAATATCGAATCAATTTCCCTAGACGAAATGGTTGAAACTTATGGAACTCCATATTTCATAAAAATTGATGTTGAAGGAGCAGAATATCAAACATTGTTATCTTTAACAGAAAAAGTAAATTCTATTTTATCGATAGAATGGGTTGAAGAGTTTCCAGAAAAAACAATTCAATGCATAGATTATCTAAAATCTTTAGGATATACTCACTATGGACTTGCTTTTGCAACAATCGATAAAGTAGAAGACATAGTTCTGAAAAATAGAATAGAGTATAAGGATATTAATAATTTTGAAGAGGACTTTAGAAACAATTTACACGGTCCAGATGATATGGGTGGTTGGGGCGATGTTTATATTAGGTAAATAAATGACACTAACACCCAAACCATCATATCCTACATATCCTCCATACCACACAGGATTGTATCTAGAAGAATACTTTTTTGAGTTTTACCAAAGGAACATCGACCGTTTTAATAAATTAATAAAGGAGATTATATGAAAACATTAGTAACAGGTGGAGCAGGATTTATAGGTTCAAATCTTGTCAAGAGATTATTGGAAGATGGTCACGAAGTGAAGGTAATAGATAACGAATCATCAGATTCACACGACCACCCGCATTGGAATGAAAATGCCGATAATTATAATTTGGACATCAACGATTACGAGAAGTTGAAATTTCTTACAAAAGATATAGATGTAATTTTTCATTTAGCAGCAGAGGCAAGAATCCAACCCGCAATAGAGAATCCAAGACTTGCTGTACAAACAAATGTTCTTGGGACATGTAATGTTCTTCAAGCCGCTAGAGAAAATGGAGTAAAGAGAGTAGTATATTCATCTACTTCTTCTGCATATGGTTTAGTAAATCCAATTCCAAATACAGAAGATATGCCAAAGGATTGCCTTAATCCATATTCAGTTTCAAAGACCGCAGGTGAAGAATTATGTCAAATGTACACCAGTTTGTTTAAATTAGAAACAATTATATTTAGATATTTTAATGTGTATGGAGAAAATCAACCAACCAAGGGGCAATATGCACCAGTGATTGGATTATTTCAAAGACAATTATCAGAAGGAACTCCAATGACTGTTACCAGTGACGGATTGCAACGCAGAGATTATACGCATGTATCTGATGTGGTAGAAGCAAACATTCTTGCATCAAATGTTAAACTCGGTAAATTGTTTAATATGAGACTGCTCGGGGATTTTGATGAATATCGCAAAGTAGATTACGGAGAGATTTTTAATATCGGTTCTGGAACTAACCACAACATTTTGGATTTGGTCAAAATGATAGGGGGAAGTGATGCAAAATATACTTACATTCCAGAACGACCTGGTGAGGCAAGAGAAACTCTTTCCGATTGTACCAAGGCACATTGTGCATTGGGATGGAAACCCAAAATGAAATTAGAAGATTGGATTTTACAGCATGAAAAACAAAACACCTGAAGACATGACAATAACCCTTTGCATGATTGTGAAGGATGAAACCCACATCATTAAAGATTGTTTAAATTCGATGCTTCCATACATCGATAGATATGATATTACTGATACAGGTTCTACAGATGGAACACCAGAACTCATCAAAGAATTTTTTGATGAACATGGAATCGAAGGTGAAGTATATCTTTCCGATTGGAAGGGATTTGGTGACCATGCAGGAAAAACAGGAAGTCGTACAGAATCACTAAGAAACTGTGATGGTAAGGCTGATTATGCATGGGTCATTGACGCTGACGACTTTGTTGAGGGTGACTTCCAGTTCCCAGAAAACATGACACACGATTCTTATAGTCTTCGTATAGGCAGAGAAGATTTTGTATGGTGGAGAACACAAATTTTCAAAACAGGAATCGAATGGAAGTATGTTGGAGTTCTTCACGAATATGCTGAGTGTGGAACAAAGAGTCCACCAGAAACTGATAGAATTTTCGGTGAGTATCATGTTTCTGCACGAACAGAAGGTGCAAGAAATGTAGGGATAACCACAGTAGAAAAATATACAAGAGATGCAGAAGACTTACTAAAAGCAATAGGCGACGAACCAACCAATTCCAGATATTATTTTTATCTCGCTCAGTCTTATTTTGATTCTCAACAATATGAAAAATCTCTTGATGCGTATATAAAACGGGCTGAGATGGGTGGATGGGAAGAAGAAACATTTTATTCTCTATATCGCGCTGCGATGATCAAAGCACTTTTAGATTATCCTTGGCCAGAAATTCAACAACAGTTCTTGGATGCATATAATTTCCGTCCTTGTCGTGCAGAACCATTATATCAAATTGCAAGAATATATCGGCAAGTACACGAAAAACCAAGACTTGCATATACCTTTGCCAAGATGGCATTAGAAATTCCATATCCAAAGGAGGACATTTTGTTTATTAGTAATGATGTATATAAATGGCAATTGCTTGATGAAATAGGTGCAAGTGCGTATTATGCAGGTAAACCGCATGTTGGATATCACGCGTGTAAGCGACTTCTTGATGAGAATCTAGTACCAGATAACGAAAGATCAAGAGTGGCAGAGAATTTTGGTCAATATGAAAAGGTGATCACCATGATTCAGTCTCAAATAGCGCAAGAGGAGGTAGAGAACAAAATTAAAGAACAGGAAAAGAAAGAGAAAGCAAAACAACATCAAGCAAGCAAAAAGAGAAAGAAGAAGAAACGCAAATAAGCATATATAGTATAAACAGGAGTATTTCTATATGACCGCACGACACGACATCAATGCAAATCAAGGTGAAACCTTGAGCCTTCATATTCTCTATACCGATTCGGACGACAACGGTATTGATCTGTCGTCTTATGCTGCTGATATGAAAGTAAAAAGAAGCTTCCTTGGTGATAATTCTCTATTATATTTAACACAAAATGGTGGTATTACTGCGGGAATTACAGGTACAGATGGGGGTGTTACTGGTGGTATTTTCCTGAACAGAAATGTTGGGAATAGTGGCAGTCAAACGGGTGGCATTCTTATCACGGCGGGTGCAACGGCAACATCATATATTCCTGACGGTAGACACCACTATGACCTAGAAATTAAATACACACCAACAGGAGAAACTACAAGAATTATTGAAGGTAGGTTTGAGTGTGATGGTGAGGCCACAAGATGAAAGTTACAATAACAGAGAATATTATTAAAAAGAAATCAGTGAGGAAACTAGCAGTAAAGCACTCTGAAGCAAATTATTATAGAGTTCCATCTATTACTTTGCAAAAGACTACTAAAGCAAAAACGCTGTTTCTATGATATATGGTACGGTCATTTCAACAATTTTTTGATAAAAAAGAAGAACTACACGAAGGTTCTTCTAACATTATATTTGGCAGAAATAACGAAGAAAAAGAATTTGAATTAGTATCTGATATCGGAAATTATGAAAATGGTCATACATTTAAAGTTTCCAATATCGAACATGAAAACGCAACAATAATAGAAGTAGGTAGAGGAATGAGTTCTGTCACTGTTCTTGATGAATATGATGAACCTGTTTCTTTTATAGGTTCATCCTCCAAAATCAATTTATTGTTTGACGAAATTATCCCTACACAGGATGATGTTGTTCGTGAAGAAGTTCCACCAATTATTATTAGAGAAGAAATTGTTGGTTCGCAAGGGAAGCAGGGGACTCAAGGATTTCAAGGAATAAAAGGTGCAGACGGTAAAGATGGACTTCATGGTATTCCTGGTGAAGATGGAAAAGATGGTGAAGTTGGACCACAAGGTGAACAAGGTATTCAGGGTGAAGTTGGACCACAAGGTGAACAAGGTATTCAGGGTGAAGTTGGACCACAAGGTGAAAAGGGCAACAACGGGGATAGAGGCGGAGGGGGTCTTCCGGGTATTAGAGGTGAGCAAGGAATTCAAGGATTAGAAGGTAAGCAAGGGAAGCAGGGACCAAAAGGAGATAGAGGCAAAAAAGGTGAGCAAGGTGTTCGTGGAGTTGACGGTAAACAAGGTAAGTCAGGAACAAAAGGTGTTCGTGGAGTTGACGGTAAACAAGGTAAGTCAGGAACAAAAGGTGAAAGAGGAATTCAAGGTAAACAAGGACTTCCTGGAACAAAAGGTATAAATGGTAGAGACGGTAAAGATGGTGTAGACGGTAAAGACGGTCAAGAAGGATTCATGGATGTTCAGTTTCCATTAAAGTACGATGACAAGAAAAAACGAATTAGTGTAGATACGAAAGTTCTACAAAAGATGTTGAGCGTTCCTGCAAACAAAGAAGGACAATTCATTGATTGGGTTGCACTTGCAGGTGGTGGTGCTGTGGGAATTCGGGATGATAGTTCAATGGTAATTAAATCAGTAAGTGATTTGAACTTCAAAGGAAATGCCGTGTCAGTAGAACGGAAAGGTAAAGATGTTGAATTGACATTTACTGATACTGGAACATTTACAGAGTCTGCTTCCGTGCCATCTAGTCCTCAAAATGGTGATAGATGGCACGACACCACAACAGGCAAACTATATACTTATGTAACATCAGAATCCGCATGGATAGAATTTTGATAAAGGAACACAACAATGCCAGATATTAATTTTCCAAGCAACGCATCATTAAATGACCTTTACACTTACAACAGTAAAACATGGAAGTGGAATGGTTCTGCATGGGAAAAGAGTTCTTCAACCGAAACTGGTAACACCGAAGGTAATACAGGTGAAATTGCATACTACTCAGGAAAGGGAAGTATAATTGCCGGTGCAACGGCATTCTTCTATGATGGAGATAAGGTTGGAATAGGAACTTCTGGTCCAACAGAAACTTTAGATGTTCGTGGTGGTATTACTGCAAGTGGTGTGTTATATGCCGGTGGCGGTGCAACATTTGGTGGGCCCGTTCAAATACACAATGCAGGAGATGCCGTCCTAACACTATATGCTGACTCTGATAATTCAGGAGAAAATGATAATCCATATATTGATTTCAGACAAGATGGTGGTGGTAACTCCTTTCAAATGGGTATGGTGGGGGATGCAGGACAAATATATTATGGTTCTCGACAGGATGTTCCATACATAAATTCATATTGGGGAATGCAAGTTGCAACAGGCATGACAACAAGAGTGGACATTGACAGTACAGGACTTGTTCATTTATATGGTGGTCTTTCAGCAGACATGGGTGCAACATTTGGTGGTGATGTTAATTTTCTTGGTGATATAGTAATGGCTGATGATGGACGGATTGGTGGAACAGTTGGTTCTAGTGAATATTTCCAATTCAACATCGATGGTAATGTCATCTATGCAAGAACAAACAATTTTGACATTGAAAATAAACTTCGTCACTATGGTGACTCTGATACTTATATGCAGTACACTGATGATAAGATAGCATTTTTTGCAGGAGGGACAAGTGGAAGTATCCATATGGCGGCAGGTCTTTCAGCAGATATGGGTGCAACATTTGGTGGAGATGTAAATATTGGTAGCAACTCAATCCGTGCTGGAACGAATTCAACAATCACAGATGGTAGCGGTAACCCAATATTCGATATCGTAGCCGACAGGAATGTAAAACTAGGTGATACAGATGGTTCTGGAAACTCAACCTATATTACTTGCAGAGATTATCATTCGTATGTGGACATCAGAGGGGATAGCAGCATCAACTTGCAATCGGATATTGTCTCTGTAAACGAAACAATTCGATGCAATACTGACAATGACACAAAAATTGTTTTCTACGGCGGTGTTAGTAATCAAATCGATTTTATAGCGGGAGGTGTCACATTTGCCGGCAGTAAATTCATCAACAGCGTCCCACGATTATATGCACCAATGGGTATCACAGTAGGCTATGCTTCAGGCGGGGCGCAGGGTGCTGGAAACATTTACACTCCATATGGAGTTACTTGTGGACAATTAGAAGTCGGGGGGTATTGGGCAGGAGAACAAAGTGATTACGTTGGTATTGCAATTGATAACGGAAATCGAGACATAACAACAGGAAAGAAAGCCCATCGTATTATTCCTTGGGATTGTGAAGTTGTTGAATGGACAATATCTTCTGCTGATAGTGGTCTAATCCAGTGGGATATAAATTGGTGTACCTATACTGATTGGCCATCAACAGTAAGTGTAGGTGGTTCAAACCTACCTGCAATTACACTCATCGCTAACGGCAAAGCACAAGACACAAGTGTAGATTGGGCAAAAACAACATTTGCCGCAGGAGATATTATAGAATTTGAAGTCGATAGTGTTACGTCTTTGACAAATTGTATTCTATCAATAAAGATTAGGAGAACTGGATAATGGCAGAACATACTGGTACACACGTAACGACATACTATGTAGATGGTGAGAATGGAGATGATGATGCAAACGCAGGAACATCTACAGGTGCGGCATGGCAAACAATCCAAAAAGCATTTGATGAACTTGCTGCTGGCAATATTGTAGACGGTGATGAAGTTAGAATTTTAAAAACTTCGGATGATGCAACACATTATGGTATTTCTGCAAAACTCACTATAACTTGGAGTGGTAGAGAAGTTCTTATTACAGGTGCAAACTCAAGTGGTGTTGTAGATGGAACGGTAGTAACAATTAATGGTGATGGTCTTGACAGGTTTACACCAATGATGGAAATTTCTGTTGGAACTGCGGATTCTATTATATTCGCTAATTTAAAATTTGATGCTGATGATACTGCAGAACATTGTGTAGAAGCAACTTCTGCCAATTCACATCATTTATATTGGTCAAATTGTCAGTTCACACAAGCAACAAGTCACGGAGTGTATACAAACAACTTGGCAATGTATTGGCAATTTGTAAATTGTAGATTTGATAATAATGGTGGTGATGGTGCAAATCATTCAAGTTCTAACTTTGGTGTATATTATAAATGTCTATTCGACAATAATGGTGGTGATGGTGGTAGAATAGGTGGATCAGCAAAAGTCATAGAGAGTGTATTTTTCAATAATGGTGATGATGGTATGCATATTACAAATTCTGGGTCAACGGTTTTCAATAGTGTCTTTGATAACAATGCAAGTGACGGAGTATATGTTTCTGGTAGTGGTCAGTCGATGTTTGTGGATTGTTTATTTACTAATAATACGACATATGGAATAGTTGTGGGTAGTGGTTGTGAAAACAGACATTTCAATAGTGCATTCTATAATAACGGAACTGATTCATTTTATGAAACAGGAACAAAACACCTTACAATGCATAATTATCTTGATGATGTCACAACCACTTACGGTGTAACTGCTGATTTTGATTTTACACATAACGGTGATTCCTCTGTGGTAGGTGCAGGAATGCCAACGCACTATAAATGGATGGGGTCTACCGCCTCCGACATTGGATTGAATAAATGGGTAAACACAGAAAGCATTTCAATTTTCTGATTGACTTTTGAACATTTTTGTGTATAATAAATACTCAAAGGAGATTTATATTATGAAACTAAAGTATTTTAAATTACACGATGATGTTGCAGCCCCACTTTTTGCAACGGATGGTTCTGCTTGTTTTGATATTCACGCATATTTACACAAACCAGTAACCGTCCATAGAATGGAAAATTACAAAGAACAAATACACCCAGAACGAATTCAATGGGAAGACATTGAAGAACTTCAAATTTCTATTGCACCCGCAGATAGAATTCTAATCCCTACTGGATTAATTTTTGACATCCCCGAAGGACATTCGGTTCGTATACATCCTCGGTCAAGCATTTCGTTGAAGAAGGGACTGTCCCTCACAAACGGTGAAGGGATTGTTGATTGCGACTATTACCACGAAACATATATCATGTTCACGAACACATCCGCAGATACGGTTCGCATCACACACGGAGAACGAATTGCACAGGGTGAATTAGTCAGAAAAGAAATCTATACACTAGAAGAAACAATTACACAACCAACGCAGACCACTCAACGAGTCGGTGGCTTCGGTTCAACGGGTGTAAATTAATGACAAAGAAACCATATGGCATTTGGGTACATACACTGAAAGAGTGGATGACCATTGATTCGTCAAGTAATCGTAGAGCAAGATATAAACTAAAGAAGGATGCACAAAAAGAAGCAGACGAGTTCAATCGTGTATTGAAAAATAAGAAACAAGTTTTTGAAGCAAGGAAAATTAAGTGAATCGTGAAGAACTATTTAAACATCATAAGACCATCTGTAAAGAGGCTCTTGAAATTATGGAAAAGAAAAATCATGACTATGCTGGCAAAGGTGGTGAATCACCATTTGCTAATTTCACTAGGTCAGAAGATATGGGAATCTGTTCCACAGAACAAGGATTCTTGGTGCGACTCTGCGACAAACTTTCCCGCCTATCCACTTTCGCAGCGGCGGGAGAACTCAAAGTAGACAACGAATCATACCACGATGCCATTGTAGATATTATAAATTATTGCATCTTGTTCGATGGATATGTCTCTACAAAAAAAGATTGACTTTTACTGCATTTGTGGTATAATTACAGTATGAAATATTACGCACTTATCCTATTCCTCACCATAGTAGCCACTCTTGAAGGCTCTGAAACTGGGAAGGTTTCTCGTCATGTAGAATTGTTGGCTGCTATGTGTGAGGTCGAATCAAACGGCGACTGTTCAAAGATTGGCAAAGTTGGTGAACTTGGATGTTACCAAATCCGTGAATGTTTTTGGATAGATGCACTTGAACACGACCCAAGTATCGGTGGAGAATATGAAGATGTCATCGACAGAGAATATGCTGAAAGATGTATATATGCATATTGGAATCGGTACGCAACCGAAAAAAGGTTGGGTAGACCAGTAACAGATGAAGACCGTGCCAAAATACACAATGGTGGCCCGAACGGTCATAAGAAAGATGCAACAATGAAGTATTGGAACAAAATCAAGAAAGAATTGGATAAAAATTGAAAGTACATTGCCTAGAAATAGATAATACCCTAACGATATTTGGAGTAGTGTCAAGGAAGCGAACAGGGTTTGATGGAAATAATGTCGTGGGTGTCAGTGCATATAATTTAGAAACCGGCGACAAAGTTGCATATCAAACTATCCCCGAACTCGGTATCGTAAATATTAAAGTAGCAAGAGATTTTTGGTCTTGGTGGATTGAGTATGCCCTGTCAGGAAACCACGAAATAAAAAGAACAGAATCAGTATACAATTCAAAGAGCGGAAAACCCATACTGATGGACTCCGCAATTACTAAAGCAATGGAAGAAATATCAACAAGGAAGTTAGATGAACTACGAAATTAAAATAGGTGATTCACTAGAAGTATTGAAAACAATGGACGATGAATCTGTTCAGTGTTGCGTAACATCTCCGCCATATTGGGCATTGAGAAACTACGATATGGATGGACAACTTGGACAAGAAGCAACACCAGAAGAATATGTTGATAAACTTGTTGAGATTATGGGAGAAGTCCATCGTGTATTACGAAGTGATGGAACACTCTGGTTGAATCTTGGTGATACTTATGTTGGTTCTGGACATAAAGGAACTAAGAAAAGTTGGCAAGACCCATTGAACCTGAAAGGTAGAAATGGTCAAGAAGTTGCAAAGAATAACAAAGTACAGGGACTGAAACCAAAAGATATGGTTGGCATTCCTTGGCGTGTTGCATTCGCATTACAGGAATTCGGTTGGTGGTTGCGTTCAGATATTATCTGGCACAAACCAAATCCTATGCCAATTCCTGTAAAAGATAGACCCACATCTTGTCATGAACATATTTTTCTCCTGTCAAAAAGTCAGAAATATTATTATGACAAAGATGCAATTCTTGAACCACTGAAAAACCCAACTAGAAAAGACCCGCCAGGTACTGCGGGGTTTGGTGGTAACAAACACACAAACAATAAAGATAAAACTTTGAACAATGCATACAGTGGAACACTATACGATGCAACAAAACTCAAAGGTAAAAACAAACGAGATGTTTGGACGGTTGCAACCAGTTCATATAAAGAAGCACATTTTGCAGTGTATCCACCAAAACTAATTGAACCTTGCATTCTTGCAGGTTGCCCCGATGGTGGTATAGTTTTAGACCCATTTTCTGGCAGTGGCACGACAGGAGTTGTTGCACTAAACAATAATAAAAAATATATTGGAATTGAACTCAATCCAGAGTTTGAAAAATTATCACACCAACGAATCAAAGATCAAGTACCAAATACTTTGGTGGAGCATATGAGTGACTGAGTTTTATACAAATATTTCTATGAAGGGTAAGAGTATTCTTTATCGTGGGGTCGATGAACTCGGTAATCGCATTGAACGCAAAGAAGAATTTCATCCTACAATGTATGTCCCAACAAACGAAAAGACTGATTGGACAACACTCGATGGTTATTATGTTGAAGAAGTGAAACCCGGCAATATTCCAGACACAAGAGAGTTCATCAATCAATATAAAGATGTTAGTGGTTTCGATATTTACGGAAATACAGATTATGTTTGCCAATACATTGCAGAGAACTTTACAGAAGAAATCGAACCAGATATGTCAAAGATTGTCATTGCAAACATTGATATTGAATGTGAATCCGAAAACGGTTTTCCCGATATTGAAAATCCACAAGAACGCATCAATGCAATCTCTGTTGATTTCAATGGTGAAATGCATGTGTTTGGTTTGGGTAAGTTCAACATCAGTCAAAGAGATGTACTCAAAGAAAATCAATACGAATGTGAAACAGAAGAAGATTTGTTAATGTTGTTCTTGGATTTGTGGGACGAAAAGAAACCAGATGTGGTCACTGGATGGAATGTAAGGTTCTTTGATATTCCATACCTTGTTAATCGTATCACGGAAGTGTTGAGCAAGAAAGATAGTAAACGACTTTCACCTTGGAGAGATTACAGAGAACGCCACATTACAAAGTTCAATAGAGAAAATGTTGTCTATGAACTCACAGGTGTTTCGACTCTTGACTACTATGAACTATACAAGACATTTACTTATGTCAATCAAGCATCATATTCTTTGAACCATATTGCAGAAGTAGAACTCGGTGAGAAGAAGTTAGATTATTCAGAGTATGATTCAATGGCAGAGTTTTACAAGAAAGACTTTGCAACTTTCATGGAATACAATGTTCGTGATACAAAGTTGGTGATGCAGTTAGAAGACAAGATGAAACTATTGGAACTTGCAATCACTTTGGCATACTCTGCGAAACTTGGGAACTATATGGATGTGTTTGGACAACTCCGAACTTGGGACTCAATCATTTATCACTTCCTCTACGAACATAAGATTGCCATTCCACCTAAGAAGCATGGACAAAGCAAAGACGATAAGTATGCAGGTGCATATGTGAAAGAACCCATCACAGGAAAACATGATTGGATTGTTTCGTTCGACCTTGCTTCACTCTATCCAAGTATAATCCGATGGTTAAATCTATCACCAGAAACAAAAACAGATGACGGACAACGAAACTTTATCAGTGCAATGAGTGTTCTGAACAATAATCAGACAGAAATGGATTGGATAAAAGAACAAACCGATAAGAACTTATGTGTGGCTGCCAATGGTACGACATACACAAAAGAATTTCAAGGTTTCCTTCCTGCAATCATGGAGAAGTTATACAACGAACGAAAGATGTACAAAGGTAAAATGATTGAAGCGCAGAAGCACCGACAAAATGTTGGTAAGATGGCAATGCCAACTCTTGCTAAAGGTGGTGTTGCAAAGAAACTTGACAAAGAAATCACCAAGTATCATAACTTTCAATTGGTACGGAAGATTCAATTGAATAGTTGTTATGGTGCGTTGGGAAATGAATATGGAAGATATTACGATTTAGATTTGGCAGAAGCAATTACCGTTTCGGGTCAGTTGATTATTCAATGGATCGCAGATAAGCTAAATGAATTTTTGAATGAAACAATTGGAACAAAGGATTATGATTATGTGGTTGCTAGTGATACTGATAGTGTGTATTTGCGGTGTGGGAATCTTGTGGAGAAAGTATGTGCTGCCGGTAAGTCGAAGCAGGAGGTGGTGGAATTCCTCTCAAAAGCATCAGAAGAAATAATCTCACCATTTATTGAAGAACAATATACAGAATTGTCTGATATTATGGGTGCGAAGCAACCAGAAGTTATTTCAATGGAACGAGAAGTTATTGCAGATGTTGCAATTTGGACTGCAAAGAAAAGATATGCTATGTCGGTTCATGACTCGGAAGGTGTCAAGTATGATCCACCGAAGCAAAAAATAATGGGAATTGAAACCACACGAAGTTCCACACCACAGGTTGTTAGGGATTCGTTGAAGGATGTAATCAATCTTATTCTAACAACAGATGAAGATACGGTAATTGATTTTATTGATGACTTCCGAGAGAAGTTCAACAACTTTGCTATCGAAGAAATTGCATTTCCAAGAGGAGTTAATGGTATGATGAAGTATGCAGACAGAGGATGCATCTACAAGAAATCTACACCAATCGCAGTGAAGGGAAGTTTGATTTACAATCACTATGTCGATAAATTAAACCTTGGTAAGAAGCATCGTAAGATTGTTGATGGTGATAAGATCAAGTTCGTACATTTGAAGAAACCAAATCCAGTTGGTGGAGTTGCAGGACAAGACCAAGTGGTCGCGTTCCCGAATAATTTGCCGGTTGAGTTTGGTTTGGATGGATTCATTGACTACGACCATCAGTTTGATAAGTCATTCTTGAACCCATTGAAAACTATTTTGGAAAAGATTGGATGGAATTGGGAACAGGTTTCTACATTAGAGGAGTTCATACAATGAAACTAGAACTAGATATAAATGATGTAAGAGTGGTGAAGAACATTCTTGAAGAAGTCCACACAAAGTGGCAAAGTAAAACCAAAGATATGCAGGGTGATAAGAATTGTTCTCTAGAAAATTACAATTCTCATATTGACGCAGTTCAAAGTCTTGGTATAATAGTGAGAGCAATAGAGGAACAACTATGAGTAATTTTCTAAAAGATATTATCAAATCATCAGGTAACGAATATGCAGGAATTGCTTCGGAAGGTATTGATGGTTCGGATGTAACTGGATTCATCGATACTGGTAGTTATGCGTTTAATGCTTTGTTGTCTGGGTCACTTTATGGTGGGATACCCAACAATAAAATAATGGCACTCGCAGGTGAATCAGCAACAGGTAAAACATTCTTTGCACTCGGAATGGCAAAGAAATTTCTTGACGATAATCCAGAGGGTATGGTGTTGTACTTTGATACAGAATCAGCAGTAACATCTGATATGATTAAGGAACGAGGATTAGACCCTGCAAGGGTTGCCATCTTCCCTGTTGCAACAGTTGAAACATTTAGACATCAGGCAATTTCCATAGTTGATACCTATATAGAAACAAAAGAAACCAAACCAGTGTTTGTTGTTCTTGATTCTTTGGGAATGTTATCCACAGAAAAGGAAATGGCAGATACTGCGGATGGTAAGACAACAAAAGACATGACCCGTGCGGCCGTCATCAAAGCAACTTTCCGAGTTCTAACATTGAAGTTGGGTAAAGCAGGTATTCCTTTGGTAATGACAAACCATACTTACGACATCATCGGTTCAATGTATCCGACAAAGAAAATGTCAGGGGGATCTGGACTTTTCTATTCAGCATCCACTATCATATATCTCTCCAAACGAAAAGTGAAAGAGGGAACAGATGTTATTGGGAACATTATTCATTGTAAATTATTCAAGGGCAGGTTTACCAAAGAGAATTCAATGGTAGATGTTATGTTAGATTATGATACAGGGTTGAATCCTTATTATGGTCTTGTGCCGATTGCCATCAAGTATGGGATTTTCAAAAAAGTATCAACCAGAATAGAGTTACCGAACGGGAAGACACAATTTGAAAAAACGATCAATAACGAACCAGAGAAGTATTTTACAGATGATGTAATGAAGCAACTTGAAGGTGCGGTTGAAAAAGAATTTAAATACGGTAATATAATAGAAGAAACGGAGAACGCAGATGAGCAATTATAAATTTGATGATTCAGATCCAACGGTTCAACCAGTTCCTATCATTTTCACAGAAGGTAAATATGACGGAGTAAAGATCCAATATGGTCATATTTCATTCGATGAGAAAGATGGAGAACTTGAATTGAAGTTCAATTATAGGTTGGTAGAAAATCCAAACGAACTTGAAGAAGATCAAGAGTTTATTGATGAACTTGGTCAAGTATTGATGAAAGTATTAGAAGAAGAAATTGAAGAAGTAGGTGACGATTTTCTAAAGGAAACAGAAAAATCAAATGAAGACAGTTGAAACGGTCATACTTCAGAACCTAATATACAACGAAGAATTTGCAAGGAAAGTCGTTCCTTTTTTGAAGGACGAATACTTTCATTCTAAAACTGAACGGTTAGTGTTCATCATCATTCGTGATTTTATTGTAAAATTCAATAACCTTCCTACCAAAGAAGCATTGAGTATTGAGTTGGATAAAAACTCAACACTAAATGAAGAAGAATATAAGAGTTCTTCTGGATTGATTGGGTCGTTGAGTTCTAATGATGCTAACATCGAATGGTTGGTCACGGAAACTGAAAAGTTCTGCAAAGATAAAGCAGTATATAATGCCATTATGGAAAGTATTCACATCATCGATGGAAAGTCCCAAGATAAAACTGACACTGCTATCCCACATATATTGTCGGATGCACTTGCAGTTTCTTTTGATACCCACATTGGTCACGATTACATTGAAGATGCAGATGACCGATATGATTTTTACCACAGAAAAGAAAAGAGAGTCCCATTTGACTTGGACTTTTTGAATGATATTACTGCGGGTGGAACACCAAGTAAAACATTGAACATTGTAATGGCAGGAACAGGTGTTGGTAAGTCAGCATTTCTTTGTCATCATGCCGCAAATTGTT
>Ga0208299_1001444_pt1 | contig 17732 bp, 22 predicted proteins | sample 15_taG_FD_184089 | JGI IMG/M metagenome (GOLD analysis project Ga0208299, IMG submission 184089) | Marine viral communities from the Subarctic Pacific Ocean - 15_ETSP_OMZ_AT15312 metaG (SPAdes) (version 2) | ecosystem: Environmental > Aquatic > Marine > Oceanic | place: Pacific Ocean | collected...
GTGTAGTAAAAAAAAAAAAAGGAGATAAACCTTGCGGCTTACCTCCTATTGAGTAATTAACTAAATATGTAAGATGATCTAAGAGCTTCACTAGCTTTATAATCACCACGGAATTTCGGTGTACGCATACCCATTGATTCACACAAGTTACCTAGTGCATCAAATTTATGTACATTCACAAACTCTTCACGGATTGCTGTAGCTGTCTCGAAGTATGTACCAGCGTGTGACCCAATTGAGTCGTGCACTGTTACTAAGTCGTGATTACAACTGTTTACAACCATTCTTAAGTGTGTTGCGTCTATTGAGTGAATGAAATTAGGGGCCATTGCTCCTACTGTCTTCACTTCATCTAATGGTGCTGGAAACATATCTCTAACCAAAGCATTAAACCTACCTGCTCTAATACGGTTACATTCAATATCTCTGTATTCAGTAGAAGCTATAAAGCCATCTGCTGTAGTCCACTCAAAGCGTGTAGCTCCTGCTTCAACAACTGTCTTAACTCTACCTTTTAAAGCTTCTGTAAGGCTCTTTACTGCCCCGGCATTAGATTCGATAGCATGTATGTACGCTTTACCAATATCTTCTGCTAGACCTGCATCCTCGTTCTTAGATACTAGATATTTAGCTGTATTCTGAATGATGGTAGCTTCACCTGCCCCATAGCCTGTAATCATAACAGGGTTCTTAGCCATACTTCTACCATACTTGTTAATCAAGGCTTGTACTGCACCTGATGTGTTATCTGCTGCAAACTTAGCTATAATGCCGTAGATATCACTTGGTTCGTCACTGTGAGACGATTCTACACAGTTAACAGTGATAGCTGTCTGACGGTTCTTGGTGATTGCAGCCATATGCTGTAACCCATTACAAGTACCATCTTGATGACATACTAGGTTTGATTCAAATTCACTAGGTGTACCAGCAAATGCCCATAACTTCTGTAGTTCTTTAACTGCCACCGTTGCTTGGAATGTATCAGCATTCGGGTAGAACTCTTGAATGTCGTGATGGTCTTCAATCAATGCTAATTGAGTACGGTTACTATCTACCCACGCTACACGTGCGTCGATACTAATCTTATCCATACCGAAACAATTTGCTGCATGTAAGTACAATGCTCTTTGACCTGTTTCACCCAACTGTTTGCTATTAGCGAACTGAAAGGCTGCTTTGCAGAAGTCTGTACCCTGTGGAGTTAATAAACCACCACGGTAATACATACGACCACGACTATCCATTGTTACTGCAAAGAATACCTCTGTATTCTCTAGTGTTAGTATTTCACGATACATACGCAACTCTTCTTCAGTTGAGTTGTATTCATGTTGATTATCAAGAATGTCGTACGCTGCATCTATAATGCTAGGCGCTATAACATACTTCACAGCCTGTAACTTATTCACAGCACTAAGTACTGGTGATGCTATACTGTTACCTTTAAACGATTTACGTGTTATAAGGCCCATATTAGCTTGCTCACCAACTCCTGTTACTGCATCAACCCAATCCTCTGGCTGATTTCTTAAAGGCTTACACAACATGCTTGTAGCCTCTCTGATGGTGTCTACTTCAGCGTTCATCATTTCATTGAATGTAGCACTAAGTTTAGCTACTCGTGATGTTCTACGCTCATGCGTATTATCATCAATGAATTCAACTTCAGCTAGTTTAGTATCAAGGATACCAACCATCTGCATCTCTGTAACATACATCTTAGCTACACGGTCAGATGTTTCTCTTGGCCACTCAACGCCTAGTGCGTCTTTAGCCCATTGTGATAATATACTACCTAACAAGGCATACGAAGTATGGCCAGTCTCGATAGTTGTTTGTAGTGCCACAGTCCAAATACTATGGTTACGTGATTGCTCTTTAGCTTGCCATTCACCTCGGTCGTCTTTAAACGACACGATGTGAGTACCTTCTACTAATGTAGCCATCTTGGTTAAGTTACTGTTCACGAACGAGCGAGCTACTTCTCTTGCCCCAATTCGGTTATTAGCTTCATCACGAAGTAATGCTACTTCTGACGTGATACCTGATAATACTGTACGGATACTGCTTGCTAATGATAATGACATGATATAACTCCGAATATGTTTTAAATTCATTTAATGAGAACGCTGAGCGCCTGAGCGACACACAGCGTGAGTGTTCTAAAGCGTTTGTACTTAGTCACAGTAACGGTGTGAACAGCCGTTGTTATGGTCTTGGTATGAACTATCAATCTGTGTATCAATTAACCACATAGCAGCTAATACTAATACAGGGAACAGCACTTTACCTAATCTCTTTAACAGTTTCATACTAAATAGCCTCAAAGTCTGAGTGTTCAATAACGTCACTCTCTGTGTATCGCCACTCACTACGTAATAGGTCGTAAGCTAGCTCTACAACATTCAAGTCTCTCTTGATCTTACCACAGTACCTAACAAGTTGTGCACGTTCTAAAGACGTTAACATACACACGTTGTCATGGAATGTAATCATCCTACCCTCACACCATAAGTACAAGATTTCATCAAATCGTCTAATAAGCTTACTATCCAAGTTATTCATTACCAAACCCTCCAATAACAACCAAGTGTATCAGCATTCTGTTCAGACCTATTGTTGAACGGAACACCTGATGTGAAATGAGATATATGTGTGTAACCACAAGTCACAGTCTCCGTGACTGGTACTGTAATCTCAAGGTAAGCCATAGGATTGTCACCATCAATACTCTTATTCATATCGTGTAGTGCTCCAACCCTAACTTGTGTTTGTTTAAGTGTACTACATCCAGTAGTAAGTATAGTAGTAAGTATAAGTGCTAACAAAATAGATATATGTTTCATGTTATTCTCCGTGTGCTTTAGCAGCCATTAGTAATGTATAAAGGTTGTTGTGTGATGCTTGGTATGTATCTGATATGTAGTACCAGTTGTTACCAATCAAGTTAATACGTGCTTGTGTTGTAATAGTCATGTTATACTCCAAGTTATTAAAGTTAATAGTACACCACCTTTAGGGCGACCGAAGTCACCCTGTGTGTTATTGCCCGTTGAATGCAAACTCTGCAATCATCTGTTTCTTCATTCCCTCTTCGATATCAAAGATACGTGTAACTAAGCAATGCTCTGTACCTGCTTTACCTGAACGTGTAGCTAAGTTGGTTAGTGCTGTAACTGTACGTTTTAGGTTAGCTTCTGTAGTGAATTCAAAGTAACCTTTACCATAGCGTGTATCGTATGATATTGTTGTTGCTGTAACTCTTACTTTGATGATACGGTCGTTAGTAGCTGTTAGTGCGAACATGATGTATACCTCTGTATGTGTGTTAAGTAAGTAAATGAATGAATCATAAAAGGTTAAATTAAGTGGGCTGCACGTCTTTTCGTGCAGACCTGATTAAGACTTAAGCTACAGCAGAAAGTATAGCTTTACGATGGTTATCACAAGCCATGGTATACACTAATCTACCAGTACGTAGGCTAATGATGTTAGACTTAGCAGTAACTAAGAACTTATTACCTTGTAACTCCACACACTGTGCTTCATTACAATTCATTTGTACTACGTTCTTAACACTAACGTGTAACTTAGTGTTACCTTGTATTGGGTTAAGTATCTTAACCATACTAACAGTATCATTAGTATCTACTACCAAGTAAGGTAGTCCTTTATACGTAACATAAGAACCAATTGGTGATGCTGTAGTACTAAGGTTAGCTTGTAACATGATATACCTCCAAGGTATAGTGTGTACTAGTGGAATTACTAGTATCATAAAAGAGACATATCTGGGCGCAGCCCACCCTATACAATTCAATTACAAGTAATATACTTGATTATAGAGAGATAGTATAAATGAGTGAGAGAGAGAGGCCTATGGGGGAAATGGGAGAATGAAGAGTGGAGGGAGTACCCCCTCGTATTTATTACCCGTTTTGAATATTACCCTTTGTACCCTTGGTTACCTTGTCTTGTTCTTGGTCTAACGACAGAACGCTATTCTTATAGCAGATAATGTGGTGTTTTTACGTTTAAGTTATTGTTTAATATAATATTTTTAGTGAAAACACCTCGCCATTTAGCCTAAATTACCTTGTATTTTACCCTTTACTATATGGGGTATTTCTATGCGGTTTTGGTCGTCTACAGCGTATTGTGCACCTGCTCGTATAGACTCTTTACTGTATTTATCTGGTGTTACTGTTGGTATTACGAACCTCTCGTTCATCCACTGTACTAACATTACTCCTAGTAAGTACTGTGACCAACCATTACGTGCTATTACTATTGATGGGTTCATTATTACTTGGCCTTCTATTACTTTTAGGACTTCTTTCTTAACTAAGTTGTTTATTGACCTAGCTTTATGCCCATTACTGACCTTTATTAAGTCGTACGGAGTACTCCAACCTTGTAGTGACTCTGTGTATACTTGTTTTAGTAATGTTAGTTCTTTAGGAGTTAGGTTGAATTCTTGTTTTATTCTGTCCCATGAAACTTGTCTGTCAAATCTGTATGACTTAGTTGTGTGGCACATGGTATTTTCCCAATAAGGTAGTTTGAAGCACTTCTGGAATGCTTTATAGGTTCTATTGTTTTCTGGTGTTCTTGTTACAGGTGTTGTGTTAATCATGCTTAACGCTAATTCGTTAGCTGGGTCTTGGTGTTCCATAAGACTTCTCCTAATGATTTAAATATAACGCAGAACAGCCTATTATGGCCGTAGTGCGTTGATAATGTTACTCTAGTACATCGAATCGTTCTTCAAATTCGTGTAAGGATACCCATTCTTGGGCCTTTGTGGCCGGGTCAGTTAAGATTACACCAGCTTGGTCCTTACCGATGGTAGGTAAGCCGGTGGTCATCTCTAGATACCCTAATAATGTACATTCCTGTACATCTAACATTACTCAAAGGTGCTGTAGTCGAAGTTAGGGTACAATACAGATACGTCTGTGTCTGTAGGGTTACTTACCGGGTCTGCATCTGCTTCGATTACCTTGTGGATAAGAACATTAGCGTCTTTAATCCAAGGTTGACCGTGTGCGCTAGACTTAAAGATAGCCATTAGGTCTGTATCTGAACCAGTTTCACCAGCATCATTGTCTGCGTGGTCTGTGATTCGTGCTACTAAAGGTTGATATGCGGATAAGCGACCATCAGCCCCACCAATTACATTGATAGAGTTAGTTGATTCGCTGATTTGAGCTAAAGTGCGCTCTGGGATACTTAGTGTATTAGCCATTGTGTTTATTCCTTATAATTACTTAGATTCAGCAGATTTCTCTGCGGCTTGCTTTTCTGCTAGTGCTAACATAGCTGCTTCTTCTTCTGCGACCTTCTTAGCTGCTTCTTCTTCTGCGGCCTTCTTAGCTGCTTCTTCTTCTGCGACCTTCTTAGCGGCTTTTGCTGCCTTGTCAGCGGCCTTCTGAGCCTCTAGACAGTACTTGTATGTTGCCTTTAGCACTTTTAATAGTAGTTCTAGTTTCTTAGGATATCGTTTGCAATAGTTAGCTGATGCTACTAGAGCTTGCCGAAGTCCACCTAGACTGCGTTGTGGGTCTCTTGGTAAGTCCGTAATATTTAAACGGGTGGAACTTGAGTTCTTACTCATCGTCGTCTCCTGACTGTTTGTTTGCGTCTAAACCTATCTGTTGATAAGCCCAGTACACCGTTTTGGTCTGCACCTATATCACCACCCCATTCAGCAAAGAACGCCACATTGTCGTCTGTTTCTTTCTGGGACATACGTACTTTTTCATCTACTGCGAGTCTGTCTACCCACTTACGAACGCTACCTGCTACTGCATCTAGGCTATCGTCATGTATTAAGGCATCTTTGTCACGGCTAATCTTAGCCATCTGATGAAAGAACTTGTATGTTTCTTGTCGGTCTATTGGGTACTTCTTAGTTGAACTTATATCATACGCAATTATATCTTCGTGTATTATAAGCTTATGTCTTGCCATTACTGGCTCTAACGTATCAATGATACGTAGTTCTTTCTGCCCTGTCTCCCAGACATCTTCTATCCGTGGACATTGCTTTCCTACTTCTTTGTACTCTGCTGCTAGTAATGGTCTCCACGCTGCCGCGAATGCACCAAAACCAAAGTTCTTCTCTACGTCAATACTATTAACTTCATGTCGTAGTGCTAACTTACTTAACTCTTTGTAGTTACTATCACTGTACCCACCGGGTAACTTAAGTAACTCTGCTAGGAATATATAGCCATGTAAGAAGTATGTAACTGCTGCTACTGTTTCATCCCCATTCTCACCACCACCTGCTGTATCTACATACATGTGTTTACCTTCGTATGCGTATAGCTTAGTGCTAGTAGTAAATGGACCATAGAATTGTGGCTTACTGACGAAACCTTCTACCTCTATCTTATTAGAGGGGCTAGGCATCCATGTAATCTCACCTGCTGCTTCTTTTGTCCCGAAGTTCATCACTATTAAGTTCTTAGTCTTAAGTGGGTGACGTAGCTCGTCTGACAAGGTTGTATTTAGCATGTGCTGTAGATTAAAGTATGCTGGTCCTTGGTCTAGTTCCTTCTTGGTAAGCAAATCCTCACCAAGTAGCACGTCATCAGTAGGACGACCACGGGAACCATCAAGACCACCACCGTTACGTAAAGTAGGGTCAGCATACATCTTCTTAGCAATGTAAGGGGCCAGTGTGTCGCCATAGTGCTTTTCCTCGTCTTCGGTAGGGTAACGCCCTGTCCAGACTCTTATCGTGTAACCACGAGCCGGTAGGTTGTTGTAAATAGAGTCCACAGTCTGGGGAGTACCAAGATAAATGATTCTTCCTTTCTGACATATGGACGTAAAATCTTTTGACAGATGTTCGAGGGCTGCTCGTTGTATCTCTGTTGTACCATTCTTTGATGACTCAATGTCATCGGGTATTAATAAATCTGCACGTCTACCCTGCATGTTAGCTGTAACACCAATACAAGCTATTGATGGGGATTTCTCCGCACCCTTAAGTTGCCAGTTGATATCGAACGCTTTAGAACTTGCTCGGTCTCCGTGTTGTCTGTCTGGTCTCATACATTCTAGTATGTCCCAACTCATAATAATCTGAATAACCCAATTAGCGATTTCCATTGCAACTTCTGAACCAGCAGATAGAATTAATATCCTATGCTTGCAATCATGTATTAATTGCCATACTGCGAACATTGCTACGATAGTAGACTTTGCTTGTGAACGTTGAGCCTGAATCATACCATACTGTAGAGGCTTTAGTAGGCCATCTAAGACCTTATCCATGTCCTCTTTAGTATCGTATTTACCAAATTGTAGGAATCTACCTATATCAATCTGGATATCAGAACAGGTAAATCCCATTAGTTCTGTCATACAGTCGTATAGGAAATCCTCGAATAACGAGTAGTGGTCCCGTAATGCTTCAATCTCGGCCCACCGTCTCGCTGTCTCTTGTTCTACTTCACTAAGTTGTAAATACTGCTCTCGGTTATCACAGATTTTTGTAAACTCGTCATCAGTGAATAGACAGTCATCTGTCATCTCTGTGTCGAATACAATATCTGCTATATCCATTAGTGTACCTCTTTAGCTGCTGCTTGCCCACTTGTTAGGCGTGAGTGCTTAGTCTTGTTCTTAAGTGCTTCACGTAGGTTACCCATGTTCTCGTCTTGCGAGATGTCACATGTAATCTGGTTATCTTTTAAGAACTTGATAGCGGTGGCAACTAAGGCTGGGGAAGCCGAATAAACTTCTTCCCCAGTTTCAACACAGTTGCCCTCACTGTCGAAAGTGGTCTCGGGTTCAGTACTTAGTACTTGTGTAGTCAGAACTTCTGCTACTGCACCATGCAGTGCTGATAGTTTACTCTCTGATGCTTTACTCACTACTTAAACCCCTTTACTATTTTCATGTTCTGATTCTTAACGAACCATCTTAACCCAAATACTGCTGCCATCATACCAACTAACATATACTGATACCATGCAGGCATTTGTGAAACGAAGTCTACCCACCCCATAGCTTTCTCTTGGTCGAACCAAGCTATAACTAATGGTGATAGGAATACATATAAGAATACTTCGTCTTTCCAACTATCCTTTTGTGCTCGTAGTGCTTCTAGGTCATAGCCAGCTTCGACTTTAGCAAGAGCCATTGCTCGTTGCCCTTCAGCCTCATACTTGACTTTCTTCATACCGACCCAACCGCTAACTACTTCTTTAATTAGTCCTAACCACATCATAGTTATTCTCCTAATTGTTTACGGATAAATTTCGTATCTTCTTTAATTGACTTAATTTGTTCTCTAAGTACAGCTACGTCTGTTGCGTGACTGTTAACTTTCTTTTCTAATGTTTTGATATCTTCGCGTGTGTTTCTTTTATCGACTGCGAACCAGCCAAGGACTACTGAGACCAAAATCTTAAATCCAACTTCGTAGTCCATTGACTACCTCCTATTAGTTAACCCCCACTGGTACGCTTTAGTCAGAGGCGTTGGGGGTGTTGTTCTTACGGTGTATCTGTTACTATGTCTGCTACAGTCATATTGTACATTACCATTGTAGCTCCACCTGTATCACCAGAGTCTACTAGGTTTGGGTATGTGTCACCATCTCCCATCCTCCACCAATGCTTAGGTGCTGTGGTTAAGGTTGATAGGTCGAAGGGTGTACCACTGTTGTATATGTCACTAATGTTTGCGGTTTGGTCCGAGTCGAATATTGCTAACTCGTCTACTTTACAATCGTTGCGCATATAGTTACCTGCACTGTATCTACCAACTCGTAGGTTCTGACCACTTAATGCAGTAGTGTTCCCGTAGTTACCATGTGAGTTAACTGTCGTTTGCTGAACACCGTTAATAAACATGTTAAATCTTGAGTAGTATTGGTTTATAGAGCCGCTACTTGCCCCTGTTGTTCCACCGTCATATGTGAACATAACGTGTTGCCAACCGTCTGCACTTGCAACACTACCTACAGGCGCTTTAAGTGTTAAATGGTTATTATTACTGCCGTACCTGAAATTAATTTGTCTTCTAGACCCATTATCACCGTTATAAGTAAATATTAGATGGTTGCCATTCGCAACATCGTTTGACCCGAAGTAGAAAATAGTCTGGTTCTGGTTGTTACTTGTACCCGCTTTGAACCAGAAAGCAATACTCCATGCGTCACTTGACCCCGAACCGTTACCAGTTCGACCTAGTGTAGCATCTAGTAGGGCAGCGTTCGCACCTAAATAATCGTTATTATTGAACTTTATACTCTTAGTATTAGCAAAAGGTGGTATGCTTACGGTTAATACTAAGGTTTCGTCATCTTCGCCATAGTAGTTTATAGCTTTCATGCCAATATTATACGTACCTGCGCTGAGACTGCTACCACCCACTAATTTCCTACTGTTACCTTCTACGGTACTTACACCTAATGGCAATGATGTCCATTCATAGGCCACGCCATAGTCTGCTGTTAATTCGTAGTTTAGTGTTTCACCTTCTACTAACGATATTGCTAGGTTACTCGTTACTACAGGTAGTTCGCCATTAGACGAACCTGCTGACTGGAATAGTGTATTGAGTGTATTACAAGCCGTTATAGCATCGGCCCCATACGTCTCGTCATTCTCGTCCACTATCTCGTTATGGTCTTGTCCTGTTACAATATCGAAACCTTTAGCTAAATCTTCGATAGATACTAAACCGTCAGTTACACTAGCATGAAGTGCATTTATGAATTGAGCACCGTTAGCATCTTCTACAAAAATAGCATTTGCGCTATCATCTTTATAAATTTTTATACTCATGTGCTTATTACCTGTATAACTGAACCCGCATTTACTAACGAACCTGCCCCACTAAGTTTTACTTGTAACTTTATTGGGTTATCTCTAGTGTTCGTATCCCCCATATAAACTAAGTCAGGTTGTAATGCGAATCTATACCCTACACCGGAACCACTGTCTAGACGACCGATGATTCTATCTAAGGTATATAGCCCTGCACCACCGCCTAACTCGTAACGGAATTCTAGTAGTGCGTTATTAGTGTTAGGTGTTACTGTAAAGTCATTTCTGATTAGTATAGTATCACCAAGTGTTAGTTTGCTAACATCTAAACTACCGTCACTAACATCCATCAATTCATCTATGTTAGTTGGTGCATAATTCTTATTTGTGAAAGCCCCTAACCCATCGTTAGGTATAGTGGTCCATGTATCAGCTACTAGGCTGAGTGGTGAAGCTGTTGTAGACGCATCGTTATAGTCTATAAAGCCATTATCACCTGCTCCTATTAATATACCAAATGGCATAGTACCTCCTTACAGATTAGTGAAATCTGCTCTATAATATTTTCCTTGATAACTGTAGTACATATCCCCTTCACCAAGATAGGTAGGTATACTTACTAAGTTACCCCCTGTGTCATAATCAATCATAAATGATGTCTGACTGTCGATAGGTATTATTCCACCACCTGCTTGGTAAACGGGTGTGGTAACTAACGACTTACTTGTTGTGAATGGTATAGTCATAGAAAATGACAACCCTGCTTGGAGTACTGATGTTTTACTAGTACTGACTGCAAGTGTTTTATCTATGGCTTTTTGTTGTGTACTTCCTTTACTAGTTGTAGAGGATAGTACCTTACTTATTTCTTTCTGTATGCTGCTACTCTTAGTCGCTATATAGCTGAATAGCTTCCCAATGACTGATAGTGCATCCAGTGTGAGGCTTTTTGCAGTTGTCATACTTGAGATTACATTGAATAATAAACCGTTATCTAAACTAGTTGATTTATTCGTTGTAAACGATATTGTTCTACCGTAACTTACTTCTATACCAAGAGTTAAACTTTTAGTAGTACCTACCACTAATGTCTTAAGTGTTTGGCTAGTAGTTATAGCAGTATATATTTTATATTCAGATGCCTCACCACCGATAATAACTTCACCATCTGGTAGTATTGCTACTAACTCTACTTGAGTAAAACCATCACCTGATATATCTAATTCAGATATTACTGTACCGTTAGCAGGGTTAATCTGTATCACTGCTGCACCAGTGTGCGAGCTAATTAATACATTACCAGTTGCATTATCAAAATCTAAATCTGATAAATCGAATTGAGCACCTTCTGCACCTAGCGAAGAGAATGCTGTTTCTGGGTCGAATGGCTCAGATATGTAATCATCTAATGACCAACCATCACCATCATCTGCGTCATTGTACGCGTATGTAGAACTTGTATCACCGAATCTACCTGCAACTCCCGGACGTAGAACTTTAAAGAACCTTCTGTCAGTACTCGATTGTTCACCTTCACCACATATATAGAATGTTGTGTTTGCTCTATCGTAGCATATACCCTCTGGACCAGAGTTATTATCTGTACCATTAGCTGCTATTGTGAATTCCTGTTTACTATTAACAGTAACATTACCTGCATCTGATGCTGGCCAATCGTAAATGTTAAACTGGTATCTACCACCATCTTCCGAACATGAACAGAACTCACCGTTCCCCATGTCAGCTATACCCTCTACATCACTCCCATCGAAGTTGAGTGTTAGGGTTTGATTTATGTTGGTGTAATCATCTAAGTCATACAAGTATAATAAACCTGTACCATTTCGTACTACTGCCACTTCCCCAGTATCTTCTTTATAAGTAGCGCTGGATGTATTTGTAGCACCATGACCGAATGTTAGAACACTACCAGATGTCTCGTGGTCTTCTATTAATTCATCTAACTCAGCTATTGTTGCTGTAGTTATTTTCCAATCCACCTCTACTGTATCTACCGTGACTGTAACAGTCGTTGTAGCTCCACCGAAAACTGATGAAGTCTGTCGTAGCCTGAGTGTTTGGTTATTTGAAATTGTTGTTGCTGTTGATGTGTATGCACCACCATCAATACTGAATTCACCACCTACTACTGATATATCTGCTGCTGCTTCTATACCTGTAATTGTGGCCAAGTCTGATGTAGTTACAGTACTCAACGCTAAATCTGTTTGGTCTGTATAATCGAACGCGTCTGGTGTAGTGTCCGGACCCCCTGCGGAGGGTAAAAGCATTACTGCTAGTGTACCAGTCTTATCACCTGCTAGACCTGATGTTAGTGTAGTTGTTACATTTAAGGATTGTGCTGTGATACTTTTTGTAGCACAGTTAGCTGATGTGTTGGATGATTGTGTCCACTGACCATCACCATTTTTCGCGTAACCATTATCTGTTAATGTCCATGTTGTACCTGTTTTAGAACAAGATACAAAAGCTACACCAAGTGCATCTTCTATTTCATCTAAAGTAAATGGGCAGTTCTGTGTACTATTTGTGGAATCAACTGAGTAACCATCATCTTCTGTATTTGTGAAAGGCGTAGTTTGGTCTACCCCATCACATACTATCGAACCTATTACAGTACTAGAACCGGGGATTGCAGTACCGTCATCATATGTAATGGAACCATTACCCGTATTAGGGCTTGTACCTATGTCTGCTTCTTTAGCACCATAGAATGCACATTTAAATGTTGGCCCCGCTACACTACCTATCTGTGTAAAGTTTGAATCTGTTGTACCGGTTACTGTGATGGCCGTTGGAAACGTAGTCCATGCGCCTTCTCGCATTATAGCGATTATCCAGTACCTTTCACCCGCACCAGCACTTGGTGTCATTGGGTTGTTAGTACTACCCTGTACACCTGTTGCTGTATTTAGTACTGTAACTGCCATAGGTTACTCCTAAGCGTGGTTAATTTGGAATGTAAACTGTATCGAGTCGTTAAGTGCTAAACCAATACCAGCAAAGTCACTCTTTGCGATTAATCTACCACCTGAATCGGCATCTAGGACACCTGCATTCGTAATTGTTTTAGCACCATTCGCGGTCAATGTTGCAATTAATTGATTTTGTTTTGCACTAGGTTGTGATGCTGTAGGTGCTACTCTTGATTCTGAAGCTTCTGTGAATAAGGTGGTATCACCTTTCGCAGTTGTTCCTGCACCTGTTCCCCAACCTACTTTCATAACTGGTGCGGATGCTGTACCATCTAAAAGGTCAGCCATTAGCTCGTCACCATCATCTGTTATTAAGTCAGCCATTATTTAATTTCCTCTATTGTCCCGTCTGCACGAGTAATTGTAATTCCGACTAGTTCTACAGTCGTTTGTTTGTTGACTTCTACTGGTGAGCCACTAGGTTTATCATCTTTACGGATGTACAATCTACCACGTTTTGCTCCCTTTAGACGTGTTTCTCCACGCCACTTTGCTTTAAGGTCTTCCCATAGTCTCATGTTATACCGCCTGATTTACTGTTATATTACCGCCACCTTCAACCGCATCGTGTACCCATACTGTAAAGTCTTCGACATTAGCAGGTAGGGTTACTACTGCATTTAATACAGTAGCATGGATTCTATTAATCTTCTTAGCGTCTAGTTGTGCTGACGAAATTACGTTGGTTGCTTGGTCGGCTACTATGATGTTATTTATATTAGAACTTGTTCCGTAACTCATACTAGCCTCCGTTTAGATTGCGTTTGATACTACTACAAATGTTCCAGCAGTTGTTACATTGATTTCACTTGTAGGACATACATATGGTTCGTAGAATTGGTTTGTAGCTAATGGAACTTCACCACCACCGTCCCCGAAACTAATTGTTCCTGTGCCTACTGTCATTACGATGAAGAAGTAACCACGGTTTTGATTACGTGCCAACGTAGTGTTGCCCGAATATTCTTTTGATTGCAAGTTCATTCTTGCTAACTTTCCTGACATTACTGTCTCCTATTGTTTGGTTGTTAATAACAATCATAATACCCACTCCTAAGAATGGGTACGAGTTTGTTACTTAGTTTCTAGTTCTTCCCTGATTGCTAGTAGTTCTTTATTCATAGTATTCTTAATTAAGGGCTTAGTTGCTCGTCGGGTAAGTCTTAGGTTAAGTTACGACAGCCACGTTATTATGAAGCTTCTTGCTGCTCCTGTTCTATTTTCAACATATATAGACCCATCTGTGCTATCTGCTGAAACTGTTACATGTGTATCAGTTCCAGTGGTTCCGGTAAGCGCGCCGGTAGTCACGGAAAACAATGCTCCAGTAGTCAGCTTGTTAGCTGCCGCTGTTCCAGTCGCTCTTAGACTGACAAGCCCCTCTCTGGCGGTTCCAGCAGACATTTCAGGAACAACCGAAACTATGGCCCCAGTCAGCCTATAATCTAACGCTGGGTATGTGTATTTAAAAAAGCTATCGTCAGCTATAGAGACTATTCTTTTAAGTAAAGGCGTCTCATAATCGTTTGAAGCGGCTCCGGTCTTTCCTACAAATATGTTTTTATTTGTGTCATCCCATACAACGCCGCCCTTCTCTTTTACTGATGATGTTGCTGATATGACGCCCTGAGAATTTGGGTCCCCGTTGTTAAATGAGACTCCATTTATATGAGTTCTAACCACTGTAGATGGCACTGAAATATCATCTGTGATATAGCCCACGCCTAGATTCTCAGCGTGAAGTGCGCCTGAGACAATCCCGCCATCCAAGCTGTCAACAAGCAATCCATAATTAACATTATTTTGGCTGGGGTTTGATGTAGCACCTATGTTGTAAACCTTTGTATTGTTGACGCTTCTTTTTAGATTTACGAGAGAGTTAGCTTTAATCGTCCTTTCGACTAAAAAATTAGCATGAATATCATGAAAGCTACACCCGTTAAACCCTGAATTTGTCGACGACCCGACAACGTTATCAAATTCCTCCCTAGTCGCTCTAATGTTGTAACATTGAACCCCTAAAGATGTGCCTCCTTTAAAGTGAACCATATCCCTAGTTACTGCGCTATCACCGGAATCGAATATATGATGAATTGTGCATTGCTCGTTACCTGCCCCAGCCTCCGAGCCAGTATGTTCATCATCACCACCAACTAAAATCCCATCCGTAAATGAGCCGGTCCCTGTTGCTTTTGTTTCTATATTATGAATATCAACTCCACGCATAGAACCGCAAACCACTGCCGCTGTCATTGTTTGGTCGCCAGCGTCACAGCTAAAATATGATAAATCTGTCTCGTTGTTTTTGTTACTTATTCCAATAGTGAAAAATGATGATATAGCAGCAGTAGCCTTAATTGCGATATACCCATCACCTCTCAAAGTTACCCAAGAATCATCTGAAATATCTACAACTTCATCCCAGTCATAAGCGGCGCCGTCTTTATTTTGAGGGACTTGAATAGTCCACGGAACCAAATTAGTTCTAGTTCTTAGTGACAACAGCGCTCTGTTTATGCTTTGCGCGATAGTAGACCCACCATAAGAGAGCGGGTTTACAATAATATTTTCTCTCAACACAAAACACTTAGTAGGATCAGCTACACTAACAATGACGTTACGGGTGTTAGGCAAGTCTACATTAGCAGTCGTTCCAACTGTAACTACATCAAATATGCCATTAGCTCTCTCTTCTATAATTACTACATCTCCTACCTCTAGTGTAGTGTCAGCTATAGCTTCTGCTACAGTATCAAAATAAAAAGGTGTGTTCTTATCTTCTATATCTGTAATTCTTTGTTCATGGTTAGCCGGTGCTATCGACTTCCATTTCTCTCCGTCCCATCGGAATGTTACTATCCCCACAGTGAATGTATCACCAGTAGTTGGGCTTGCTGGATAATTTGGCAAAGCCATAATATTCTCCTGTGTTAATTTAATTTACTTGTTAAGTTGAAATAACAATCATAAACCCCTCTCGTGAGAAAGGGGTTGAGTTTGTTACTTAGTTTTGCATTCTTCCTTGATTGCTAGTAGTTCTTTATTCATTTGTACTAAGCACCTGCTCTTGACCTACTTATCTCGTACCAGTTAGTCCCACGCCATATAAACTTGATACCCATGTATTCATCGGCTGCACTAAGTCCAGAAATTTTAACTGTGTTGTTTGCAATAGTCGCTGTTGTACTCTCTATAATTTGCACTGAAAATCCTGCAAACCCAAATATCTCTACTGTTTGCCATTGATAAGTTCCTGCTGGCAAAACGCACGATAATCTATTTGCTGCTGTGTTTAACCTCACTGTAGCGTGTAGCTCATCCGGTATTGAAATAGTTGTAGAATCCGCTGCTATGGTCTGCTCTGTAACTGACTGTGCGTGTAGTGATAACCCGCCAGACCCGTTAAAGTTATTTGTTCCAGATGTTGCCTTTGTTGCACCATTAGTGAGCAATACAGGTATTGTTGAGTCGTTAGCTGTTGCTGGTGAGATAAACGAATCAGACCCATTAAACGAGATAGCGCCTCCGTCTAAGGTTATTTGCTCTTGATAGTCTGAATTGTTTAAACTAATAACACTATTTTCTGAAGTTGTTGTCCCAGTGATGTCAGTCCATACCATAGTCAATGTAGAGTTTGTCTCCAACGATACATTTCCGTCTATTGTTATATGGTTTGAATCATTGGCCCCTCGCATACTTATTTGACCGCCATCAGTAGCTATTGCTGCAAAGTTACTACACCCTGATATAGTCTGCCCTGTGATGGTCGCCGCGTTAAAATTAACTCTACCCATACTTGTGGCAAAGAGACCATTGTCTGCCGTTGACATGGTAACATCCCCAGCGATATTTAAATTATCTCCCGGGGTTAATGCTTTAGCGAGGGTCGCACAATTCTTAACTTCTACGCTTAGGTTAGTTGTAGTGAACTCCATCTGCCCACCACTTTCTGTAAGAAGGCCAAAAGATGTAACGGCTTTATCCCTACCATCTACAGTAACGTCAACTGCGTGTACATAGCTGTCCATCCTGTGAGAAGTTAATAAGTTGTCTATAGCTGTCGAGCCTGACGCTGGCCTTATATGGAAAGCCTGTATTCCTAATTGTCCCTCACCATTATAAATACCATAGCTGTATGTATCCGTAGGCTCAATAACTACATTAGCGGGGGTAGTTGTATTTCCTTTAAGGATTATTCCCCCGTTTAAAGTATTACCGTTTTTCTGTGTTCTAGCCGTTATAGTCTTCCCTCTACCAAAAAGTATAGCTGGTCTAGGGAGTTCTACGGAGGTTGTAGAAGGTAGGTAGTTATCGTTGTAAGTTCCATCAGCTAATTGTATTACCTGCTCATGGTTAATCACATCCGGTAATTGATCATAAGCATATTGTATTGTTCTAAATGCACCTGCACCAGAAGATACGCCCTTACCGAACCCATCTGTTCCAAGAGAAGCGTCTACATACCAAGTCCTCGCTTCTGTTGTTTCTATGGGAGGTCTTTCTGATAAACTTAGACTCAAGCTTCCATGAGCTACAATATTCCAAGTATTAGCTGTACCAGTTCCAGAAATGACATCAAATATGCCATTAGCTCTTTCTGCTATCTGTATAGTATTACCTTCGGCTAGGCTAGTATCAGCAGTTGCTTCTGCTACTGTAGCGAACGGTATAATCCTGTTTGGTGCATCTACTACACTAGGATTTTCTTCTACCCACTGCCCACTATCATCGTCCATATACCATACATACGTGGTAGCCTCTGATGGCTTATACCAACGTACACCATCAATAACGGGGTCCGAAGGTCTCTCTTCTTGAACAAAACTAGCTCCCTGACCTACTTGGATTAAATCTTCTATTTTAGTAGATGGCCCTGTTACGTAACCATCTTCTACTTCTTCTAGAATCATTAATGCTTGGTCATAGGAATCATCCAAGTTCT
>Ga0208299_1001446_pt1 | contig 17720 bp, 17 predicted proteins | sample 15_taG_FD_184089 | JGI IMG/M metagenome (GOLD analysis project Ga0208299, IMG submission 184089) | Marine viral communities from the Subarctic Pacific Ocean - 15_ETSP_OMZ_AT15312 metaG (SPAdes) (version 2) | ecosystem: Environmental > Aquatic > Marine > Oceanic | place: Pacific Ocean | collected...
TACATCGTAATCGTCGAACTCATCACAGGCTTGCTGTATCTCTAATAATTCAGTTCTAATTTCTTGTTCTGATTTGATTTCTTTATTCTCTTTTTCTTTATAGATTTTCATCGTCGTATCCTTTACTGTTATTATTTAAGCAACACTTCTTATAGAAGCATTAAATCGTACATCATTGAACTCATCATCAGTGCTTACTGACTTTATGGTTGCCTTAAACTCTGCCATCAGTTGCTTGTTCACAAGTCTGATTAACTCCCAAGCATACCATTCACCCCACTCTATTCCATATTTCCCTGCATCACCAATGTTTGTAATTCTATATTTCTTCATTTGCATATCGTTTCCTTTTCGTTGTTATTTAAGTGTTGTCCCACAGCACAAGTTACACTGCGTATATCTATGTATGCAAGAAAAAGTTTAAAATAGTGTTACATGCCCCTTATATAATCGAATACTACACTCTTGCCATAATGAGGTGGAACAAAGTACTATACTGTGTTGTATGTTATGCGTATGGTAGATACTATAATCTTAGGGATGGGTGTTGTAATTGGTGCTGGGTGTATGTTAATTGGTATACGGCTCGGTGCGTCGATGGTCACGAAGGTGTTCACTGAGGGAACTTATGATACTCTTCCAACAGTAGAAGAACAAGAACTACTAAGGGCTATAGAAGAAGAAGGTCTATACGATAATGACCTATATAATGAGTACTACCAATCCCTGGAAGAAGAAGAAGAAAAAGAAAAAGACCTTCCTAACTAAATGCGAACCACCCCCAACAGACTAGATAAGATTATTATATGGTTATTAACCTCGGTGAGACGTATACGATTCATTATCGAACGTGCCTCTATCGAAGCTTATGACCAGGGCTATCACCACGGTTTAACCGCTGGAGCATCTATCGCGAAAAAATCCCCCAGGAAAATAAAACAAGAATTGAACAAACTATATAAAAAACGGTACTCAGCTTAGTGGATATTATAGATAAGAACGGCAAGCAAGTGAAGAGGAACCTCACAGAAGAGGAAAGGCGAGATATACAAGCCCAAAACAATCCTAAGCGTGCAGAGAACGGTCAACTTTTGAAGGGGTACAGTGGGAATCCCTCTGGAAGACCCAAAAAAGAGCATACCATCGTGGATATCTTCAGAGACCATACAGAAGCAGAGAAGATTATAGAGAGCCTATATAAGGTCGCATCTACCCTCACTGAGGATAACCCTCATAAGGATGCATTAGCTTCTGCCAAGCTCATTGTAGAGCGTTTAGTCCCGTCATTAAAGGCCTCAGAGCTACGTGTAGATACAGCCGAGGACACTGGGCTAGTGTACCTTCCAGCCCAGAAAGATGTTGATGAGGCTACGGAGTGACACTCCGCAAACACACCGACGAGAACGGATCAATGTGTGTCCATATGGTGCCTAATTATTGGACATCAGACCTGGCGGAGTCACACCTACCAACCAGTAGTACAACCCGTTGTGTGATCGTGATTTCCGAGGAGACGGGGAGCGAGTTGCCGTATATGTATATATATGACTCACAGCAATATTATAAATTACTATAGTTGATTATGAAAATTTTTTTACTAAGGATTAAGAGAAATTGCTAAAACCAAATAACATAAAAGATCATTCTAGAATAGTTAAATTAAAAAAAATTGCTAAGAAGCGTAAAAAAAGAACGCCATATACGGTTCAATCAAATATTAATCCCCCCGCTGGTGATGGTGGGTCTAATTAGAGTTAGTGGCTTGGGTACCCCACAAAGGACCACAAACCTTAGCTTTATCTATTAATGAGCAAACCTATGAAATATTGTATGGTGGTGCTAGGGGTGGTGGTAAGACTGATGCAGGGATTGTATGGATGCTTAAAGGTGTTCATTCTCCTAACTATGTTGGGCTTTGTATACGTAGGAACCACTCTGATTTACGTAACTGGATTGATAGAGCGGTCGAGCTTTTCCCCAATGCACGGGTATCTGGAAAGCCAACAGTTTTCACTTTCCCCAAAGGTGGAAAAATATACACGGGGCATTTAAAGGATCAGAATGCGTACTCACAGTTTCAGGGTTGGGAGATACACAGATTGTTAATTGAGGAAGTCGGGCAGATACCCGATGAGTTAAGTTATTTGAAATTGTTAAGTTCGGTACGTTCTACGTGTGATGTTAAACCTCAAGCGTTTTTAACTGCAAATCCTGGTGGTCCTGGGCATCAGTGGTTAAAGAAGAGGTTTAAGATTGGCAAGAACGAATCTAATAAGGCGTTTCGTGATCCAATTTCTGGACGCAAGCGGGTCTTTATTCCAGCTACCGTTGAAGATAATCCAACACTAGCCGACGCTGATCCAGCTTATGTTAAATTTTTGGATTCACTACCAGAGCCTATGCGTAGTAGCTGGAGGTATGGTGATTGGGATGTGTTTGCTGGACAATACTTTTCGGAGTGGGAGCCTAGTAAGCATCTTATTGAAAAGAAGGATGCCAAGAATCTGGGATTTTTTAACCGAGCTAACCATAGGTATATAGGTATTGATTGGGGTTATTCAGCTCCTTTTTCTGCTATATGGGTTGAGGTTACCCCCAAAGGAAGGGTGCTGTGTTATCGTGAATTATACGGAACGGAACGCCACCCAATGGAGTGGGGGGAACTTATCGCCAAGCACTCTCAAGGTGAGAATATCACAATGAGTTTGGGTGACCCATCAATGTGGACTAGAAACCCTATGAGTTGGCGTAAACCAGAGGCACCGATGTATGCGGACCAATCAATTGCTAATGCGTTGATGGGCTTTGGTGATTCGCCTTTAGTACCAAATTTAAATCCAGCCAACAATGACAGGGTTAACGGTTGGAGGAACATAGCACAGAAGATGCACTGGGATGATAAAAATGATCCCAACTTTTATATTTTAAAGGGTTCTTGTCCAAACTTAACCAGGACGATACCTGATATGATTTTTGATGAGAAACGTCCAGAGGATTTAGACACAACACTTGAGGATCACGCTGTAGATGCATTAAGGTATGCACTAACACACGTTCAAAGTCCTATCGATGTTAAGGTTAAAACTAAGGATGAGTCTGAATATGAGAGGTTATTAAACCCTGATCCCGACTCTTGGACGTACACGTTTAATTAAGGAAATTAATGAAGCCATATCCCAACATAGATATTAAAGAGATTTCAAGTAATGACCAGAATAAGGTCAGCAAGCTTGAGCAGATGTTTGTGGCGTGTAAGGATGCACGCAAGGGGCGTATACCCCGTTGGCGTAGGAATGAAGAATTATACAACGGTGATTTTTTAAAGCCTTATAATCTACCAAAATATAAAACCCGAATTGAGCCTAATATAATCCACTCTGTTATTGAGACTATGTATTCTATCCTTACAGATCGACCTCCCAAGGTTGACCTTATGCCTAAGACCGAAGAACAAGTGGATTCGGCTCGATTAGCTCAGGATGCTGTCGAGAGTGTGATGGAACAAAAAAAATTCACACGAGCTGTAGCGATGATGAAACGAGATGGGTTGTTGTATGGTAACGGGTTTATGAAAATTATTACAGTTGATGGTGAAACGGAGTTTATCGTCCCAGACCCGTTTACGGTATTTATTGATCCTTTAGCTACCAACATGCAAGATGCAAAGTGTGTAATATTTGCCACCCCTACATATGTGGATGATATTAAAGATGCTTATGGTAAAGATGTGGCCCCAGAGGGTAAGATGAACGAGTATCGTTCTTTCATCAAAAAGCAAGAGGGTAGTGCTAGTGATAAAGTACCATCTCTTGCTACGTCGAGTCCTTTAGATAATAAAGAGGATAGTGACTACCGTGGTGGTCAGACATTATTAAAAGAAGCGTTTTATTTTGACAAAGAGTGGAGACTTGTAACGTGGGCTGGTAAAGTTTTATTACAAGACGTGCAGAGTCCATATGATCATATGCCACTAATTACCTTCCAAAATTACCAATCAGCTCACTCTATATGGGGTAAGGGTGAACCAGAGATTATTGAAAGTTTAGCGGTGGGTTCAAGTATAGCCCTATCTCAAGGGATGGATAATCTTATATACCACGGTAATCCAGCGATGGTTATGAGTAAATCTTTAGCAAAAACCCAAGGGAATCGTCCGAGTGATAAGCCTGGACAGGTCTTTTATGTTAATGGTCCACACGAAAAAATTGATAGATTATCTGCTGGGAATATATCATCATCAACTTTGCCGATGGCAGAGAGTATGATTCAGTTGGCTGACACAGTCTCTGGGGTGCATGATATTACACAAGGTAGAAACCCAAAAGGTGTTACGGCATCAAGGGCTATATCTCAATTACAAGAAGCCTCACAACAAATTATCAGAGCAAAAGAACGTGAAATAGGTTCTGATACTGTTATCGATGCATACAGAATTGTATTGCTGTTATTATCAAAGAATTATGAGAATGCTATTACTATTAGGCGTTACGCTGAAGACGGTAGTGGTTATGATTTTAGAACCGTAGCTCCGTATGATATTGATGTTGATTTAGATTTTAAATATATACCAGGGAGTTCTTTACCAGAGAATCGTGGTGCAAGGTTTGACCAAGCAATTGATTTATTACAACTAGGTGTATTAGACCCAGAGCAGTTTTGGAGATGGACACAAAAGGATATATCTAAAGAAATATTAGAGGGTATAGTTGAGCAAAAACAACAACAAATGATGCAGATGCAACAGGAGATGGATACTTTGCAAAACTCTACTGATGAAGATGAAATTATGGACTCACTATTAAGACAAAGAGAATTAAGTGGAATCGGAAAAGAAACAGATACAAACGCCCTCCCCACCAATAATAACGCTTAACGATTGGTGTATTAATAACGGGTACGATGGGGTGACATCGGAGTGTATGCTAAGTGCATTCAATTCCAATGACCCCAGCATACAAGGTTTAGCAAAAAAGGAAAAACTGAAAGGACTCCTTAAATGAGTAAAGAAGAGAAAAGTAAAAGTAAAAGTAAAACTAAAACTGCGACTAAATTGAAGAGTATTGCATCAAAGCACATCAGAGGTTCAAACGTAAATCTAAAACATGCACACTACGGTGACTTCGATCCTTCAGAGATAAATGAAAAAACTAAGGTTCGTGTAAGTGATCGTGGTCGGGTAACGGACCATAGCAGAGGTGAATCCCGCACACCATTGGAGTGGGCTGTTAAGCTTGTTGCTAGTGGGTCTTCACCAGGCGAGGTATTTCGTTATAATAATTCTATTTATAAAATAGGATCCAACAGAGGCACGGTTACCGCAACACCACAAAATTTGTAAGATTTTTTTAAACAACAGACCAACCCGAAAGGAGTGTCTAAATGAGTAAAACGTATAATGATGTTGAGGTGTCACCAGAGGTGATGTCTGAACTAGATAATTCTGGACTGCCCGCAGTACCAGAGACACAGACTACAACGTCTGTAGCAGAAGATACAACTGATAAAACTTCAGAACCAGTTGAAGAAGTAATTGAGTCAATTGTTGATGGGATAGAGATTGATGGTGAGAATTATGACCTTGACACGGTTAAAGCTTGGATGGATGATTCAAATAATAAATCTGAATGGCAAAAGTCCAACACTAAAAAATCTCAACAATTATCTCAGTGGAATAAGTTAGTAGAGCATATTAACGATGACGATGATTTCAAAGAACATATTAAGGATTATTTTTTTGACAATCCAGACGAAGCTGAGAAGCTTGGTTTAGATGGCAAATTCCCAACTGAGGTTTCTAAGGAACCTTCAGAAATTGAACAACGGCTAGAGAGCCTTGAGGGAGTAGAAAATGACCGTGTTATTGAACAGCGTGTTGAAGTGCTTGATGCACAATTAAGTGAAATTGAGTCTACACATCCAGACATTTTGAATGAAGATTCTATGGCTGATTTTTTAGATTTTGCTGAAAAGAACACCGAACGGTTTTCTATTGATGGGATGCCATCGATGGTTTTAGCGTTCAAGGAGTGGTCTTATGATGCGGTGCAAGAACAACTTATCCACTATAAACAACTAGTTGACAATAAAGGTCGCAATAGTGGGAAAGTAATATCAACCTCTGAGATTGGTGCGAAGGAGACTAAAACTCCTTCACGGTACAAGTCTTATAAACAGATTGGTGTTGATGACCCAGAAATTGCGGAATATTTCAAATAAAGAAAGGGGATAAACAATGAGTTTATCTACAACAGTCTCCGCATTAACGAGAGACAAATTTATACCTATCTTAGTTGACAATATTTACAACTCCAACGTACTCTGCTACAAACTTTTAAAGAATGCAGAAAAATTAGATGGTGGTGTAAAGATTGTTACTCCGATAGAATACGCAAAACAAGATGCCAACCAAGGTTGGTTAACCCCAGGTAGTGGTAGTGCAACAGGGCAAGCTATGGGTGAGGTCGCACAGAAAGCTGAGTGGAGCTGGGCAACAGCCTACAACTCGATTGTTGTTTCTGGTGATGAAGAATATGTCAACATGGGTGCATCGCAAGTTGTGTCTATGTTAAAAGCAAAGCTATCAAACGCTGAAAAGGCAATCAAAGATTTGTTTGGTTCTGGGATTTTCAATTCTGGTGCTGTTTCAAACGGGCTAACGTCTTTAAACGGTGCTGGTACAGTTGCCTCTGGTGATAACTCGGCATTAAATATTGATGGTGATGCTAATACTTTTTCAGCTCCAGGGGAGGTAGACAATACTGTATGTGGTACTGCTAGAAGTCTTGGTGGCATTGATTCTGATGGTGACACATGGTGGGATGCTAAGGTTGGTTCTTTTGCAACCTTTAGTGACACTGACTCAACTGCATCCACTTTTGATGAGTGTGTATCTGTCTCAAACGGTGTAGCTGAGATTGTGAAGAAAATGACACAGATGTATGGTGCTTGTAGTATTGATAATGATCAACCAGATTTGATTGTTACTACTCAAACTATCTATGATGCTTATGAGTCTTCAATTCAAGGCAACAAGCGTTTTGAAGGTGATGCTACTTTAGGCGATGCTGGTTTCCAGTCGTTACGCTTCAAAGGTGCATCGGTGGTAGTGGATTCGCATTGTCCAGCTGGGCATATGTATATGCTTAATACTAAATACCTTGACTACAAAGTGCATAGCAAACGGAATTTCTCTTTTGAGGATTTCGCTCGCTTAGAAGCTTCTGATAAAATCCAGGCTAGAATATTTTGGATGGGTCAGTTAGTTTGTACTGCACCTAGAATGCAAGGTTTACTTGTTGGTGGACCAACTAGCTATTAATAGCTGACTAATCACGGGAACCTTGTTTTAACAGGGTTCCCCTTTTAGGAGGATTATGACTGGAATAGAATTAATTGATAAGTTAAGAACAGCTATTGAGGATCCAAGTGCTAACATTTTTACTGATGATAATTGTATTGATGCTATTAATAACGCTCACCTAGAGCTTGGGAATATACTTCCTATTGAGAAGTTAGCTGATTTACAGACTACACACACTTTTACACCTTCAAACACTAATGATTCAGAAGACCTACCTGAAGTTCCTTTTAGGGGTGCAGTGCTTGATGTAAGACAATCAACTTCTAGCGAGCATACCCAAACAATTGAGATAATACCTAAAAGTATGTCAAGAGCTTTTAACAACCACTATTATACTCCAGATATAGATTATCCTATGTGTTATATTGATGATTTAGGGAATACCCCTATAATAAACTATTGGGGAGTTGGTACAGGGGTTATAACGGTAACATATTTAAGCAAACCGACAGTACTAACTTCAGGAAGTTTAAGTTCATTTTTACCTTTTGAAGATAATATCGAAATCATAGCCTTAGCCTTGGCTGAGAGTATATTATGGAAGATAGATAATAAACCTCAACGTGTTGACTTAGCTTATAAGAAAGCCTTAGGTATGGTAGAAGTTGTATGAAGATTAAAATTGATTTAGGGGCTGGATATAATTCCCAAGCGGACACAGAAGATGTTAAGGTTACAAAATCTGTTAATATTGAAACAGACAAACCTGGGATGATAAAAAAACGTTTAGGTCGGGCAATTTCTGCTTACATAAACGGTGTAAAAATTAAACAATTAGTTAGGTGGGACACCCCAGACGGGTACTTGTGGATTGGGTACGGGGAACTTTTTAATGGAGACAATAAAATTATAGAGTGGAGTTAATATGATAATTAAATACAAACCAGACTGGGATGAATTAGGGTCTACAGCACTACAACCTGGGGGGTCTCTATATGAGGCAAAAAGGGGTAAAATTAGACGTGGAGATATGATTAGGGTTGAAAATTTCAATGATTATGTTAAACCCTCGTCCCATACCCTTGGGACTATGGGTGATTTAATGAAAGAAGCAATAGGGAGAAATCCAGAGATATCCGATCACTTTCTAGTTAAAAGTGTTACAAATAATAAACTAATTATCACACCCTCAAATCATAACTTTCAACTAGAAGTTTTAGGTGAAGATGGTGCTGGGAATCGAGATACTTTTATTGAAGAATGTAGTGTTGATGCGGACGGTAATCTGCATATAATAGCTATGAATCCGTATAGTTATGGTGGTGACCCACAAAATTTTGTAGTTTTTATCGAGATAGAGGATAGTGCTGGTGACGTTGTTACAAGTGAAGTAGATAGTGGGGAATGGACTTGGAATGCTGATGCGGATGCTTATTACCAATTACTATCTTGGGATTATGATAATGGTAGTCAATATTATATGACTGTAGATAGCCTAGATGTTCCGCCAGTTGTGTCTAGTAACGACACCTATACCCTTTATCTATCTTTTCAACTTACAAATTCATCACAAGGACACCATTACGATTCTGATATAATTGAATATACTATAGAAGATAGCACCCCTATTGATCCATCTGAATGGGTAGTGAAGCTTGAGGCATATCATAATGGTAGCTCATACATAATTATAAATGATGGAGCTATAGCTTTAGATAACGGTGATTATATTGGCAGTCATACTTTTGATTTTGACGATACTGTTATGAGCGAATTGCAAAATTTAAGTTCGATAATAAGACAATCTGATGGGAATCCCAGTACAGAACCCTCTGCATCAATGAGCATAGTAGCCTCTATTGTTAATGTCGATGGTATTGACGGAGATAGTGATACACTTAATTTAAAATCTGGCATAGAAGTTACTGCTCCAGATATGGGTGATGAGGCAAGCAACGATGATAATATTGATGTAACACTAACGCAACACTCTACTGACAGTATTTCTGACGGAGATAATTATAAAATAGCTATAGTGAACTCAACCACCTACAATGAATATACCCATACGAATTATGATTCGTTATCGTGGACTGGCACTGATGATAGTAACGGATACAAAACTGTTAGCGTTGACTTATCAAGTTTAACCTGGGCAACAACAAATTTGGTCACGGGGGATTATACAGTGAAGGTATATAAAACTATTGATGGTGAAGAGTATACGTTTGGAAATAGCGGACTGTTTAATATTGAAGCAACGTATGATAGCTTAACGGTAACGTTGTCTGCTCCCGATGTATATTTGGGGGGGAGTGTTACTGTTAACTGGGAAGCTGAAGACCTAACTTAATGATCAACATCATAACCCCAAACGCTGATACTAATATAGATATTTCTAGTGGGATTGAAAACGTCTCACTAGAAGTGTCGGCCACGCAAACAGGATCATACCCTTATGCGTTTTTTGGTGTAAGATTTGGTGGCGGTTGGTATATGTATGACTCTCTAAATGCTATACCGTGGGGTACAGGAAACTGGGATTTAGATTTAGATAGTTTTATATGGCCAGGTGTTTCAAATAATTTTGTTCATTATGGACAATGGCAACTAGCTATTTTCTTATCAAGCACAACAACGTTTTCCCAAGAAGACGTGAAAATAAGTGAGTGGTTTTATTTAAACAACGGGTATAGACTAATCATTAATCCACTCAATAATATGTTTTTAGGTGGTTCACAAACAATTTCTTTTACTATTGAACCTAATTAAAGGACAATATGTCTGTAACAATCAACCTATATAAGTATGATGCATCAAACTCATCACACGATCCTTTAGACCCTACTACCTTTGGGTATTATGAAGTAATTGATTCCTCAACTCTACCCGATGGAGAGCATTTATGGGAACTAGTAGATGATGGCTCCTATGGGGCTGGTATTTACTCTGTTCACATCTATGATACGCTCACGAGCAACGGTGGTTTTTCTCCCCCCTTTGAGATACTTGAAGATACTGATTTTACAGATGTGTATGATCCCTCTTCAAAGTTTCCCTGTAGAATAAGTAACTACGGAAACAAGTTGCGTTTTGCCTTAGGCACCGATGATCAACCTCGTGTATATCAAAAAATAGATAGGAGTTTTTTTTGGGACCCAAGTAACGACGCATTCGCACATACATATGATGATTACTATTTAGATATTGCCCACCCCCGTCTACCAGAGACTTTTGATATATCATTTTCACCTGGCGGTATAGATGATAGTGGCGGTTCACTGCCTTTTAGTGATAGCCGTAGGGTATGTTATTATAAAGTTATTCCAGTATTTGATGGAAACCAAGAACTAAATTTTGATAAAAACTATGCTTACTTTGATATTCCATCCGCACCAGAAGGTGAAAGCAATACAAACAACGTCAAACTCACCCTTGGTATGGACACAGATAATTTTAATCCCCGCATAACTGCTATTAACCTTTATAGGGCTATTACCGATGGGTATATACCCGATGATGGTGAATTTAGGCTTATTAATACCTATTCAACTATTTTAGGTGATGACGTAAGTTGGATAGATACGACAGCGGGTTATGGTGGTTCACAAATATTTTCTGATGGTGAAAGTGATTTTTCTGATGTGCCAATAAATACAGATGCGTGGTTACACTCTGTTGGGGTAGATAGTAATGGGAATGATCTAGGTGATGATCTTTATGAAGATATGTATCAAGTTGAAACTGAAGGCAAGGAAGTGTTGTATGGGGCATCTGAATTTATGTTTGTTGATGCAGAAGTAGCAAGCGATTTAGCTGAGGATGACCATAAGAACTACTGGGGAACCAATTCCCAAGATGGCAAAAGAAAGTGGATGATTGTTGGGGTACAAGAATCTCCCAACACTGGATTTGAAGTAAATATAGAGGGAATAACATCACTTTACAGTTATACTCAAAGTAATGAGGCTTGTACTCTCGTACAGGAAACCTCTGCCTCACACGTTGGTAATAATTGTTTAAGCCTTGAGGGTAATAACTCTTCTACAATTATTCGTGATGATTATGTGTTTGAAACAACAGACCTCGTTCCAGCTTTAACTGGTGAAAAATATTATATTGAACTATACTACAAGGGCGGGGCAGTTCTTAGTGGATCTCCCAGGATAAAATGTCGTCTAGAAATTTCTGAGGGGGAGGATACTGAGATTTTCGATTATGGACCACAATTATCTGCATCCTTACCATGGGGTAGTACACAAGCAATTTACACAGCAACCTCAGACGAGGGTTTTAACGTTAAAGTATACCAAGATATTTATAGACCAGGTAATCATCTAGATGATTATGAATTTAACTCAGTATTCTTTGACAGTTTTTCAATACGTAAAATATATCACGAAGCATCAGACACACCTAGTAATATTTATACAGGCAATAACGTGTTTGCTGTAGATGCTTCAGGGGTTGCACCAACAGAGGCTGTTAATAAAATAGCACAATTTTCAAACAACGATTATATAGTAACAGCTAATAAAACGGATGTGTTCCAGGTGGTTGGCAATTTAGCTTCTGAAGACCAAACCAATAACAGGGTTATCTCAGGTAGTGATGTCAAGTGGGGCGTTGATGATACTGCGGTGTCCCTTGAAATGTACGACTCTGGTCAGATTGATGGGCGTTACCACCCTATAGCAGGGACATCATCTATTGAGGTTAATTATAAGTACTCAGCCTTTACAGATGGCAGGCTTTTTGCTGGGAACGTTAAAATTGATCCTAACGGATCAAACCCAGAAGATCACGATAATTGGATTATTTTTTCTGAGTTATCACAGCCTGATGTTTTACCAATTTCAAATTTTATCCAACTCGAAGACTTACAGGGTGGTTCTATTACTGGATTAGCCTCTATGTTAGGTGACCTGGTGGTGTTTATGGAGCGTGGTATTTACAGGTTATCTGTTCCAAGTACTGACCCACACGGGTGGTCTTTGATGGAGTCTGAAGAAAATATTGGATGTCAAGCTCCAGATTCAATAATTAAGGTAGAGGGTGGTGTTTATTTCGCATCACCAGATTCAATCTATTACCTAGATGCAAACTTTAAAGCAAACCCAATATCGTTAGCTATTCAAGATGAGTATCAAGCTTTAACAAATAGCAAAACAAAACTATTTTATAACGTCAAAAAACGCAACATAATGTGTAAGTTGGGTGATGAAGCACAAAATATATGGGTGTTTGATTTAATGACACAGTCTTGGCATAAGAATGACACAGCATCAAAGAATAGCGAATTATTTACCATAGATGAAAATCTTACACCTTACAGTTTTTCTTATGTTATTCAAGGTAATGAGTACGATACTGTGATGTATGATTTAGTACCAGCGTTAACAGGCGAGTTCACATCAATGCAGTTTAGGACGGGCTGGATACCTATAACACAAACCTTAGATGATAATGCGATAATTAGGCGTGTTGATGCACGAATAGAAAGTCCCGACTCAATTACTATTAATATATATGCAGATGAAGATCTAACAGCACCTGTATGGACTTCAGATTTTAGTGGTGCTAAACAATTTTCAAAAAGAGTAGGAAGAAGGGCTAAGAATATCTTGGTTGAGATTATATCACCAAACTCAATATCTCCAGTCGAGATTAAGCGGTTAGAGGTAGAAATTGACTAAGGTTCCTGTAAAATCCACAGACCCTATTGTAGAGCGAGCAATTAGGATGCTTGAAAAACGTATTATTGAACTAGAAGCAAGAATTAGAAAGTTGGAGAATAAATGACCTGGAACGAACTAGCCGATAGGTGTCAACTTTTTGTTGAGGCTCCAAAGTCGATGTTAAAGACCCTTTTAAAAGAGGCGGAGCGAGAAATCACAAAAGAGTGTGACCTTTGGCTTACAAAACACACAAAGAGTGAGGGTGCATACTTAGGTTATATTGAGTTAGACCCTACCTGGACTCGTATTGATCGAGTTATAAGAAACGGCAAACAATTAACTTTAACAACAGAGTATGATGTTGAACAAAATATTAACGATGAGCTACCAGATGGGGAACCTTTATCTTATTATGTTCAGATGGTGGGACGTGATTGGGATCAAGATAATGAGGAGCATGTAGTTGTTGATAGACCTCGTATTATGTTTGATAAAAAAGGTGATACGGACAATATTGATATATACGCTTATGAGTCAATACAGCCTAGTGATCAATCGACAAGCAAACCAAGAATACCAGATAATTATCATACCGATTTATGTTATTATGCGGTAGCACTTTCTTCTGCTAAGTCCAATCTAGAGTTATATCAAACCAATATTATGTTATGGGTAGATGGATTAGATAAAATAAAAATAAAACTTGAAGATCAAGGTGGCTACATACATCAGATAAGGAGTGAGGTATGAGTCTTCCTTTAATTATGGCTGGGGCTAATATGCTTAGCTCGTGGGTGAACAATCGAAGCCAACGATCATCTCTTAAAAAACTACGTGAAACAACACCCTCAGAGCGTGAGTGGATGAAAAGAAAACAAGATATTGCTAAAAACGGTGATCCAATATTACAACAACAGTTTGAAAAAAATGTTGGGGCAATAAGACAAGTTGGAGCTGAAAATAGACAAGTGGCTTTTGGACAAGCTATTAACCAGGGACTGGAAAACTCGATTATTGCTCACGAATTACGTAGAAAAGTTGATGTTGGAACCCAGCGGTCGGTGGCAACACAAGCACGTGAGTTGGCAATTAAAAACGCTCAATCAAAACGTAATGCTGATGATGAGTTATTGCAGTTTAAGATGGGCTTAGAAGATCGACAAAGGGGGATAAACTCTCAATTGTCTGGGTTAAAAAGTAGTGCTTTGAGTAGTATGGCGATGGCTGGACTTCAAGGTTATACAAGTGCTGGTGGCAACTTTGGGATAAATAAATTCAGTGGATTAACTGGACCTCAATTACTCTCTATTCTTAATAGAGATGAGATATCAATGGAGGATATTATTTCAATCCAACAACTAATCGAGGAATAAGATGGGTAAATTTACAGACGATGAAAAGGAAGCACTAAGGAAAGCCTTACAAGACAACCTTGATAGAAAAAAAAGATCCAAGGAGAACCTTTTATACAAGAGTTTGCCTAAAGATCAAAAGGCTTTATATAATATCCAAAACCTTCAAGATGACCTAAACTATAAAAACTCAACCAACGCATTAATTGATTCTAATACGGTTTATAATGCAACTAAAGATCCTCGATATAAGAGTAGTGTTCTTAAAACTAATGAGAAAAATGCTGAGATAGATGAGAAAAATGCTGAGATAGAAAAAAGAGGAAGATTCTATACTTTGCATAATGGGGAACGAAAGTATTTCCAAACCAGAGAGGAGCGAGATGAGTTCCTTAATTATTTAAACAGTCCACAAAAAAAAGATCCAGGTAAGAAAACTACCCTTGTGAAAAAGCAATTAGAATTATTGGCCACGCTTGAAGATATGTATCATCCAGATGATCCAGATGAAGACCAAGCTTTCCAAAAAAAGATTAAAGCCAACATTGATAGTTTAAAGGTTGATATTTTTGGAGAACTTCCACCAGCTAAAAAAGAAGATGTTAAAATAAAGGTTGAAAAACCAAGTTTTTTTGAACGGTTTATGTCGTACTCAGAAGACCATAGAAACAAAAGAAATAAAAAGAAACTATTTCACAAAGACCTTATAAAAGAAATAAAAAAATATAATATACCTTTGCCAGAAAATACCTCTCCAGAAGCTTTTGCTAGAAGCCTGTTTGACGAATTTATGCCTGATGGAGAACTAACTAAAGACGGGATTACAAAGATAAAAGAAGAATTGGATAATTTAAAACCAGACCCTTTGTCACTAAAGACCTATGGAAATTAATAAATGATATATCAGGAGTTTATTACCAAACTGAAAAATAAGTATCCACAATATGCTGATATGGATGATCAAGAGCTAGGGATGAAGGTACTTGAAAAGTACCCAGTATATCGTGAGCAGATTGAAGACCTACCAACCCCAGAACACCAAAGTAACTTAATCCAACCGCATTGGACTCGTAACAACGTACCAGCCCGAACGAGTAGTGGTTATACTCAACCGACCACAATAGTTGGAGGATTGTTAGATGTTAAAGAACCAATAGACCCTAATTTATTTAAACAGAAAACAACCCGTATTAATATCAATAATCAACCAGAAGAGATTAGTGTTATTAAAAAAGTAGGTGATAGTACGGAAATTATCAACGATAAAAAAACCGTAGAGCTTTTAAATATGCCAGATGAAATGCCACTTGGTATGGATATAGATCAGTTTGGTGAGTGGGCTTTAAAGATGACAGAAAAAAAGAAGCTCCAGCAAGAGGGTCATAGAGGGTATAATATTACTACGGGTGAAACAGATGAAGTATCTGAAAACATACAACGGTCTGTTTTTGATATGACCGAGTGGGAACGTACTCACCCAAGCCAGATGGGTGATGAGGGTATACGTGGTGTAAAGAATTTAATAACAGGGTTGGGAGAGGCAATAAACTTTTTACCCGTTGGTGTGGAAGCTTTGTACGAGTATGGTATCAAATCTAAACTACCTTTTTGGTTGTGGGATAATGCTGATAACGCTCGTAATAAAACTAATATATCTAAGCAGAACGTAGAACAATTTTTTAAAGAGCAAGCGGATAAGGTTGTTGATTTTTCTGATAGCATTCACGCTAATCCATCAACACTTAAAGACCCAGACTCTGCTTGGGATTATCTAGACCCTGCAAGGGTATGGCAAACGGTTGCTGAGAATGCACCCTTGATGGGGACGATGGTTGCAACTACTGTAGCTAATCCAATTGCTGGTGTTGCCTTGATGGCTGGTGTTGAGGGTGGTAGTGCTAAAACTGCTATACTAGATTACGAAGAATCAACTGGTAACAAGGTTCCTGATCATCTAAGGAACAACATCCCTCTAGTGGTAGGGGCATTAAATGCGAGCCTAGAATATGCTGGTGTATTTACTATTGTTAAAGGTATTCCAGGTCTTAAAGGTAAATTGTTAAACGGATTAATATCTTTCGGTGTTGAGGGTACTACTGAAGGACTCCAAGAAGTAACCCAAATACTCGCTGAGGTATCAACTCAAGAGGGCAGGGAGTTTAATGATGAGGATATGTCTCGTATTGGGGAAAGTTTTTATGCTGGTTTGGCCCTTGGTGGATTTGGTGGTACTGTAGGTGCTGGTGTTAGAGAAGTAGGTGAACACGGTCGGACTAAGCGTATAATTAAAAATATGAGTCAGACGGTTGAACAATACGAAGCTGAAACTGATTTAACCGATAAAAAAGCCTACCAAGAAATACAAAGAGCGGAAGCGGATGAGGAAATTAGCAAAAACACAGCTCTATGGGCTAAGTTCTTTTTATCAAAACACGAAGACTTTGATGCAGGGGCTGTTCTTTCGATAACTAAAGATATTAGAGTTTTCATCACAGAAGAATCAATCCAAAACCATATGGATGATGGATTGTCACGTGAAGAAGCAGAAGATAAAGTACGTATCTTATTAGAGTCTGAAGAAGCCGTTGGACTTAAAACTGGGATTATAAAAGGTTCAACAGAATTAATTAGTGTAGACGGTGGTCAAAAGGTACTACTATCACTCTATGGTGGGGCAGATGCCTCAACGGTTGTTGAGGAAATGTATGGAACATATTTTAGATTACTATCTCCAGAACAACAGGCGGTAGTAGAAGCTGAGTTTAGAGAAGCTCATCCAGATAGAATTAAAGATTTAGAAGACTCGACCGAGGGTTATCGTGTACTCCAGGAGTTCTTTGAAAAACGGGGAACAGAGTGGTACGCTACGGAAGGTATTAGGGCTAACTTATCTGGGTTCGACAAATTATTAGACAAAGCAAAACAATTTATTCCCAAGGTAATACGCAAGGCTGATGATCATATTGCTGTAGGTGATGAAACAAAAAAGATATTCTCACAAGTAGGCACGGGTGAAATATCAGAGGTTACTAATAAAGGTGAAGGCACTACCAGTAAGGATGAGTCATTTCAGTTAAAGAAAGAATTAAAAGTAGAGCGATCAGAACGAAAAACTATAAACCCTAAGAATGTAAAGTTTAGTACGCTTGAAAAGAAAAAAATAATCGTTGCTGTTGAGGGAACTGATTTTGATGAAAAAGAGGTCTTATCTAAAGCCCAGCTTTATAAATCAAGACATCCCGTAAATGATGGTTGGGCAAAATTAGAAGTAAACAAAGTAGACACTTCTAAGAAAAATCCTAAAGTCGAATACAAAAAAATCCCCTACAATTTCCAAAAATATAAAGGAAAAGCTCCTAGGAAGGGTTCTCCAGCGTATAACCGGATGAT
>Ga0208299_1001447_pt1 | contig 17695 bp, 26 predicted proteins | sample 15_taG_FD_184089 | JGI IMG/M metagenome (GOLD analysis project Ga0208299, IMG submission 184089) | Marine viral communities from the Subarctic Pacific Ocean - 15_ETSP_OMZ_AT15312 metaG (SPAdes) (version 2) | ecosystem: Environmental > Aquatic > Marine > Oceanic | place: Pacific Ocean | collected...
TGGCGGGAGTTCAACGCTACGATGCGTGATTCGTGCTGGCATCCATTGTACACGTCCATGCTCTCCCCGTCATCAAACCAGAATCTCCATGTCGTTTCGCTCATTTCTTGTCTCCTCTCTTGCGGGGTGGGCGTCCCCCGCTATTGGTTGTAGAACCCGCGAGACGATCTCTGCGGGTTATCATCCGGGTTGCCGATGACGCGACTGATCTGGGTGTTAATGGCCGAGAGCTTCTTGAGATTCTCGCGTGTTTTGTCAGCGAAATGTACACCGTTATTTTCACTGCATTTTGGCCCCAAAAAGGCCGCTCGTGCTCGTAATTCCTTACGGAGCTCGAGGAGGGTTTCCATCTTAGGTTCACTCATTGTCTTTTCCTTCATTGTTTGCCTCCAAGAGTTCGGGCTCATATTCCTACTACCAAGGGACGTGCGTGCTGGCGGTGCCTCATGCGGCTGTGGAACGAGGCCACCTCCGCTTCGGAAACGTGGACTCTCTCTGTGTCCCTTCGGCAGTTAATGTCCCACGTTAATGCCTCCTTCATCTTCCGTCGGGCGTAGCGGAGCTGCTCCTTCACATCTAATCTACGCATCTTCTCCACGTCGATCAAACTGATGTCTACCCCGAATGCGTTGGCTGTTGCTGTTGTCAGTGTCTTCATCTCGTCTCTCCTTCTGCCCTGTTGGGCTGTTGTCGGAGCGTCATTGCTCCTGTCCACCTATGAGAGTCCCATAGACAGACAGGAACATCCCTCGCATGAAGGATGCTCCCTGTTTGGTTAGGCGTAGTTGTTCGCGTCATCGTAGAAGTCAGGCGCATGCTTGGCCTGAAGTTCGTAGAGATCTCCGAACGTAATGACCTCTACCTCGTGGCCGTCGTCGCGTTTGGCCTCGATATACGTCTCAGCAATGGCTTCGGCCCCGCTGCTCACCGTCACCACGACTGCATCAGGGAACTCCTCACCCAACCGCGTGGCGAGCCGAGCCATGGAGGTGAAGATCACCTCGCAGCCCTCCAGCACCTTCCGCACCTCGGGTACGGAGAAGAAGCTGGCACTCTTCGCCACCTTGATGAAGTTGAGGCTGTTCAACTTTTCAGCATCCTCGGCTGCCTCATCCTCTTCCAACTCGCCATCGGTGAACACTTCGAGCGTGGTATCCCACACTCCATAGGTCCACCTGTTGTATTTCTTGACTTCATAGCGCATCGTCTGTCCTCCCTGTTTCTCACACCAGTGTGAGCCTAGTTCAACACCTCGTAGAGTGCGTCGCAACCGACGTCGCCAATCAGATCACCGAGATTGGTGTACGAGCGTACATCAAAGGCTGCGATGGCGATGGCTCGTGCCGCCTCAAACCCAACGCTGGGCTTGAGTAGTGCGATCAGCTCGCACTTCGTGAAACGTCGAGGCGTCTCAGCCTCAATCGTCACCTTGTTCGGATAGCTTGGGTCCATAGTATCTCCTTCCGAGGCTTATGCCTCTGTTCCCCGCGGGACGCACGGTTTGCACGCCCTAATCAGCTCCAAGCTGAACCCCCGCGAGGGGGATGATGGTCTAGTCGTCGAACCGAAGGGCAGCAAGTGCTGCGGCCTCATCTGGATTGGCATCGTCTGCCCACGCTGGCTGACGTACGAGTCCGTCCGCCACGAAGATCATCCTTCCTTCAGTCTGAATGACCACGCGGGCGTAAGCCCCGCTGGCAGCCAAAGCCTTAGCTATCTCCACTGCCCTCCATGGGGCAACGAAGACGTCGTGCTGGGCAAACGCTGTAACGCTTGCCTGAATCTTGATCAACTCGCCTGCCAGCGGGAACCCGTCACTGCTCAATGAGTACATGATGTACCTCCTTCGGATGCCTGAATAAACCCGTCAGGCTTTCGGCGCGTATTTCGCCATGAAGGCGGCGGCGCGACCCGTGGGTTTGGATGCGAGGCTCATCGCGTGAGCTACGGCATCACTCCGATACCGGAACCCCATGCTAGTCCCCCGTCCGTTATGGTAGACTGTCCAGCAGCGCTCTCCCCATCCGCTGCCAACCCGCTCTCCTTCGTAGCGGATCTCGATCTCGTTAGGGAGAACCTCTCCCTCCGGTTTCTCGTCTGCGGCAATCCGCTCGCCTATTGTATCTCTTCTGTCCATGGTGTCCTCCTTTTGAAAGTGAGGCCCGTAAGGTGGGCCAGACCATAAAAAGAGCCATGCCTGCGACGGGCGTTGACCGCGCCCAGTTGTGCATCACCTAAATGTAAGGTGCTGCTGCCACAGGTCATGGCTTTGCTGCCCCGCGCCCCCTCGCGGGAGTGGTATCCGTATTGGTCCGATACTCTACCGCTACATCTTTGCCATGTAGCTAGCTATTACCTACGAGTTTTTACCCCGTGGTCCCGTGGTCGCTGGTTAGTCCGCGCTCTCCCACAGTATTACCCCTTGGTTTCTTTCGGCGGCTTGGGCTAATTCCTCACGTTCTCGGTACAGGTCGCTAACCCCATCCAAGCGTGAGCACTATCCGCCCCTAATCAACAACGCATTGCGCCCCTTGTGTCAACGCACGTTGCCTTTCGGTAACTGTCGATGCAGCTGTAGCCCCTCGCATGAGACTACTACTTCATTTAATGCACCCGTAGGCGCAACGTCTGCCAATCATCGGGGAAGTACCCGACTCATAAACAGCGCCGATGCCGACTGGTTCTGCCGCTACCCGACGTCTACTTCGGACGGCAACCCCAAGGGTATGGGAATCCTCTGAGGCTTTAGATTAGCACTTCACACACATACGGGATCAACGCCACCGAATCCACGGGGACTACGAGAACGTATGCAGCTTATAGCAACCAGTCATATATTACACCTTTGGGTACACCTACCAAATCCATGGCATGTAACCACCCGCAGGCTATGTCGAATCCATCTAGTCGAATCCATTGTCTTTCTGTCGAATATACCTCCCTTGTTTGTGTTACTCTGACAAGGAAGCACCGTAATGCTTCCCAGTCAAAGCCGGAGCAATGCCCCGCGCTTTGAGTTGTGGACTACTTAGAGGACAGAGCGGCACGGGCAGCCTTTTCCCGCTCCTTCGACATGCCAGCACCCCAAGCAGTCTTCAGATTCCGCTTGTTGAGACTGGCCTTGCCAAGCTCCGTACGCTTTGCAATCAACTCCTTCTCTGTGGGGCGCAACTTCTTACGACCAGCTTCATCCGCCGCTTTGATCTTGATCCGAAGAGCGCGAATCTGAAGCGTTACCTTGTCAAGCTCAAGGGATGAACCCTTTGCCTTGAAGGAAGCGATGACGGTGTGGTCTTTGGTTGCGCTTGTTGTTGTTGCTTTGCTCATGGAGTTCTCCTTTGTTTGTTGATGCTCTACCGCAACTCCATCACGGCAGGCAGGATTACTGGGTTTCGCCGAATGCGTTACCCTTCGATTATGCTGGTATGGGGCCGTCCAATGGAAAAACAGCCCTGCATGGAGGAGGGCCCATTAGGGGCACCCCTTGCCCCGCCCCCCGCGCACGCATGGTGGGGGAATCATCAGCCGCCACCTTCCTACAGCGAGATATCCATTGGGCGCTTACTGGAAATGAGCCACCCTCCTACACGAGCGATTGCAGGAAAGTTCCAAACCGGATTGCAAGACGGTTCTACGTTTTTGAAGGAAGGTACAAGGTTATCCCTATATACAGCGAATGGCATTTTTGTTAGGAAGCTCGGCCAAAAAAGAAGTGGACGTACAGGGTTATGTTATATATGTTATATATGTTACACGGAACGGAGAGAGCGATATGGCGCGAAAAACACGACGTAGATGGAGCGCGATGGAGCTGGCCTACCTGCAAGAGGCATGGGAAACCGATCAGCCCATAGGGGTTATATCGAGGCACCTTGGGCGGACGATGGCGGCTTGCAGGGAGAAGGTTCATAGAATGGGCGTAAAGAGGGCGGTTGGCATATGGCTGAAGTAGCAGAGCTTTATGAGATGCTGGAAGGGGTGTGTCCGAGGTTCAAGCATGTTCCCGAGAGCGAGAAGGAAGTCATCTCTCGGCATATGGCGGGATTGGCTCCTGATGTGATTGCACAGGCGACAGGGCGGACGGCGAAGAGTGTGGGTGATTCGATAGATCGCTATTCGTCTCTGGTGTCGAGGGTGCCGGATGCGATGCGGATGCAGCTGGCGAGGGCAATGCTGGTGAGTTCTATCAGCTCCTATGCCGCAGCCGCCTCGGACAGATCGAAGATTGATGCCCTTGGGGCCAGTGATGCAATCAAGACCCTGAGGGATATGCAGAGGTTGCTGCCTGAGATCATGGAGATGGAAGTGAAGCTTCTGGAGCACGAGAAGACGGTGCGTGCTTTGAATTACGATGGCTTTGCGAAATCGTTAGGTGCGGGGAAACAACAAAAAGGAGAGACGGCATGAGTGAAGAGAAAGATTCGACGTACGGGACGCAGCGGCTAGTGGTTGGTGTTGAGCGCGATGGCGTGTTTACGCCGTGTGAGGAGCAGCCTGATGGAGCCATCACGAAGGTGGTGGATATGCTCCGCTGGTGCAGGGTTAATCTGATGGAGAACGGGGCGTATACGCTCAAGCGGGACATTCCGGTGACGATTACGGTCAACCAGACGCGAACAGTGGATGTTTCCTAATGGGGCAATTCCGCAGAGCGCCTGAAGGCATCCTTGAGGAAGTGGGAGACAGGATCGGGGATGAAGGACAGACAGCCGTGTCTGAAGTGACGCGGTTGCCTCGTCTTATCAGCCCCGAGCATTGTATCGTCGGGGTGACGGGAATCACCCTGAAGGACTCCTGCACGTATAGGGATTATGCTCGGCTGATCCGCTATATGGATCAGCTAGCATATGCCCATAGCGTGAGGGATATCCTGTTCAAGTTCTATATCGGGGATGCCTTCAATGGCGGAGAGCGGAAGTTTGGCGAGATGTATTCACAGGTGATGAACAGGTTGCATTGGTCGCAGGGGTACATCTCCAACATCCAGTGGGTGGCTCGCAAGATTCCTCCAGACTTGCGCGACATCAAGTTGAGCAACTGGAAGTTCTGGTCATTCATTGCTCCTATGGAGCCCGAGGACCAGAAGCGCTGGATAAGCGAGGCTCTGGAAGAGATGAAGATGGGGGACAGTTGGTTCGAGCGCCTGAAGGAACGTATGGAGTCATGGCTCCTGCGTAGGGAGCTGGACCTTATCGAGGACGATGACTTCCGTCAGGAGGTTGAAGAGCTTGTGGCGGACGACAACAGTCTGCGCTGGTCCCATATCAAGAAGTTCAGGCGTGACAAGTATGCGCCGAGGAAAGCGGTAAAGCCTGCCGTGTGGTGGGCAGAGGCATTCGAAGAGAGCGATCTGGATGACCAGACGCAAGAGACGGTGATGATATTGGCCCTGTCGTTCGTGAAGGATCTTCAGCGACGGAGGGTGAGACTGTGAGTAAAGAGCAAACCAAACGGCTCGATGTTCTGATCAGGAGGGTGGTGTTTAATGAGGAAGGACAATGCTATGTATGTGGCAGGACTCCCTCTGACCTCGCTCACCTTTTCGTCAGGAGTCGTCTCTTTACAAGATGGGACAGGCGTAATTGCCATGCACTTTGCAGGTGGTGCCACTCGCAGTCACACGCAGGTGAGGACGTTTATACACAGAGATTCATCGAGCGAGAGGGGCGGGAAGCATACGACCAGCTGAAGCTGGATAGTAATTCGCGGGTGTGGCTCGTGGGGGCGTTCAAAGACCAGATAGAGGAACAGCTGAATGAAGAAGTGCGAAATACTGATGGATAACTCGACGCACGAGGTGGAGTGTGACGGGGTGTCGTTTTGTGATGGGGTGGTGAATGTCATTGCTGCCGGAATCGTGATCGAGATGTGGAACCTTGGCAAGATCGTGGGAGTCATTCTGCACGAATCGGCGTAATCGGGAGTATCTCAATGGTAGAGAAGCGGATTGTTAATCCGAAGGTTGCAGGTTCAAGTCCTGCCTCCCGAGCCATAGGGAAAGGGGATATCTGATGGGGAAGAAGCTTCCAACGACTCCAAGATCGAGAATCAAGAATGCGCTGCGTCAGGTATGGTTGCGCTCGCGTGAGAGGGCAGCTTGCCTGAAGGCAGCAACGAATCACTGCGAACGATGCGGACGGAAGCAGTCCAAGGCCAAGAATAGAGACCCAGAGCTAACGGTGGACAAGCTTCAGGTGCATCACAAGGACGGGATTGACTGGGACGGAGTAGTGGACTTGGTGATCAAGCGCATGCTTCCCGACCCTTCAAGGCTGGAGAGTATGTGCGTTGAGTGCCATTCTAAGGAGCACGAGGAACAGGCATGATCTACGAGTTCTATACCGAGGACGGGCTTGAGTCTCTTGAGTACAGCGAGTACCTGAACCGCCCGGACCTGATGAAGAAGTTTCAGGACGACAGACGCCTGTTCCTGAATCTCGGCCTGAAGCTCTTCTCCTTCAGCCGCAAGTGGCTGTCCGAGCATCCCTCCCAGCGAGCCTTCGTCATGTCCCTCCAGCAGAAGCTCGAAGCCAACCCCCTTCGCTACTACCTGCCCAACTGTGCAGGTAGAGAGGCGTTCGACGGCCCCGCCCATGAATTCATCAACGACACCACTCACGTCTACACGGGGTTCACCGCTGGCAACAGGTACGGGAAGAGTACCATCGCCTTCATCAAAGCCCTCTTGGCCTACGGGGTAATTCCCTGCGATCCAGAGTGGGAGGTGTTCAAGGACCATGGAGTGAAATATCGCGAATGGACAGGCCCGAAGGAGATTGCAATATGTTCGATCAACTGGAACAACATCACCGAGACCATCTGGCCTCAGATCGTCAGAGCATGGCTACCCGCCGACGAGCTGGGAGAGAAGCTCCACTGGCAACCTCCGAAGAGGATGGCGTTCGCCGCAGAGTTAAAGTGTGGCTCTATTCTTCACTTCAAATGCGCTCGCCAGCCTCAGAGCGCATTTGAGTCCCAAGCGCTAGATGGTGCCGTATGGGACGAGCAGGGCATAGAGGCTAATTTCGATGGCATGGACTTCCGTATGAAGACCAGACGCCGTTATGGCACGGACGAGGATGGATATGAGTTCCTGACTGCTGGCTTTCATATTGGTGCAGCCACACCCCACAAGGTCGACGGTCGAGCCGATACAGGCGGAGGTACATGGTTCGAGGCTCTCTACAATCGTAGCGAGACCAAGGGGCTTACCAGCAAGTTCTATAAGGGCAACCTCATTGAGGACGTTCCCGACTGGATCTACCCAGAGCGCGAGAAACGGAGCGTGGAGGCTGCCTTGGCCGAGGCCGAGATCACCAACAATAAGAAGCAGGTGAGGGCAATACGCTCCCGCCTCTACGGCGAGTTCGAGACCACGGGCGGAATGGTCTATGACGAATGGGACGACGATGTGCATGTCATCGACACCTTCAAGCCGCCCTCTCACTGGTGCGCGTTCCGGTGTATGGATCATGGCCGCACCAATCCCACCTCCTGCGTATGGGTGGCAATATCCCCGAACAACGAGTACTTCGCCTACAGGGAGATGCTCCGCCCAGACAAGTTGATCAGCGAGAATGTGGCAGCCATTGTCGAGCTTTCAGGAAACGACCTCCAGTATATGGGCGAGCAAAGGACGAGGAGCGGCATGCTCACCCGTAACCGCGAGACGTTTGGAACGGACGGAGAACAGTACATCTACGACGTACTTGACGGACGTTCGTTCCTTTCGCCCGACAACAACGCCAGATTCAATACGGGCGAGCTATATCGCATAGCTGGCCTGCATAAGCTTAGAGCAGCCCCGAGGCAGACCATTGAGCAGACTCTGCCAATCATCAAGGAGCTGCTGCGAGTAGACCCCGAGCGAATCCATTATGCCACCAAGAGGCGTGGTGCGCCGAAGTTCTACATCATGCGTAGCTGCCCATTGCTTATCAAGCACGTCAAGGGCTACAGAAACAAAGAGGACAAGAGCCGCAGTGGGCAGGTGTCAGAGAAGCCCAACGCCAAGGATGACCATGACCTTGACGCGGTGAGATATGGCTTTTTGCTCGCGCCGAGATATAGTGTATCGAAACCCTATAAGCTAACCGAGGGAGAGAAAAATGAAACCAACCGCGAAAGAAAATGCTGGGTGCCAGAGGATGATCCCAAGCCATTGGGTACTACCAGACGGTACGACCCAATCACAGGATACTGAGACCCAGCGCCTGATAGACGAAACCACGCTGATCGGCAGCAAGATCATGATGCTCAAATGCGTCAACGATCATGTGCGTGACGATAATGGCGAGATTCTCATTGCGCTTACCGACGAAATGATAGATGGTACAGATCAAGGATTTGATGTTCCATTCTTCTACGAAGTCGTGAAGGTTGCGGAAGGCTGTCGACTGTTAAGCCAAGCAGACATCGAAAAGGCGGCACTATTCATGTACGTCGAGAACAGGTTTCAGGCGGGGATACACGGAGTCACACGTGATCTGATAGTGGTGGACGAGAATATACTTAACGGCAGGAATCCGCCTATAAAGCCGTTTTTTTACGAGGAGCCTAAATGAGCACACTGCTTACCAACGAAGAGACGATGACGCAATTCCTGACCGACGCCTCGAGCCGATACGACAGGTTCAAGAGCGACCGCGAAACCCTAGGCATTGACGACAAGATGCGCATTGCAGACGGTCTGATGCGATGCTTGGGCAACCGGACATTGGCAACCGAGCTGAAGGAGGAAGACCTCGACGAGAAGGACGACGGGGCCAACGTGGGCAGCATTCGTTTCTTTCGCATGGTAAACCAGAAGGCGTCATTGGGCTACAGCGTTGCCTCTGCCGTCGAGGTGCCGTTCAAGTACACCACCACCGCCAACCCTGAAGTCTGGGGCAGCACGGAAGAAGGGGCGAGTCAGGCCGCAATCCATAACGTACTGGCAAAGTACGCATGGAAGAATGGCTCGTGCAACCGCAAGATGTACGAGTTCTGGTTTCAGGCCATCAAGTACTGTTCCGTACCTGTACAGGTCACCATGCACAAGGAGCAGCGCCGTGTAGCGGTGAAGAACCCAGAGACCAAGAAGGTGACGTGGGAGCAGAAGACCGTCAAATCATATCCGCAGTTCGAGACGCTGCATTGGTCCATGCTCTATGCCGACCCCTACGCCAAGAACATTGCGGATCAGGAATGCGTTGTCGTCCTCTCGATCATCCCGTGGATGGATATCCAGAAGGGCGTGAAAAACGGCTGGTATGACAAGGATCAGGTAGCGGAGATTCGCAAGAACCAAGCCTCGTACAAATGGGATGGAGCCGAGGGCGCGGATGCCCGAGAGGCCCAGATCACCAATTCGAGAGGTGGTTCCTACAGCATCGGCGAGAGCGAGCTGTATCTGAAATGGGACGTGTACCAGTGGGCTCCTATTGATGGTGACACCTACGGAGACGAAGCCGACTACAACCTGTACTGGTGTACCGCCATCGGCAATACGCTGAACAACTCTATCCCTGTCCGCATGGAAACGGACTTTGATCCTGATGGGGAGATTCCCATCGAGATGATCAAGGTTATGCCGGATGACACGGATATGCTCTACTCGATGACATGGGCCGAGGCCATTCGGAGCCTGTATTCTATCGAGGCGACTCTATGGAACGGAACCATAGACAACATCAGAGGTCGTCAGTTCGGCATGATGCTGTACGATGCGGGGCAGTTCGACTCCACGCCATCCGACTTCACCTACGGCCCCAACAAGAAGCATGCCGTGTACGATGTGGACAAAGCCCTCAGGGACGTACGGCCTCCAGATGTCACACCAGTGTGTAGCCAGCTTATCTCCATCATACAGGAAGAGCAGGGCGTAGGCGCGGCCACCAACTCCAACATGATGGGGCAGGCATACGGCGGTCGAACAGCAGCCTCGGAGTCTCTTGCAATTAACCGCTTCAGCCAGCAGCCCAATCTTGCGGAAGTATCCTACGTCCAGCGGCAGTTCTCCGCATTCGTAGGCCGGAAGTTCAAAAGCTACGTGCAGGCATTTCTCGATCCCACTATGATCCGCATGATTGCCGACGAGGAGCTGGACGCTCCGGTGTACAAGGACGACAACGGCTACAAGCTGTACGGAGACTTCGATGTGCAGGTGGATGTGGTTGACGAGTTCACCGACGATTACGTGCAGGCAGGACAGGAGCTACAGCTTCTCCAGACCGTATCCGGCAATGAGCAGCTTATGGAAAGCGACGAGCACAAGATCCACGTAGGCGAATGGGTGAAGTCCATCATGCGAAGGCTCAAGGTCCACAACGTGGATGCTCTCGTGACTCCCGCAGGTGGTGCGGATGCCAAGATCCGCCAGCGCGACGAGATACGTTCCATGATCGAGACAGGCGAGTTCATCGCCCCGCAGGAAGGGGAAGACCACGACCGCCATCTCGCCGTGCTGGACGCAGAGATCATGCGCTGGAAGCCAGTCGTAGGCATGAAGCTTGATCCGTCCGACCAGCAGGGGCATGTGGAGCAGCAGAGGGCTGACAATATCCTGACCCTCTTCCTCTATCCCCACAAGGAAGCACACGAGCAGATGCAGCTCACCGCCAAGAATGCCGAACAGCAACAGTCCGTCAGGCAGCCGGATGAACCTCCGACAGAAGGACAGGTGGCAGGCAACGAGATGGCAGGAATGCTCGGAGGTATACAGCCGCAATGATAGACATACTCTTGGACAGGAATACGCTGGAACGATTCATTAGCGATATCGAAGGACTACGCAAACGCGAACTGCGGGAGGTGCTCGAGAACGAAAAGATCGAACATGTGAAAGCGGTCAGGGCGATAGATTGGATTCTAACCCGACCAAAAACCTACGCCAGCGAAAAAAACGTTGACGTGGAAAACGAAAAATAGTAGAAGGGAACTACGAAATGAGTGAGCTTCAGAACGAACCCACCACGGGTGAACCGAATGAAGAACTCCAGACACAGCATCAGGATGAAACATCCAACTTATCCGAACTGGAGAAGAAGGAAGCAGACATCCAGAAGCTGAAGGGACAATGGGGCAGTGAAAAAGCTGACATGATGCGAGCGCAACGCGACCTTGAGAACAAGATCGCAACACTTGAAGGCCGAGTGACGGAGCAATCTACTTTGCTCACCAGCCAGCAAGAGCCAGCAGCAGACCCATTCGCACTGACTGAAGAGCAGCAGGAAGACTTCAATAACAATCCGGCCTTGATGGCTGAGTATTTCAGAAGTGTTACCGATGCTCGAGTCGAACAGGCGATGGGGGCAGTTTTTGACACGCTCAAGGCACGAGACGAGTACGTTGACACATCCATGAACAACGTGCGCAGCCTAGCCGAGTCTGTAAAGAAGGAATTCGACCCAGAGCTGTTGCCGTGGAAAGGCGCTATCGCCGATCTGCGGAAGAACGACAAGCTGTCTAAGCTGGACGACGAAACCCTCGTTGAGATCGCTAAGTCTACCGGAGTCCAACCAGCAATGGAATGGCGCGGTGGGGCTGGTGGGCAACGGCAACGCACCGCAACGGAAAAGCCAAGAGCTTTTGATCCGAATTCCGCTGAAGGCCGAGTGGTCATGCAGCTGGAACGAGGAGACACGGCTCAAGCAGAAGCGTTGTGGAAACGGATGGAAGAACGGAGAGTACAGAATGCCTAGAGCAAAAGCACCCAAGATGACAGTAAGCACTGCACATGTAGATCGACGCGCCCAGATCGTCAAAAATCTGGACGAAGAGCACCCTGAATTCGTGCATGTGTTCAGAGAGGCGAATACGCCAGTTCAAGAGCTTGAACTCGTCGGGCAGGAGTACGTTCGTAACGACACGTACAACGAAGACGGCGACAAAGAGATCATGAAGTGGCGTCGGGATGCGATAGCTCGCATTCCCCGTGAGCAGTATGATGCGCAACGCAGCGCATTTACGGAAGAGTCGGCCAGCTCCGTCAAGGAAATCTACGCTGGAGCTGACGATACGTGGGTACAGAGCGATCCTGGCCGAAAGGTCGCGAAAGCGAAAGACCCGAAGAAAATAGGTAAACGTGGAGGTGAATAATGGCGAATGTAAATATCATTGCAGGCGCACGAATTGTCAGTAACGATGGACCCGTTACGTCGGAAGTTTTCATCAATGACAGTTCTACGGATATTGTCAAAGGCGAGCTGTGCTATCTAAGCGCAGGCACAATCGTCCCAGTGACGACTACGCATTTGACGGCCCAGAAGCTGGAAAACGATGTGGACCCGTTTGACCCGACTACCCCTCGGAGATTCTTCATCTCTCTGGAAGACGTCGACGTTTCGGAAGACGCTGGCGGCAACGTCAACGTGGTCGAGATTCTGGATGACACGATCCTCGAAGGCTATGTCGTTGATGCGGCTGCCGCCGATGTCGTGATGGACGTGACGGATATTGGCACGATTTGCGAAGGGTACGTTGACACCAACGGACGTTTTGCAGTCAACAACGCGACCACCAAGGGCGTGTTTGAGATCGTCGATGTTATGGATAACTACGATCCGTACCACAACGCCGATGCCAGCGACTACGAAGAGGACTCCACCGGAGTTCGTCATGATCGTGTGAAGTTCAAACTTCTCAAAGCGAACCTGCTGTAAACTGAAAGGGTAAGACAATGGATATTAACCAAACAGCAAGCGGAAAAAGTGCTCTTCAGCGGACAGGCGGCGGACTCCTGACACCGGAGCAATTTGCAAACACGATCAACTCCAAGGCAGACCGGATGCTGGAGTTGTGGGTGGGCGCAGTGGAAATGTTGCAGCTCAAGCAGCTGTTCAAAGAGAACACTCAGCGTCAGGTGACGTCTGATGTTCAGACGAAGGTGCGCCCGAACCATACCGTCCCGATGCGGCGTGATGGCGACGACAACATCTTCTTCATTGATGCTGGCGAGGGATGGGACTACCTGTTCCGCACGTACACTTACGCCGCTGGCGTGAAGTACGAGCGCACGCTCATGGAGATTGATGACGTTGGCGCGATTGCCGACAAGTACTCGTGGCTCATGGAAGGCGCGGATCGTACGGTGCGTAACGCCCTCGCGGACGTTATCAATCGCTCGATCAAGCCGACCAACGCCCCTGTGCTGTCTCTTGATGGCATGTACCTGATCGACTCTGATCGCCCGAATCCCGACCCCAAGGCTCCTTCGTGGGGCAATGAGGAAGCGGATGCGGACATCACGGAAGATGCAGTCTTCACCGCCAAGACCAATGCGTTCAACACGGTTGGCCCGAATGGTGAGAAGCTGAAGCTGAAGATCAAGAAGATCCTGATCCCGCAGGCTTACGAGCGTGTGGCTTGGGTGCTTGAGAACAGCAAGCAGGTCGTGGGTAACGCCAACAACGACGCCAACTGGGGCGTAGGCGGAACTCAGGTGGAAGTGCTTGATGACATGACCACGAACCAGATTCTCTATCTGCTGGACGATACGCAGAGCGAGAAGAATGGCCTCGAGCTTCGCTGGCGTCAGCGCCCGGGCCTCTTGGACATCAACTTCGAGAATCCTGATGTCATGGGTAAGCGCATTCGCTTCGACTTCGGTCTTGGCTGTCTCGATCCCCGTTACGTCTGGCGCGGTGGCCTACTCAACGCCCTTGCGTAACATGAACCCAGCGGCCTGTCCTCTCTTCTCCTTTTGGGAGGATGGGCCTGCTCCTAGGAGGGTGCTATGAAGAAGATGATTGCAGGATTGTTCGCGGCAGCTCTGTTTGCCACTATCGCCTTTGCCGGACCTATCGTCTTTACGTCACTAAGCGTGACTGACGGCATTACTGGTGACGTGACTGGTGATGTGACTGGCTTCGCGCTGTTGCAACAAACGCGCTGTCCGAGGTCTCCCGTACAGATAACTAAGGAGCCGTAATGAACAAGATGCTTGCTTTGGTACTGTTGATTGCATGTGGCACCGCGCTTGGGCAGGAGCCTTACAAGCGTTTGGTGACCCTTGATACCAATGGTGTTGGCAGCGTCACGTTCGGCAACATGCGTGGAGAGCTGGATGCAGTATATGTGTCCAGCGCGACCACTGCCGATGTGGCTGTAGCTTATTCCCCCGCAGGTGATGGCGTTGGCGATATTGATGTCGCCACCAACACCGTCGCTTTAACCAAGGTCTTTCGCCCCAGAGTGAAGGGGACCGATGTTGCTGGTGCCGATGTTACCGACTATTCACGTTACATCCTTGCGGGTGAGGACGTGGGTGTGACGGTGACCAATGGAGCATCTCTCGCCTCATGGGTAATTGTTCTCATTTTGAAATAGGAGTTTACAATGGCATACGATAATAGTCCTTCAGCATGGATCACTGGCTGGTCGGAAGATGGTACAGACATCACGATTGCCAATCTTACAACCGCATTCCCCGAGCTTACAGTAGCAGAAGCTGACGCTGTGGGTACGACCGAAGACCCAGCTGGCACTGGCGACATTTGTGAAGTGCTCTACGCGATCTGTCAGGAATTGGCCGATGTATGGTACGGAACAGCTGCCGCTGACCGCCCTTCCAACATGACTATTGCCCGTTCGACTTCAACCGACGAAACGACCGGATATGACACAAAGCAGTTTGTATTCCGCTTCGTAACCGAGGTAGCCGCAGGCAGTCGTGGGGTAGTCGCAGAAGCCTAGGGGAGTCAGGAGGCACTAGATGCGCATTGACGACCTCTACGAGGATATCAGGGCTACTAATAACGCAATGAACTCCCGTGAGTTTGAGACGGCGTTCTTGAGGGCATTGTCCTCAATCGTCGTCGATCTCAATCACAAGCTAGGAACATCCATTGCCGCACCGGACGAGATCCTTCCATCAGACATTGGATTCGAGTCCTACTGCGACAATGTGTTCCATGCTGGTATCAAGTTCTATATGCAGCGGTCTGGAGAATGGGCGCAAGACCCAGATAGTGAAAGCTATCAGTTCTACCAAGGCCACCTGCGTGGCGTTATTGGGGCGGCCATTCTCGACATAGACGACTTCCAGACGAGGTGACAACATGGAGTTTGATGTCAAACGGGTGGTTCGTTTCGAAACGGCCCATATCAAAGACGCGAGCGCTGTCGGCCTCAACGGCGATAGAGATGTAACGCTCTTCTACGAAGTGCCGCTAGGCGCAGGCTCCAGCACGGAAGCGTGGCTGCAAGCCAACCGCACAACCATCAAGGACGTTGCGGTTGACCATCAAGACATCAAGGGTACATGGCGTTCTGTAGCCATCGAGAGCCAGCAGAGTGTCACCGACAAGAAGGGAGTTCGGGTCGCCCAGACGTTCCGCAAGGGGTGGATCACATCCATCGTCAGCGGAGGAACGGTGGACTGGAGCGAAGCTCGCCTTGTCGAGGGCAGCGAGATCCACGCAGGGACGGTGAACGGGGATTTCCCCGAAGCCGATACCGCCGCCGCTTCTGCCAATCCCCAAGAGTACAACCTTATCCGGTGGACAGGGGTCGATCCGTCAAAGGTGGATGCTATAGCCGCATCCATTGAAGCTTTGAGCGCGAGCGGCTGGACCCTCACAGTGAACGGGGAGGAGCTGGGAGACAGCTTCTTCAGGCTCAAGGTTATCCACAGTATAGACCGGAATGCAGGCAATGCCGACAAGTCAGGGACAATCAATGTTCTCTTCGCCAAGCCGCGCTTCAACCTCCAGACGTGGGAGATTTACGGCACAGAGCAGGCAAGCAAGACGTACCACCTCTTCAGCGTTCCCTCTCACATAGCCCAAGCCCTGATCAACATCTACAACAAGCTGGATGGGGCATCATGCCGCCCATCAGCTCCCGACGAGAGCGGATTGGTCGACCTCCGGTTCGAGGAAGCCCCAGACCCATACAGCAGCACGTACTACGTTTCAGCAACGAGCTGTTCGTTCTTCTCCACCACGACATTCTACCACAACCAAGATGCTCCCGCCACGGTTCCCGAGAACGCCATGGGCGTCACCTATCGTGCAAGGTTCGACCTCGTGCGCAATACAGGCAAGTACTCTGGTTTCATCGAGAAACGCCAGAGGCAGACGATCCACATGGCTGAGTTCACTGCGGTGGACGAGCATGGCCGCACGGTAAAAGAAGAATCGTGGACTGGCCTGTATCTGATAGATGATGTCTACAAAGCCACCACCCTGACTATCACAGATGACGACGTTAACATTGCTCAAGCGGTAGTGACGCTTCCTACCGAAGGGGTTCTGGATACCGGAGAAACCAGAGCCATAAGCAAAAGCCCAAACGATGACTGCACCCACGACGTGACACTCCGCACAAGCACGCTCAACGCCATAGACGATCTCACTTATGACGTTCACGACGATGCCGGAAGACACGACGAAATAACCGAGCAGTTCAGCAAGGACTCCAGCACGGAGGTTACGCTCACAGCTGGTATCAATGAGGTGCTTCAGGCCAGTGTTCAGTACGACAAAGCAACCGACACGATGGATATACGGGAAGTAACATCCAGCGCGAAGGATCGCGTTGGTCGTACTACGGAAGCCAATGCGGCACGAACCGTCTCGATAGACGAGAACACAGCAAGCGCGGTGATCCCTGACGATGCAGTTAGCGAGACAGGGAAAACGAACCGTAAGTCGTACAAGGAATCCCTCTACGATGGACGCTACGAGGTAGACGATCAAACCGTAGAAGCGCACGATCAGGAAGGGTCCGTATTCATGGACTCTCATTCCCAGTCCCGTTCTGCCGTTACGCACACGCAGGGGGCTGAGATCGAGCAACCTACGGCTGAGAGTGGCACCATCAGGGAATCGCGCTCCGCTCCGACAGAGTTCGGCCTCAATGCGACAGTCGACGAAACCATTACCGTCAAAGACCAGACTGGCGAGGAGTACATTGAAAGCTCCGCCCAGACCGTAGTCCGCAGCCGTCATACCCAAGGAACTGCTTTGGACGCACCTGTCAACGAGGCAGGCAAGATCAAGCGTAGGTCCAATATGCCAACCGAGTTCGGCAAGGATGCCACGGTTGACGAAGAGGTTGCAGTCAAGGACCAGACTGGCGAAGAATATCAGGGGCGACATGATCAGACATCCATCACCAACATACACACACAGGGTGAAGGTCTAGCCCCTCCTTCTCCTGCCGCTGGCACAATCGTCAACAGGCGCAACATGCCAACCGAAGCAGGGAAAGATGCCACGCGGGACGAAACCGTCACCGCGATTGACCAGACCGGAGCAGAGTACATCGAGTCGGCAGCCCAGAGCGTCTCGAGGAGCACTCACTCGCAGGGAGACGCACTTGATCAACCCGTGCAGGTCGATGGCATCATCAAGCGCAGAGCCAACAAGCCTACCGAGTTCGGCAAAGACGCGACGGTAGACGAGGAAGTCACCGCCGTCGACCAGACGGGTGAAATCTACGAGGACGATCACTCTCAGTTGTCCGTGGCTCTGACTCATACGCAGGGGGATGCTCTTGCGCAGCCTACAGCACTGGACGGACAGATCGTTCGGTCTCGGAATGCCCCGACAGAGTTCGGTAAAGACGCCACCGTGCAAGAGACGATAGTTGCCAAGGATCAGGAATCCTCACGCACAGAGGAAACCCATGCCAGAACCACTACCGTAACAGAGCATACGCAGGGAGATGCCCTTCCGGCAGCAAGTGAAGTTGTTGGTGAGATCAACTCGAA